>Ga0302178_10000020_pt1 | contig 150888 bp, 146 predicted proteins | sample I_Palsa_E1_3_FD_198790 | JGI IMG/M metagenome (GOLD analysis project Ga0302178, IMG submission 198790) | Peat permafrost microbial communities from Stordalen Mire near Abisko, Sweden - I_Palsa_E1_3 | ecosystem: Environmental > Terrestrial > Soil > Palsa > Peat permafrost | place: Sweden...
CCTTTCCGGCCGTCTGGCCGCGTCGCGCGTCGCTTGCTTGGAGCGGCCAAGCGGCGCGACACACTCCTTGCCAGCCGACCGGAAAGGGGTGTTCGCAAGCACATTATTAGCGTGAACAGGCCCTAGTTATCGCTGGCAGCGGCAAGTCTGTCGCCGGACAGCATCGTCGCTTGTGTTGCCGGAGAATCGGCTCGCGATGCTAGTCCGTATCGTCGTCGTGTTCAATCCGGCGCGCGCTGGCCGCATACCCGACGCCTTGGTAGTGCGGCAACTGGCTGACGGGTCTGCTCAGTGCCTTGGCATAAAGCGCCAGCATGTCGCGCATATGTTTTTGCAAATCGACAATGCGTCTTTGGTCGAACGGATGGGCCTGCACAAAAGGCTGCCTGGCCAGGCGATTGATGCCGTCCAGCTTGATCCACAAAGAGACCGCGGCGCGCGGGTCGTAACCCGCCCGGGCCGCGATTTCGGTGCCGATCACATCGGCTTCGGTTTCGTCGTCGCGCGGATAAGACAGTGCCAGCAAGGGCGTGCCGCTGCTTAAGGGTTGGCTGCCGAAGCTGGATAGGCCGAATAAGCGCGGTATATTGCGTGCGGCAAGCGTTGCCCCATCAGGCGTCACGCTATCTCGGGCATGCTCGCGCAAGGCATGGGCGATTTCATGGCCGAGCAGCATCGCCAGTTCGCTGTCGCTTAGATGCAAGCGCTCCAGCATCCCGGTGGTGATCAGCAATTTACCGCCCGGCAGGCAGATCGCATTGATCTGGCGCGTGTTGATCACGTTGATTTCCCAGTGCCACTGCCGCGAATGTTCATTCCACTTGAGCGAATAGGGCAGCATCTTGTTGACGATCAAGCTCACCCGTACCACCGGCTTTTGCTTGTCGCCCAGCAGGCGTTTTTCTTTGCTCGCGGCATCGATCAGGTAGCTGTACTGTTCGGCGGCCTGTTGTTCCAATACGGCCGCGGGCACCCGGTTGCGGAACATCGCGGCATTGCCGCCGCTTCCGGCGTTTGCATTCGGGGGGGGGTCTGACGCCGACGCCGCAACTGGGGCTGCAACCCTGGCCGCAGGTGCTGAGGCGGTCGGCGGCGCGGCCACGGCTGCGCGTACGGTGGCAGGGCTGATGGCGAGTGCGGCCAGCGCGAGCAGCAAGGTTACGCCGGCGACACGCAGCGCATGAGTGGAATTCATCAACGGTGGCGGCTCCAGGGCGCGACGCGGATCAGGATCAGGATGCCGGGTAGTGCCAGCATGCTGCAAATCAGGAAAAATTCCGGCCAGCCTACCATTTTTTGCAGGTAACCGGCACCGGCATTGGCAAAGGTGCGCGGCACCGCGGCCAGGCTGGTAAACAGCGCAAATTGCGTGGCGGTATAACGCGGGTCGGTGGCGCTGGCAATATAGGCGGTAAACGCCACGGTGCCCAAGCCGACGGCAAAAGCTTCCAGCGCGATCACGCCGCCCAGGCCCCAGGTCGAACGGCCATGATAAGCCAGCCACATAAAACCGAGGATGGAGAGCCATTTGCCCAGGCCGAAAAGCCACAGACCTCGTGCGATGCCGATTTTCAGCAACCAAATGCCGCCGATCAGGCCGCCCGCGATACTGGCCCAAAAGCCGCTGGTTTTCGCGATCGCGCCGATTTGCGGCAAGGTAAAACCGAGATCCAGGTAAAACACGGTGGCCAATGAGGTGGCCATGCTGTCGCCGAGCGGGTACAGGAAGATAAAGGCCAGCACCAGCAGCGTCCCCCACCAGCCGTCGCGCGCCAGAAATTCGCGGAACGGCAGGATCACCGCTTGTTTCAGGGTTTTGGGGGGGGCGCCCACGGTGGTCGGCTCGCTGATCACCAGCGAGCAAATGATGCCCGGCAGCATAAAAGCCGCGGTCACCATAAACACCATCGGCCAGCTCATATAAGCCGAAAGAATCAAGGACAAAGACCCCGGCACCAAACTTGCCGTCCGGTAGGCATTGACATAAACGGCGGTGCCCAGGCCCTGTTCAGCGTCGTCCAGCAATTCGCGCCGATAAGCGTCGATCACGATATCCTGGCTGGCGCTGAAAAATGCCAGCGCGGCGGCCAAAGCGGCGATTACCCAGAGGTCGTGTTTGGGCGAGAAAACCCCCAAGCTGGCGATGGTCGCCATCGACAGCAATTGTGTCAGCAGCATCCAGCCGCGCCGGCGCCCCAGCTTCCAGCCGGCCCAGCCCGGCACAAAGCGGTCCATCAGCGGCGACCAGAGAAATTTCCAGCTATAGGGGAACTGCACCAGCGCAAATAAGCCGATCGCCTTGATGTCGACCCCGGCGGTACGCAGCCAGGCGGTCACCAGGGAAATCAAGATATACAGCGGCAGCCCCGAGCTGAAGCCGAGGAACACGCAGGTCAGCATGCGCGAGTTGAAATACGCGCGCCAGCCGGTGTGCGGGTGGGCCGGCAGGTCCAGCGAACCCGGTCCGAGGTGGTGGGCCGGCGGCGAAATGTCGCTCGGCGGCAGATCGAGACGGCTCATCGGCCGGCGGCCTGGTGACTGCGCCGCGGCTGCGAAGCAAAATTCCGATGAAAAAAGGTCAAGGTGAAGGTCAAAGGCCGGGGCCAGTTCAGGGTCGGGTTCGGGGTCAAGGTTAGGGCCAAGAGACAGCTTCGATTCATGTCGACTAATTCTAAGGGCGCGAGGGCCGCGCCCGCCAGCGATATGGAAGGAACGAAGCGGCCTGTTTTGCCCGCGCCGCTCTCCTGGTGCCTGGTTTCGCAAATTCGTTCATCAAACAATTTACGCAACAGGACACTAGCGACGTGTGCCGCGCACCCGGTAAACCGCAAGGCTACCACGCCAGTTGTGCCCCCAGCGTATCGTCTTGCCTCCGTGCAGCACACTGCGCTCGATAATTTCGATGCCGACCTCGGGGGCCAGCGCTTCAAAATCCTCAATCGTCAGGACCCGCACATTAGGCGTATTGTGCCACTGATAGGGGAGCGCCTTGGATACCGGCATCCGGCCGCGCAGCACTTCAAGCCGATGCGGCCAGTAGCCGAAATTCGGGAACGAGACAATCGCATGACGCGCGACTCTTACCGTTTCACGCAAAATGGCCGCCGTCTGGTGGATGGTTTGCAAGGTCTGCGACAGCACCGCCAGATCGAAACTATGATCTTCGAACAGGCGCAAGCCGTCCTCCAGATTTTGCTGGATTACGTTCACGCCCTTTTGGGCGCAGGCCAGTACGCCGGCATCATTGATCTCGATGCCATAGCCGGTGATATCGAGTTCCTCGGTCAGCAGCGACAGCAGCGAGCCGTCGCCGCAACCGAGGTCCAGTACACTGGAATTGGGTTCGACCCAACGGGCAATGGTACGGAAGTCGGCCCGGGTGGTCAGGCTGTCGAAGATGCTTTGCCGGGTGCTGGGCGGGTTTGCCTCGGTCCTTCCCTGAGCGCTTATCTGAGCGCGTGCGTCACTCAATGCATCGGTCATGCGCCGATCTCCGTGGCGATCCGCTCGTAATAAGCGCGGACTAAATTGTGATAACGCGGATCGTCGAGCAAGAAGGCGTCATGACCGTGGGGCGCGTCGATTTCCGCGTAGGTGACGACGCGCTTATGGTCGAGCAAGGCCTTGACCAGTTCGCGCGAGCGGGCCGGGGCAAAACGCCAGTCGGTGGAGAACGACACCACCAGGTACTGTGCCGTGGTGCTGGCCAAGGCCGCCGTCAGGTCGCCGTCATAGGCTTTGGCCGGGTCGAAGTAGTCGAGTGCGCGGGTGATCAGCAAATAGGTATTGGCGTCGAAATAATTGGCGAATTTATCGCCCTGGTAACGCAGATACGATTCAACCTCGAATTCGACATCGAAACTGAACTGGTAGGCATCGCCGCCGGCTTCGTGGCTGTCGCGCTGCAAGGCACGGCCGAACTTGGTCGCCATATCGTCATCGGACAGATAGGTGATATGGCCGATCATCCGGGCCACGCGCAGGCCGCGGCGCGGTATCACGTTATGCGCGTAATAGTCGCCGCCGTAAAAGTCGGGGTCCGACAAAATCGCCGAGCGGGCGACTTCGTTGAAGGCAATATTTTGTGCCGACAGTTTGGGCGTGGAGGCGATCACCACGCAATGACCCAGCCGCTCCGGGTGCATGGTGCTCCAGGCGACGGCCTGCATTCCGCCCAGGCTGCCGCCCATGACCGCGGCAAAGCGCTCGATGCCGAAGGCATCGGCCACCCGCGCTTGCGCGTTGACCCAATCTTCGACGGTGATCACCGGAAAACTCGCGCCATAAGGCCGCCCGGTAGCCGGGTCGAGACTCATGGGGCCGGTTGAGCCGAAACAGGAGCCCAGATTATTCACCCCGATCACGAAAAAACGCTCGGTATCGAGCGGTTTGCCGGGGCCGACCATGTTGTCCCACCAACCGAGGTCGGCCGGATCGCTCTCATATGCGCCTGCCACATGGTGCGACGCGTTCAGCGCATGACACACCAGCACGGCGTTGGAGTGCGCGGCATTCAGCGTGCCGTAGGTTTCCACCATCAGATCGTAGCCTGCCAGACTGCTGCCGTTTTGCAAGGGCAGCGGCTCGGCAAAATGCATTTTTTGCGGCGTGACAAAATGAGGGGCGCGGGGCGGGGCATCAGGCGCGCGCGCGGATGCCGGCGGCAACGAAGGCGCGGGGGCGCCGGCATCGGTTCCGGCATGCAGTACAGCGGGGTTGGTATGAGGCTCAGCGATCGACGAATCCATATTCCCACCGGAAAATGGCCAAGGGGTCGGCGAATCGCGCGGGTCCAACAGAGGGGGCGCAGCTGACGACCTCTTTAGCCGCATTTATTCGAACCTGCGCCCGGTATCATGGGAGCAGGGTTCTCGCGCCCGCAATCGAGTCAGCAAATCGGCGCGTTAAGCAATTGGGTCGGCACGCTGAATCGATCAGGGTGCCGTTTAAGCAGCGCAGCGTGTTTCAGCAGCAAGCGCGGCGTCCGCTCAAGTTAACCAAAGTATAACGCAAACCGCGGTCCCACCCATCTGGCGTGGTGCCGTCCGCCCATCGTTATTGCAATATCAGGCGCAGTTGCGCGTCGGCCTGTTCGCCCGGTTTGCGGGTGAAGCCGCTTTTGGCATAACGATGCCAGCGTCCGAGCAGGTAGCTGAGCACCAGGTTGGCACGCAGCGCAGGATCGTAGTCGGCCACGGCGCCGTTTTTGTTCCCGGCGCTCCCGTGACTTTGGGCGGCTTCGGTGGCGGCCAGTTTCAGCGCTTGTCGCAACGAGGCTTCGATGCGGTCGAGTAATTGGGTAATGCGTTGTTCCAGGCGCGGGTCCTCGCCGGTCAGTGCTTCACCGGTCAGGACCCGGGTCATGCCTGGGTTTTTTTCGGCAAAAGCCAATAACATCAAGGCGATGGAGCGTACTTGGCGCACCCCGTTGGGCTCCTGCGCGGTAATTTGGTTGATCAGGCTGAAGATGGTTTGCTCGATAAATTCGATCAAACCTTCGTACATTTGCGCCTTGCTGGCGAAATGACGGTATAACGCGGCCTCGGAAACGCCGAGCTTGGCCGCCAGCGCCGCTGTGGTGACTTTTTCGGTTTTCGGTTGTTCCAGCATGGCGGCGAGCGCTTGCAAAATCATCGCCCGCCGTTCGCCCGGGCGCGGCCGGGTACGCCCGCCGGCTTTGGCCCCGGCGCTGGACGAGGCGGCTAAGGCGGGCTTGTGGTCTGGACTGCTGGGGCGCATGGATTTCGCCTCGGGCTGATGCGATGTAGAGATTTTAGCGAATGTATCCGGTAATCGACATAGTGCGGGCGTCCCGTGCCTTTGACCGCCAGGCGGGTGCCGTCGCGGCGCGCTTCGGGCAAATGGCCGACCATCCAGACCGTGCGCAGCCCCAGGCGTTTGTAGCTTTTCAGATGGCCGCGCGTATCCTCCACCAGAATCGCCTGAGCCGGGTTGATGCGCGCCCGGCGTAACACTTGGCGCAACATGTTCAGGTCGGGTTTGGCACGCCAGGTATGGCCGCCTTGCATCTGCTCGATGGCGATCACCTGTTCAAACAGGCGCTCGATGCCGAGCGTGCGCAGTACCCCTCGAGCATACGCTTGCGGGCCGTTGGTCAGAATGATTTTTCGCCCGGGCAGGGTGCGCACGATGGCCGCCAAGCTTCGTTCTGCACGTACCAAAGGCCCCAAGTCGCCGAGCGTATGGACTTCCTGCAGAAAATGACGCGGATCGACCGCATGATGCCGCACCAGTCCGACCAGCGTCGCGCCGTAACGCCGGGTGTAGTCGGCCCGCAAGGCGTCGGCGCTGGCCCGGTCGGTGTTGGCGATGCGCTCGACATAATCGGTCATCAGCCGATTGATGGCGGGGAAGATGGCAAACGATGCCGCATGCAAGGTGTTGTCCAGATCGAACAGCCAGATCGGTTCACCGGCGTGGCGGCGAGCGTGCAGCGTCAATCTGCGGTCAGTGCGGGAGGTGGGCATTTGAAAGACTGGCTGGAACTGGCCGGGACAGCGGCGGAGCTGCATGGTGCACCATAAACCGCCGGCCCGCCATATAGCATGCGCAACCGGCCGGGGTCGGCCGAGCGACCGGTGGCGCTGCCGTTGCTGCCGCCAAGGTCACCCGCCAGGCGTAACCTTGGCACAGCTTAAGCCGGACGAATCAAGCCGGACCCGTCAATGCGAGCGAATCATGGTGCCGAACGGCTGTTCGGTCAGGATTTCCAGCAACACCGAGTGTTCGATTCGGCCGTCGACAATATGGACCGAGCGCACGCCGCTCTTGGCGGCGTCCAGCGCCGAGGAAATCTTGGGCAGCATGCCGCCGGAAATCGTGCCGTCGGCAAACAGGGCATCGATTTCACGGGCCGACAAGTCGGTCAGCAAATTGCCTTGTTTGTCGAGTACGCCGGGAATGTTGGTCATCATCACCAGTTTCTCGGCATTCAGGACCACGGCCAATTTGCCCGCGACCAGGTCGGCGTTGATATTGAACGAAAGGCCGCTTTCGTCGAAGCCGATGGGGGAGATCACCGGGATAAACGCGTCGTCCTGCAGTGCTTTCACCACAGCGGGGTTGATCGTCTCGACTTCGCCGACCTGCCCGATATCGAGAAATTCACCGGGATTGTCGCGATCGGGCAGCAATAACTTGCGCGCACGGATCAGGCCGCCATCCTTGCCGGTCAGGCCGACGGCCTGGCCGCCGAAATGGTTGATCAGCATCACGATATCTTGTTGCACTTCGCCGCCGAGCACCCATTCGACTACTTCCATGGTCTCGTCGTCGGTGACGCGCATGCCTTGAATAAAGGTGCCTTGCTTGCCGATTTTCTTCAGTGCGTGGTCGATTTGCGGACCGCCGCCGTGGACGATCACGGGGTTGATGCCGACCAGCTTGAGCAGTACCACGTCGCGCGCGAAGCCTTGCTTCAGGCGTTCGTCGGTCATGGCGTTGCCGCCGTATTTGATCACCACGGTTTTGCCGTGATATTGGCGGATATAGGGCAGTGCCTCGGCCAGGATTTCGGCTTTCAGGGCGGGGGCGATCTGCGAGATGTCAGGGAAGTCGGACATGGCGGCGGGCACGGGCTAAAAGTACACAAGGACAAGAGGCTGCGATTTGCCGAAATTGTACAGGACTCAGGGGATGTGCCTATCGATTTCTTGGGCAATTTATGGGGAGGTTGCCGGGGGCGGCACAGCCCAGTAAAGTGCGGGTAATTCCGCCGCCTATACGCGGCGCGGCAGCCGGAGGCAGCAGTATCATGACGGACCCCATACAATACGAAGCGTTGCGCGTGCAACTGGTCAAATTCGCCCGGATTCAGCTACGCCAGGACGCCGCGGTAGAGGATGTGGTGCAGGAAACGCTGATCGCCTTGCTGGAACATCCGGAGCGGTTTGCCGGGCAGTCGTCGCTGAAAACCTACGCCATCGGCATTCTGAAGCACAAAATCGTCGATGTCCTGCGGCGCGGCAAGCGCGAAGTGGCGCTGCACGACAGCGACGATGACGCGCCGGCCACCGATATGGCGGCATTTGACGCACTTTTCGACGAAACCGGCCATTTTCGTGAACGTCCCAGTAACTGGGGCGATCCGGATGCCGCTTTTCAGCAAAAACAGTTTTTCGAGGTGCTGGAAGTCTGTGTCGAACGTTTGCCCGCCAAAGTAGCGCAAATTTTCATGATGCGGGAATGGCTGGACCTGGAAACTGAAGAAATTTGTCAGGAACTGGGTGTGACCACGACTAATGCTTGGGTCATGTTGTACCGGGCGCGCATGCGTTTGCGCGAATGTTTGCAACTTAACTGGTTTGGCGCCGCCGATGGCGCCGCATTGTGACGCGGGCCAACATGAAATTCAGACTGGAATGTCGCGAAGCACACCGTCTTTCGATCGAAAGAATGGACCGCCGCCTCTCATGGTTCGAGCAGGCACGCTTGCGCGCGCACTTGCTCGCCTGCGACGCCTGCACCACGCTGACCGCACAAATGAAACTATTGCGCGGTGCGATGCGACGGCTGGGTCAAGAAGACGAGATCAAACGCGACAGCGGATCGGTTTGAGCGGCTGGGCCACCGTACGACGTCGATCCGTATTCGATGCGGATGATTTACCGCGCGGGCTTCTTCAGAACGTTTTCTTGAGTGCACGAGCAGGGCACTCGTCAAGTCATACCCAGTTGCGCTACCGAATCGACCCGGTAGCGTTTTTTTTTGACCTTTTTACTTGATCAGAACGCGTGTTGCAAGTCCAGGTACATCCCTGACTGCGAGTGCCCGGCCAACGGATCATCGGAACCCGCGGTCGGATAATTTGCGTTCAAGCCGAAATCGGCGCCCGAGCTGTTGTGTATCGACGCAACTTGAAATCCGAGCACGGTGCGTTTGGATAAATTGTAGTTGGCGCCCAGCGTGTATAGCGTGGCGTGCCCGGCGCCGCCGATGGAGCCGTTGGTGTCGACGTGGTAAGCCGCTCCGATCAGCGTCAGGGCCGGATTGAGGGTGTAGGTGACGCCGCCCCATTCTTGCTGCGCCATGGTGGGAGCCCCGGCCATGACGGCATTGGCATGCGATGCTTCATACACCGCCTGGACTTTGAAGTTGCCCAGATACAGATTGACACCCGCGGTATATTCCTGCGAATAGGCGAATACGTCCGAGAAATTGCCGTTGCCGTCACGGATTTCGTCGAACATGCCGATCAGCTCATACCGGTCGTTGGTGTAGGTGACCGCCACACCGTCGCTACGGCCCGGCGTGGCGGTGCTGCCGTCCGGGTTGAGCGTGCCGGCGTTAAAGCTGGGCTGATTGCCCAAGGCATACATGGTGGTGATATTGAGGCCATTCCAGTTCGGCGATTCCCAGGTAATGGTATTCGACGTAATCGGCCAGTTACGGCCGCGCGATAACGAAGCCGATGACCAATTCGATTGACCCAAGGGGTCGAAAGGCCATAGCTGGCTGTTCGACAGCCAGAGTTGATTGCCCAGCAGCAACGTGCCGTAGCTATCATTGCTCAGGCCGACATCGGCATAGCGGCTGAATGCCTTGCCATCCGAACTTTCTCCATTGGCGGTGTTTAATCCATCTTCAAGCTGGAATACGGCTTTGTTACCTCCACCCAAATCTTCAACGCCTTTGATCCCCCACAAACTGGTACCGAGGTCGCCGCTCTCAACCCGGAAGCGCGAGGAACTTGAGTTTGCGCTGTTGGGCACGCCGGATTGGTATTCGATTCCGGTATCAATGCGACCATACAAGGTGACGCTACTTTGCGCGTAGGCACTGATGCCCAGGCCTGCCAATGCAATCGCCAATAGAGTTTTTTTCAACTGCGTCTCCTGATAGATAGGGTTTTCTTGCGAGTGCAAATCAGATTGCACTTTTCATGTGCATCCGAAAATAAGCCTGATGCACAATGAAAAAACTCTGCTTCAATAAAGAAATTTAGGTCTACTTAATTCATTTTGAAATAGATCTTTGAAATTCCGGCCTGATGCGCTCCCGCATGGTCACCCACCGGGAAACGCAGGCGCTGATTATGCATAGAGCTGACTTAGCGTACTATGAATTTTTTAGATTTCCTGCAGCAGTAAACGTAAACAAGAAAAATCTCAATCAATCTGATCTACAGACTCTTCGCTTTATTGGGATAGAACGCGATAAAATTTGCCCATGAGTTCCAACACACAAACCGGCCGCGTCCATCTCGCCCAGCTTTTCTGGCTGCGTTGTCTGGCCATCATCGGTCAATTCGTCACCATCGGCGTGGTCGAGATCTTTCTCCAAGTGCATTTGCCGCTGGCGGCAATGCTTACCGTCATCAGCCTGGAAATCGCGTTTAACGCGCTGACCTGGGTTCGCGCCGCCGAACGCGGCCGGGCCGAAACCCATGCCGAATTGTTCGGTCAATTATTCGTCGATCTGGTGGTGTTGTCGGCCCTGTTGTTTTTATCGGGCGGCACCACCAACCCCTTCGTTTCGCTGTATCTGCCCTCGCTGGCGATTGCCGCGGCTGTCTTGCCGCTGCGCTTGGCGTTATGGCTGGCGATCTTTGCCGTGATGTGTTATTTGTCGCTGGGCGTATACTCCATGCCGCTGCTGATGGACAATCCGCGCCGCTTATTTGACGATTTCCAAATGGGTCTGTGGGTCGACTTTATGGTCAGCGTCGGTTTGATCGCATGGTTTGTCTCGCGCATGTCGCAAGCGTTGCGCATGCGCGACGCGGCATTGGCGGAAGCCCAGCAACGCCTGCTGCGCGATGAGCGGGTGGTGGCGCTGGGCGCTCAGGCGGCCAGGGTGGCCCATGAGATCGGCACGCCGCTGTCGTCCATCATGTTGCTCAGCGAAGAACTGCAACACGCGGTGCGTGAAGATGTGCAGCTCGCGCCGTATGCTGCGGATCTCAAATTGCTGGAGCAGCAAGTGGCGTTGTGCCAGTCGGCGCTGGCGCGTTTGCGGGTGCGGGCCGAGTCCGGTGCGCGGCAGAGTTTGAGCGCCTGGCTGCCCGGGTTTGTTGAACAATGGCGCTTGCGCCATCCCCATGTGGATTTTGAAATCATCGGGCCGATGGTCAACCATGTGCAATTGAGCGATACCGTCGCGGTGGGCCAGATCCTGACCATCCTGCTGGATAATGCGGCACGGGCCAGTCGCGACTTCGTCACCCTCGAAGCCCGAGTGGTGAGCCCGGCGGGCTCTGAGGCCAGGCCCCATGCCGCCGTCGACGGGCAAGCGGTAGCCGGTCGCGAGATTGAATTCCTGGTGTGCGACCGTGGGCCCGGAGTGCCGGCCGAATTGCGCGATACGCTGGGCTCGGTGCCGGTGGAGAGCACGCAGGGCGGCCAGGGCGTCGGCCTGTATCTGGCTTATGCCACGGCCGCGCAGCTGTCCGGTTCGATTGCATTGCGGGATGCGCCGGAACGTGGCACGCTGGCCGTGTTAAGGCTGCCTGAGGCTGCTTGAGGTGACATATGAGGTGGCACATGAGGCACCGAAGCTTGACGCACCGAAGCCTGACGCAGCCGCAATCACTTCAGCGCGCCTCGGAGCCGGATAGCCGGATTAAAGCAAGCACTGAACCCTAAGAAAAAGAGCGATATGAATTTTCTGGTAATCGATGATGACGAAGTTTTTGCCGGCATCCTGGCGCGTGGCCTGGTGCGGCGCGGTTATGCCGTGCATCAGGCGCACACCGCGGAAGCCGCGCTGAAATTGGCCGATGCCTTGCCTTTCAATGAAATCACGGTTGACTTACACCTGGGCAACGATTCGGGCTTGACCCTGATTGCACCGTTGCGCGACTTGCACCCGGAGGCGCGCATCCTGGTATTGACGGGCTATGCGAGCATTGCCACCGCGGTGCAAGCGGTCAAGGAAGGGGCCGACAATTATTTGGCCAAGCCGGCCAATGTCGAGACCATACTGGCGGCTTTGTCGCAGGACGCCAGCTCGGCGAGTGCCGAGGATGCGCTGGAAAATCCGGCTACCTTGTCGGTGGCGCGGCTTGAATGGGAACATATCCAGCGGGTGCTGGCCGAGCACGACGGTAATGTGTCCGCCACCGCCCGGGCACTGAACATGCACCGCCGGACTTTGCAACGGAAACTGGCCAAGCGGCCGGTGAAGCAGTAAGTTTCGCCTTGGCAGGCAGGCAGGGTCCGGTTCGCTTGAGCTGGTTTGCCTGAGCTGCTACATGAGCGGCTACATGAGTAGACCGCATCGGTGGATTCGCCTCGGCAAGCAGCGGGTTTTGCCGCGCCAGGCCAAGCTCAGGCATCTTGCGCCGGTGTCGCCGTGAGAGCCCGCATGAGCCTCACGGCGCACCTTGAGCGCTACAAAACGTAGCGCGACAAATCCTCATTCTGCGCCACTTCGCCCAAGGCCTGGTTGACATAGGCCGCGTCGATTTCGAGCGGCTTGCCGGTATGATTGCCGGCGGCAAACGAGACTTCTTCCAGCAACTTTTCGATCACCGTGTACAAACGACGTGCGCCGATGTTCTCGGTTTTTTCATTGACCGAGAAAGCAATCTCGGCCATCCGGCGTATCCCTTCCGGGGTGAAGTCGAGCTTGACCCCTTCGGTTTCCAGCAGGGCCTGGTATTGCTTCACCAGGCTCGCATCGGTGCTGACCAGAATCGCTTCGAAATCCTCCACCGAGAGAGAATCGAGTTCCACCCGGATCGGGAAACGCCCTTGCAGCTCAGGGATCAGGTCGCTGGGTTTGGCCAGATGAAACGCGCCGCTGGCGATAAACAGGATATGGTCGGTACGGATCATGCCGAATTTGGTGTTGACCGTGGTTCCTTCGACAAGAGGCAGTAAATCGCGTTGCACCCCCTGACGCGAGACTTCGCCACCGCCGCCGCCTTCGTTGTTGCGCGAGGCAATTTTGTCGATCTCGTCGAGGAAAACGATGCCATTTTGCTCGACGTTTTGAATCGCCAGGGTTTTGACTTCCTCGTCGTTGAGCAATTTGCCGGCTTCTTCATCGACCAGCAGCTTCATCGCTTCTTTGATCCGCAGCTTGCGATGAACCTTTTTATTCTGACTGAGATTGGCAAACACACTGCGAATCTGGTCGGTCATGTCTTCCATGCCCGGCGGCCCCATGATTTCCATCGGCGAGGCCGGCGCATCCATGTCCAGCTCGATTTCGCGCTCGTCCAGTTGGCCTTCGCGCAGGCGTTTGCGGAAGGTCTGGCGAGTGGTATTTTGACCGTCTTCGGTCGCGGCACCGCCTTCAAGGCTGCGTGCCGACGGCAGCAGGACGTCGAGAATGCGGTCTTCGGCGAGATCCGAGGCTTTGGAGCGCACTTTGCGCATTTCGGTTTCGCGGGTCTGCTTGACCGCGATTTCCGCCAAGTCGCGGATGATGCTGTCGACGTCGCGGCCGACGTAACCGACTTCGGTAAATTTGGTGGCTTCGATCTTGATAAACGGCGCATCGGCCAGTTTGGCCAGGCGGCGCGCAATTTCGGTTTTGCCGACACCGGTCGGTCCTATCATCAGGATGTTCTTCGGTGTGATTTCATGCCGCAACGGCTCCGCGACTTGCTGCCTGCGCCAGCGATTGCGCAGCGCGACGGCGACCGCGCGTTTGGCTTTGTTCTGGCCAATAATATGTTTGTCGAGTTCCGAGACGATCTCGGCGGGGATCATGGTGCTCATGGGGTGTCCTTGGAGGCGGCTTGCCGGACGTGCGGCATTCGCGGGCTGAAGCGGAGGTCCGGTGGGGCGCTTATTCTATGGTTTCGATCACGCGGTTGTGATTGGTGTAGATACACATGTCACCGGCGATCTCGAGCGATTTTTCGACAATTTCGCGCGCGCTGAGTTCGGTATTGGCCAGCAAGGCCGCGGCTGCGGCTTGCGCGTAGGCTCCGCCGGAACCGATGGCGCACACCCCATTTTCCGGTTCCAGCACGTCGCCGTTGCCGGTCAGCACCAGCGTGCTGTCCGCGTCGGCGGCAATCAGCATGGCTTCAAGCTTGCGCAACATGCGGTCGGTGCGCCAGTCTTTGGCCAGCTCGACCGCGGCGCGGGTCAGGTTGCCCTGGTGTTTTTCCAATTTGGCTTCAAAACGGTCGAGCAAGGCAAAGGCATCCGCCGTACCGCCGGCAAAGCCGACCAGCACTTTACCGTTATAGATGCGACGCACTTTGCGCGCGCTGCCTTTCATCACGATATTGCCCAGGGTGACCTGGCCGTCCCCGCCTAATGCGACCTGATTGCCGCGGCGGACCGAGACGATGGTAGTGCCGTGATACTGCTCCATGGATATTCCTTAATGATAGCCCTGAGGTCCGAGATCGCGATCATGCGGCGCGGCCGGCCCGGAACCGGCTTGCTCGAATAAGTCTGCCGCGGGTCTCGATCTGACCGCGCGTACCCCACTGAAGTTTAGGGCATCCGGTCGATTATCAAGGGATAAGTCCAATTCATTATGCGAAGCGTTACCTTTCGCCGCGGCGGAACGGTTGGCCGGAATGACAAAACCCCTGCGATCGTCAGATCGACAGGGGTTTGGGGCCGAAGCGGCCGGAGGCCGCCAGCCAAAGCGGGTTCAGGCAGGGGTGAGGTATATCTTGGGCGGCACCCAAGCTATACCAGCCTGCCCGAAATCGCGCAAATCAGTCGCCAAACAGCTTTTGGCGTAGTTCACGCCGTTCCTGCGCTTCAAGCGACAGGGTGGCAGTCGGTCGGGCCAGCAGGCGCGGGACGCCGATGGGTTCGCCGGTTTCTTCGCACCAGCCGTAATCGCCGGATTCGATGCGTGCCAAAGACTGTTGCACTTTTTTCAGCAGTTTGCGTTCGCGGTCGCGAGTACGTAACTCAAGGGCATGCTCTTCCTCGATCGTCGCACGGTCAGCCGGGTCTGGCACCACGACCGTCTCGCGCAGGTTTTCGGTGGTCTGGCCTGCGTTATGAAGGATTTCAGCTTGCAACGTTTCCAGCTTGCTTCTAAAGAACGCAAGCTGATCCTCGTTCATATACTCCTTCTCGCTCATTTTCAGGAGTTCTGCTTCGGTCAAGAGTCGTTTTGTCGTCATCTGGCTTGCTGTCTTCCATGTCGGGTATGAGGCCCACGCTAATGCGTTGCCCGCAATCGGCGGCTGCACAGGCGTTCTGCCCGTCGGGATACGGCTCATGCCCGTATCTTTAGTCCGCCGCTGCGGGGGCGAACTCCTACTTTGACCGATACGTTACCGGCAAGGCCGGGCGAACATAGCGTGAAACCAGTGCCATGCGCGCCCGGCCTTGCCGGCTCGCCCTTGATCTGTTCGATCTATTCAGGACGGCCGTTAGCCTGTTTGCACAGGCCGGCGGCGGATCGAAATCGTTCTCTAGCGGCGACGTATTGTAACTGAATCGCGCGCATGTTCCGCAACTGGCGTTTTTAAGCGAAAACTACCGTGTTTTACCGAGTTGACTTGGTGCCTTGAGCGTCAATCCGGGCTACGGCAATTTCCTTAACCGTCGATCATACTCGCCCAGAATTCGTTTGGTCCAGCGGACCACGCGGACCGTGGCGAAAGTGCCAATGGCCGGGCCGGAAGCCGCGTTAGCGGCGCCCGCCGGAGGCGTAGGCAATCAGGCCAGACTGCGTTCCAGGCCGTCGATAATCAGGTCTTGCGGCAAATCTATGCCAATAAAGACCATTTTGCTGGTTTTTTTATCCGCCGGTTGCCATTTTGAGGCGAGATCGCTCCCCATCATTTGATGCACGCCTTGAAATACCACGCGGCGATCGATGCCCTTCATAAACAGCACGCCTTTGTAGCGCAACAGGCGTTCGCCGTAGATCTGCAACACGCCGCCGAGGAAATCTTCGAGTTTTTGCGAATCGAAAGGGCGGTCGCTGCGAAACACGAAGGATTTGATCTTGTCGTCGTGATGCGCATGGTGGTGGTGCGCGTGCTTGTGCTCGTGCGCATGGTCGTGGCCTTCATGTTCACAGTGGTCGTGATCATGGTCGCAGTTGGCATGCTCATGGGCATGTTCATCCGCGTGGGCATGAGCGTGATCGTCCTCGGCCAGGAAGTCCGGATCGATTTCAAGCTTGGCGTTCAGGTTGAAGCCGCGCAGGTCGAAAATCTCCTTGAGCGGCGCTTCGCCGAAATTCACCACCGCCATGGGCGCGCGCGGGTTCATGTGCAATAAGCGGTGTTTCAGCGCGGCCAACTCATCGGCACTGACCAGATCGCTTTTGGTGATGAACAGACGGTCGGCAAAGCCGACCTGGCGTTGCACCACTTCGTGCTGGTCGAGCTGCTGGTTCGCATGTTTGGCATCGACCAAGGTAATCACCGCGTCGAGCAGGTATTGGTCGGCGATCTCGTCGTCCATGAAGAAGGTTTGCGCCACCGGGCCGGGGTTGGCCAGGCCGGTGGTCTCGATCACCACGCGATCGAACTTCAGGCTGCCTGCCTGACGGCGGGTCACCAGATCGGACAGGGCGTTCACCAGATCGCCGCGGATGGTGCAGCAAATGCAGCCGTTGCTCATCTGGACGATTTGCTCGTTGCTGTCCTGCACCAGAATTTCGTTGTCGATATTTTCTTCGCCGAACTCGTTTTCGATGACGGCGATCTTCATGCCGTGCTGTTCATTGAGAATACGCTTGAGCAGGGTGGTTTTGCCGCTGCCGAGAAAGCCGGTCAGAATGGTTACGGGAATCATGGAATCGCTCGCCTGTCAGGTGCCGCAAACCGATCGCAATCGATCAATTGCAGCGGGTAAAAAGTGGGTGGGAACACCCCGGTCCGTTATCATAACTTGGCTGGGATCAGCCTTGGGTCGCTCCCGCACGGGGGCGCTCCCGCCTCGGTCCCGAGAGGCCGGCCGCTGCGCCGGATCAAGGCGGGCGCAGCAGGCTTTTCGCGGCGCCGTATCCAAGTCGCGCGTGCTTGCTGCTGCTCAGATGGGGACGCTCAGATCTTTTGCAACCACAGCCCTTTTAAATATTCCCCTTCCGGAAAAGCCATCAGCATCGGATGGTCGACCCCGGCACCCAGCCGTTGCAAGATGCGGATGTCGACCCCCGCGTCGGCGGCGGCGCCCGCCACGATTTTCTGGAATAAATCGGCATCAATTGCGCCTGAGCATGAATAAGTGGCGAGCAGGCCGCCCGGGCGCAACAGCTTGAGCCCCGTCAGGTTGATATCTTTGTAGGCCCGTGCGGCGCGTTCGACATGGGCTTTGGAGCCGGCGAATTTGGGCGGATCGAGCACGATCAGGTCAAATTGGTCGCCGTTTTCATGCAGGGTACGCAGGGCTTTGAACGCATCGGCATCGAGCCAGGTGGCCCGTTCGGCGTCAAAACCATTGCTCGCGACATTGCGCTGCGCGGTGGCCAGTGCTTCCCCCGAGGAATCGATCGAAACCACCCGCGTGGCGCCGCCTTTCAACGCCGCCAGGGAAAAACCGCCGGTGTAACAAAAACAATTCAACACTTCGCGGCCCGCGGCATGCTGCTGGATCAGCAGGCGACTATCGCGCTGATCGACATAAAAACCGGTCTTGTGACCATGCCGTACATCGACGTGATACAGCACGCCGGATTCGTCGATCACCAGGGTTTCGGGCGGTTCGGCCCCGGCCAGCACCCCGGTGGTTTGCTCCAGACCTTCGCGGCTGCGGATCGCCACATCGGAGCGTTCATAGACGTTGGGGCAGCCGGTGACGCCGATCAGCGCCTGCACAATCGCGCTTTTCCACGCCTCGACGCCGGCCGCCATAAATTGGCAGACCAATTGGGCCTGTTCCAGCGTATCGGGGGCCGCGGCCGGGCGGTAAAAGTCGACGATCAAGCCAGGTAAGCCGTCGGACTCGCCAAACACCAGCCGCACCGCGCCGGTATTGGTCACGGCCGCGCGCCGGTACGCCAGCGCGCGCTGCAGGCGGCGTTTGAAAAATGCGTGGTCGACCGGTTCGGTCTCGTCGAAGCTCCACACCCGGGCACGGATCATCGATTCGGGACTATATGCGGCCCGTGCCAAAAAACGGCCGTCATGGGCGCGCACGATCACCGTGGCGCCCGAGGCGGGCCGGCCTTCAATATGCTCAATGGCGCTTTCGTAAATCCACGGATGGCGGCGCAACAGTGATTTTTCTTTGGTCGGCTTGAGGGTCAGCGTATGCATGCGGTTCTTTTTGTTATAGCGGCGCGCGCGATCGTGCCGCGACGGGCCAGCTTGGGATTCGGCGACGGCGGCGCAGCAGGAAAGCCGCTCAGTCGATCATTTTGCTGGAGAGGGTGGTCCGCGAGCCAACCGCCTCAGGGGCTGCCATCTTGTGGGATTCGTTGCCTCAGGGGCTAATTACCCCAGGGGCCAATTACCCCAGCGTTCCAATTGCTTTAGCTGCGTTTTTTCGCCCGTGGGTGGGCATTATCGTAGATCTTCGCCAAATGCTGGAAATCGAGTGCGGTATACACCTGGGTCGCCGCAATGCTGGCATGACCGAGCATTTCCTGGACCGCGCGCAAGTCGCTACTCGATTGCAGCACATGGGTCGCAAACGAATGACGCAACACGTGCGGATGCACGTTGGCCGGAATGCCCGCCGTCAGCGCCAATTGTTTGATGCGCTGACGCACCACGCCTGGTGCCATGCGTTTGCCGCGGACCGAGACAAACAAAGGATGCGGGTCGCCGCGCACCAGTTGTTCACGCACTGCCAGCCAGGCTTGCAAGGCGCCGATCGCTTTGCGGCCGACCGGCACGCTGCGACGCCGTTTCCCTTTACCGGTGACGGTGACTTCGGCTGCGCTCAGGTCCAGCCAGCCTGCGGACCGGTAGTCGCCGCTCTCGGTATAAGCGATATCGAGGCCGATCAGTTCGGCCAGGCGCAGGCCCGAGGAGTAAAACAGCTCCAGCATGGCATGGTCGCGCAGGGCTTCAGGCGTATTGCCATGAGGCGCTTCCATCAAGGTATGCGAGTCGTCGACCGAAAGAGCCTTGGGCAGCGTCTTGGCTTGTTTGGGGGCACGGATCCCGGCCACCGGATTGGCCTCCAGCGCGCCATGCAGCCCCAGCCAGCGATAGAACGAACGCCAGACCGAAAGCCGATGGGCGATCGAACGTGCCGACAATTGCTGGCTATGAGCCCGCACCACGCTGCCACGGATATCCGATGGGGTGAGCGACGTAAGCGAGCGCTTACCTGCCAGTTTATGCAGTTCGGACAACTCGTGCGCATACCCGCGCAGCGTGTGCTCGGAGAGCTTGCGCTCATGCGTCAAGGTGTCGAGAAAGCGAGCGATGGGCTCGCTTTCCGCTTCAACTGCTGCTGGGGCCGAACTCGCTGGGTCCACGTTCTTCGGGCGTCCTGGTTAGTGATGCAGGCTTAATCAGGCACCCTGATTAAGCCGAACTTATTGGGCCACACATATATTGAGCCACGCTCAATGCGGCAAAAGACGGCTCAGGGCCGCACCGGCCAGTTCGCCGATTTGCTCCAGGAAGTCGGTCGCCATGCCTTCGTGAAAGCGGCGCGGGTCGGGCGAACCCATGACCAGCAGTCCGAACACGGGTGCCAACACCAGCGTCTGGGTCAGGTCGGCGGAAGCTGCGGCCGGCTTGGCTGGAATGCGCAGTGCGATGAGTGCCACGGAAGCGGCTTGGGTTTCAGTCTGAACTTCGGCCGCCTGATTGGCCTCGAGCGCCATCGGGGTCGGCTGCGGATGCACCGCGGCTTGCGCTTGCGTCAGCCATTGCGCCGCTTCGAAGCCGGTATTCGGTCCGCAATAAGGCAGCGTCAGGCCGTTGGCAAACAGGCGAATTTCTTCGCCGACACCACTGGCGTAGTCGGCTTCGGCATGCGTGCCGGCCAGATCCCAGACGCGCAGCGCCACGGACGGCATCTCGAAGACTTCGGCCAGACTGCGTATCACCGTCTGCGGCAGGTTATGCGTGTCGCGTTCGGCCACGATCAGGGCGGTCCAGCGGGTCAGCCGCGTCACGATGCTGTCGTTTTCGTGTCCATGCCGCATCAATTCGGCCAGCCTGCGGTCGAGTTGCTTGTTTTTCTCGCGCAGCATTTCCATCTGCCGTTCCTGCAGAGAAATCGCGCGATTACCGTGGGGGCTGGTCAGTTTGACGGCCGCGAGCAACTCGGCATGACGGGCAAAAAAATCCGGGTCGGACAGCAGGTAATCGGCGACTTCACGTTCGTTCATGGCAGAGGGCAGGTTATCAAACAGGTTGGACCACGGAATGCGGGCTCAGACTTCGGCGAGTTCAATCTCGCCTTCAAATACCGTAATGGCCGGACCGGACATGCGCACTTGCGCGCCGCTCCAGGCTATGCTCAGATCGCCGCCATGAGTATGCACCGTGACGGGAGAATCGAGCAGGCCGCGCCGGATACCCGCGACCACGGCGGCGCAGGCTCCCGTGCCGCACGCCAGGGTTTCACCGGCACCGCGTTCATAGACTCGCAGCTTAACCGAATGGCGGTCGAGCACTTGCATAAAACCGGCGTTGACGCGGCGCGGAAAACGCAGGTGGCGCTCAAGCAGCGGCCCGTCGACCGCGACCGGCCACGCTTCTGTATCGGCCACGACTTGTACCGCATGCGGGTTGCCCATGGTGACCACCGAGAGCCAGGCGGTTTTGCCGTCGATCTCCAGCGGCCACAGATCGTCCTCGCCTTCGCGGCGGCTGGTCAGCCCGGCGGCTTCGAAAGGAACCTGCGCCGGGGTGCAATCGGGCACGCCCATCTCCACCTCGACACTGCCGTCGGGCTTCATCGACAGGGTGATCAAGCCGCGCTGGACTTCGACCCGGATGGTGGTTTTGTCGGTCAGGCCGCGGTCGCGCACGAACTTCACAAAACAGCGCGCCCCGTTGCCGCAATGCTCCACCTCACCGCCGTCGGCATTAAAGATGCGATAGCGGAAATCGGCGCGCTCGCTCGCGGTGCCCGGCTTACCTGCGCTGGGAGTCTCGACCACCAGCACCTGGTCGGCGCCGACCCCGAAATGCCGGTCTGCCAGGGCGCGGATCTGGCCGGGCGACAGCGCAAGCGGTTCACGGGTCGCATCCAGCATGACAAAATCGTTGCCGGCGCCGTGCATTTTGGTGAATTTAAGTTTCAATTGGCTTTTCGGACGCGGGTTTTGGGTTTTATGGGCTTGCCTTGTCGCAGGTAATGCCCCGATTTAACGTCCGGAGCCCGGGCGTTACGCTGTCGCGGGCTATTTTATCGCGATGGGCGCGCGGCTGCGCGGCTTTCGGCCGCTGCGGCGGCTCCGTTTTTGGCCGCTACAGCCCGGCCAGCCTCAATACACCGACTTCTCGCCTTCCGGCCGCGTCTTGAAGCGGCGATGGACCCAATAATATTGTTCCGGCATCTGACGGATATGCTCTTCCAGTACCGCGTTCATGCGGCGCGCATCGGCCATATCGTCGCCGCTGGGATAGTCTTGCCACGGCTTGAAAATCTTCAGCCGGTAGCCGCGATAATGGGGCAGCACTTCAACCACAAATGGAATCACTACCGCATGGCCGGTGTGTGCCAGGCGCGATACGGCGTTCAGGGTGCAGGTGGGTATCCCGAAAAAGGGCACAAAGACTGAATTGCGCACGCCGTAATCCATATCGGCCGCGAGCATCACCGTTTTATTTTCGCGAAACATCCGCAATACGGCTCGTGCGCTATCGGCGCGCGACACCATTTCGGCACCGAAACGTGCGCGCGCGACTTTGGCCGCCTGGTCGACATAAGGATTGCTCATCGGCGTATATAACGACGCGCTGGGCCCCAGCCGGCTATACCAGAGAGAACCGGCTTCGATGCCGACAAAGTGGTAGCCGAGAAAAATCGCCGGTTGGCCGCCGGGGAGTCCGGGCGTTGTGCTCAGGTCGATTTCGCTTTCGACCTCGATCAGCGACAGGAGTTTTTCGCTTGAGCCGAACCACTGCACGCTGCGTTCGATATAGCTGCGCAAGGCATGCCGAAAGGCGCGGTGGGCGACCTGATAACGCCGGCTGTCGCTCCATTCCGGGAAGCATAATTTGAGGTTGATCAGCACCACTTGTTTGCGACTACTGGGAATAAAAAACAACAGATAACCCAGCGCATCGCCAAAACGGGCGATCGCGCCATAAGGCAAGAGGGCCAGAACACGCAACAGCAACAAGCCCAGTTGACTGATCAATCGACTCAACATAGAAGCTCCGCAGGGTTGGCGCCAAGACTAATCTGATATCGCACAGCGGATCCAAAACAGAAACAAACGAAGCGCGTATAATACAAGCATCGCCGAGTTAACAGACAACTTGCGGGGCGATAGGCGCTGGCGGCTAAACTCTATTTAATTAGCGTTCAGCGAGCTGGCACTAAAGAAATCCGCTAAAGCGTCGCCGCTTTGATCAACCTGATAAGCCGGCACGCGGAAGTGAAATTAGATCCGTTTGGACCGTTTATTAGGAGGGTTTTTCAGTGGCAAATAATTACTTCTTTACCTCGGAATCAGTGTCTGAAGGGCATCCGGACAAGGTTGCCGATCAAATCTCAGACGCCGTCCTGGACGCCATTTTCAAGCAAGATCCCTACTCGCGGGTTGCTGCGGAAACGCTGTGCAATACCGGTTTGGTCGTGCTTGCCGGCGAAATCACCACCACCGCCAACGTCGATTACATCCAGGTTGCGCGCGACACCATCAAACGTATCGGTTACGACAACACCGACTACGGTATCGATTACCGCGGCTGCGCGGTGCTGGTTGCGTACGACAAACAATCGCCCGACATCGCCCAAGGCGTCGATCGCGCGCATGACGACAATCTCGACCAAGGTGCCGGCGACCAGGGTTTGATGTTCGGTTATGCCTGCGACGAAACGCCGGAATTGATGCCATTGCCGATTTATCTGTCGCATCGCCTGGTCGAGCGTCAAGCCGACCTGCGCCGCGACGGCCGTCTGCCGTGGTTGCGCCCCGATGCAAAATCGCAAGTCACGGTGCGTTATGTCGACGGCCGTCCGGACAGCATCGACACGGTGGTCCTGTCGACACAGCACTCCCCGGACATCGATCTGGCGCAACTGCGTGAAGCGGTGACCGAGGAAATCATCAAGCCGGTGTTGCCCAAAGAACTGATCAAAGGCGAAATCAAGTTCCTGGTGAATCCGACCGGGCGTTTTGTGATTGGCGGCCCGCAAGGCGATTGCGGCTTGACCGGACGCAAGATCATCGTCGATACCTATGGCGGTGCGGCACCCCACGGCGGCGGTGCTTTTTCCGGTAAGGACCCGTCCAAGGTCGACCGGTCGGCCGCCTACGCCGGCCGTTATGTGGCGAAAAATATCGTCGCGGCCGGGCTGGCTTCGCGCTGCCTGATCCAGGTGTCGTACGCCATCGGTGTGGCACGTCCGACCTCGGTCATGATCAATACCTTCGGCACCGGCCGGGTATCGGATGAGCTCATCACCGAGTTGGTCCTGCGCCATTTCGACTTGCGGCCCAAGGGCATTATCAAGATGCTCGACCTGTTGCGCCCGATCTACGAAAAAACCGCTGCTTACGGTCACTTTGGCCGTGAAGAACCGGAATTTACCTGGGAAGCAACCGACAAGGCGGCCGAATTGGCGGACGCCGCGGGGATTGTTCTCGCGGTAGCCTGATGCGTTGATGTTACTGCGTTGATGTTACTTGAGCGGCCGCGTTGCTTCGGCCGCCGGGCTTGGGTCTATAGGCCGCCAGCGCAAGGTAATGCGGTCATGCAATAACAAAAACAACCCGGGCACGCGCCCGGGTTGTTTTTGTTTGGTCAACCGAATCTGGCTGGATCTGGCCGGCTCAAACCGGCCACAGGGGCGGCTCGCTCATCATCGCGATCTGCTCCCGCAATTCGAGAATCCTATCCTCCCAATAACGCGGCGTATTGAACCAGGGGAAGGCCGCCGGGAATGCCGGATCGTGCCAGCGGCGCGCCAGCCACGCGGCGTAATGGATCAAGCGCAGGGTGCGCAGCGCTTCGATCAAATACAGCTCACGCGTGTCGAATTCGCAAAAGTCTTCATAACCTGCAAGCAGGTCGCTCAAGGCGAGGCTTTGTTCTGCGCGGTTGCCTGACAGCAGCATCCACAAATCCTGCACCGCCGGGCCGGTGCGGCTATCGTCGAAATCGACGAAATGCGGACCGGCGTCGGTCCACAAGACATTGCCCGGGTGGCAATCGCCATGCAGGCGCAACACTTTCACCTCGCCGGCGCGGTCGAACGCATGTTGCACGGCTTCGAGCGCCAGGGTGGTGACGGTACGATAGGGTTCCAACAAATCGGCCGGAATAAATTCGTGCGACAGCAAAAAAGCGCGCGGTTCAATGCCGAATGAGGCGATATCCAGCGCCGGCCTTTCGCGGTAGGTGTGGGTCGCGCCCACCGCATGCAGGCGCCCGATAAAACGGCCGATACGCTCCAGCGTGTCGCGATCTTCGAGTTCGGGCGCGCGGCCGCCGTGCCGGGCAAACACCGAGAAACGAAAACCGGCAAACTCATGCAGGGTTCGGCCGTCAATCACCAGTGCCGGCACGGCAGGAATTTCGTGTTCGGCGAGTTGGGCGACAAAAGCGTGTTCTTCGAGGATGGCCGCATCGCTCCAACGGTGGGGGCGATAGAATTTGGCGACGATCAGCGAGGCGGCGGCGCTGCCGCCCTGGCCCGGCATGCCGTCGACCTGGGTTTCTTCGACGCCGACCTGATAGACGCGGTTTTCGTAGCTATTCAAGGTCAGCAGGCGCCCGTCGGGACGCAAACCTACCGCATCGAGCGCGTCGAGCACGCATTCGGGCGTCAGGCCGGCAAACGGAACGTCCGCGTGGCTGACGGTTACCTCAGGCAAGGCCTGATTGCCGTCATGCACCGGCGATTCGGTCGAAAAGTGCTGCGGGTCAGGCTGGAGATCTGAGTTCATGACGTTATTGTGCGGCCCGCGGATGTCAAACGGGGCCGAGCGCCAAGATATTTTTCTGCGGGGGCTGCCCTGGAAGGTGAACGCAGGCGCCGCTCAAAGAGGCTCATGGCCGGCCGCGCCAAGTCGGCAACGCCAGCGGGTAACCCGCCGCAAACCCGAGGTTCGCGGCGGTTGTTTCATGCGGCATGCGGCTCAGGGGTGCTGTGCGTGCCCCTCAGCGTGTCAGTGCAGCGAGGAAGAGGGGGTGGCGATACGTTTGGACGGTAATAAATCGCCGGTGTCGATCAGGTCCGAGATAAAAAAGGGCTCGGTATTGAGCTCGCGCGAGGCACCGGGCTGCCCTGCATACCAAGTGACCATGGCCATATCTCCGAGCATTTTGGTCACGATACCGAGTGCACCGGACGGGACCGCGATATGGCGGGACTGCACGATGGAGCCGATTTGCATAATTTCCTACTCCGCTATGTTTCAGGGGTGATTGTAGCGCCGAGTCGAGCTGCGTAGCGCTTTGGACTGCTACCGAGCGTAAATTCAATAGCCGCACCCCCAAGGTTTGTTACAATAGCCGGATCCGAGGAGCGTTGCGACGGAAAATGAGCTTACCCGCAGGGGCTAGCCCACCCGCCAGGCTCGGATCTTTGCTACGGTTGCCGGGTCCGCCCGCTGCCGCACCGAACGGCGCTCACGTCTATCTTCTAAATCTATTGTTAGAAAGGAGGGCGTGATGAACGCCGCAGTCCAAGAAAATTCCAGCCGTGACCACCTCGTAGCCGATATGTCCCTTGCCGCCTGGGGCCGCAAGGAAATTGCCATCGCTGAAACCGAAATGCCGGGCCTGGTTGCGGTCCGCTCGGAATTCAAAAAGACCCAGCCGCTGAAAGGCGCACGTATCGCCGGTTCGTTGCACATGACGATCCAGACCGCCGTGCTGATCGAGACCCTGACCGCATTGGGCGCCGAAGTACGTTGGGCATCCTGCAATATTTTCTCGACCCAGGATCATGCCGCGGCCGCGATTGCGCAAACCGGCGTACCGGTGTTCGCTTTCAAGGGCGAGACGCTGGACGAATACTGGGAATTCACCCATCGTATTTTCCAATGGAACGACGGCCAGCACGCCAACATGATTCTCGACGACGGTGGCGATGCCACGCTGTTGTTGATGCTCGGCACGCGCGCCGAAAGCGACCGCTCGGTCATCGGTAACCCGACCAACGAAGAGGAAGTCGCGCTGTACAAGGCGATTGCCCGCTATCTCGACGCCGATCCGCATTGGTATTCGGTGCGCCTGAAAGAAATTCGCGGCGTAACCGAAGAAACCACCACCGGCGTGCACCGCCTGTACCAGATCGAAAAGGACGGCAAGCTGCCGTTCCCCGCGATCAACGTCAACGATTCCGTGACCAAAAGCAAGTTCGACAATCTGTACGGTTGCCGTGAATCGCTGGTCGACAGTATCAAACGCGCGACCGACGTGATGATTGCCGGCAAGGTGGCGATCGTGGCCGGTTACGGCGACGTGGGCAAGGGCTGCGCGCAATCGCTGCGCGGTTTGGGCGCGACCGTCTGGATTACCGAAATCGACCCGATCTGCGCCTTGCAGGCGGCGATGGAAGGTTATCGCGTGGTGACCATGGAATATGCCGCCGACAAGGGCGATATTTTCGTCTCGGCCACCGGCAACTATCATGTGATTTCGCACGATCATATGAAAGCCATGCGCAACAACGCGATTGTCTGCAATATCGGCCACTTCGATTCGGAAATCGACGTCGCTTCGTTGCAGCAATACACCTGGGACAACATCAAGCCGCAAGTCGATCACATCGTGTTCCCGGACGGCAAGCGCATCATCTTGCTGGCTCAGGGACGCCTGGTGAACCTCGGTTGCGGCACGGGCCACCCGTCGTTTGTGATGTCTAACTCGTTCACCAACCAGACGCTGGCGCAAATCGAATTGTTCGCGGACGGCAGCAAGTACCAGAACAAGGTTTATATTTTGCCCAAGCACCTTGATGAAAAGGTCGCGCGTCTGCATCTGGAACGGATCGGTGCCGATTTGTCGGTATTGACCGATGCGCAAGCCAAGTACATCACCGTCGATAAAAACGGCCCGTACAAGCCGGATCATTATCGTTATTAAAAGCCTGTAAGCATCGGCCGGCCTGGACGGCGGCCGATGTAACCGATTCATGCCGCTCATTCGGGTCGCTGAATCGCATTTTTTCTTATGCTCGGAGGCCCTGTGCTGCAACTCTTGCTTATCTGGCTGATTAACGCTTTAGCGCTTGTCATCATTACGCATTTGGTGCCGTCGATTCATATCAATGGCTTCGGTACCGCGATGATTGTCGCGGTGGTGCTGGGCTTGTTGAATGCGTCGTTGCGCTGGGTGCTGATCATCCTCACGCTACCGGTCAATATTCTGACCTTGGGTTTGTTTACCCTGGTGATCAACGCGCTGATGTTCTGGTTGTGCGCGGTATTGCTAAAAGGTTTTGAAGTCTCAGGTTTCTGGTCGGCCTTTTTCGGTTCTTTGTTGTATAGCTTCGTCTCGTGGCTGCTGTCGGCCGTGATCGTAGGCAATCGGAACTGGTTTTAAAGCCGCGGTTTGACCGCAAGGGTTAAACCCGGGGCTTGAACCTGTTGTTTGAATATTGTTTGAATCCCTCACATTCTTTCGCCATGCAAGCTACCGAACTTTCCTTCGAGTTTTTCCCGCCGAAAACAGCGGAAGGGCTGGATAAACTGCGCGCCGCGCGCGACCAGTTATTACCGCTGCAACCGAAATTTTTCTCGGTAACCTTCGGCGCCGGCGGCTCGACCCAGCAAGGCACGCTGGACACCGTGCTGGAACTGGCGCAAGACGGACTCGACGCCGCACCGCACTTGTCCTGTGTGGGTTCGTCGCGGGAGAACATTCGGGAGATTTTGCAACGTTATCGTTCGCACCAGATTCATCATATCGTCGCCTTGCGCGGCGATTTACCTTCCGGCATGGGCGAGATCGGCGCGTTTCGTTATGCCTCGGAACTGGTGGAATTTATTCGTGCAGAAACCGGCGACTGGTTCACCGTCGAAGTGGCGGCTTACCCCGAATACCATCCACAGTCCAAATCGCCGCGCCACGATCTGGATAACTTCGCGCGTAAAGTGAAAGCCGGCGCCAATTCCGCCATCACCCAATATTTCTATAACGGCGACGCCTACTTTCGCCTGCTGGATGATTCGGCCAAGCTGGGCATTGATGTGCCGATCACGCCGGGCATTATGCCCATCACCAATTTCTCGCAACTGATGCGCTTTTCGGAAATGTGCGGCGCCGAAGTACCGCGCTGGATTGCGCGCCGCCTCGAAAGTTACGGCGACGATCGTGCGTCGATCCGCGCTTTTGGTCTCGATGTCGTAACCGCTCTGTGTCAGCGCTTGATCGATGGCGGGGCCCCCGGCCTGCATTTTTACACGCTCAATAATGCTCTGGCGGCGCGAGCCATTTGCGACCGGCTGGCGGCAGCGCGCTGACCTGGTCGATCCCGCGTTGCGGCTGCGGTGCCGGCGTTTTTGCAGCGATTTTGAAAGTATTCCGCTGCACGGTGAATAATCGATGTGGTATTACTCTCGCTCAAGGCCACGCTATCGAAGTGGTCACAGTAAGAGGAACACGCATGAAATCGTTGATTAACGCCGGCCTGCGGGCGATGGCCGCCAGGGCCCTGCTCAGCGCGGGACTGATTTGCCTACCGCTGGGTGTGGTTCGCGCCGCCCACGCTGCCACTGCCTTACCCGACAAAACCTTGGTTTATTGCTCCGAGGGCAGCCCGGCCGGTTTCGACCCCGCGCAATATACGACGGGCACCGATTTCACCGCCGATACTTTTACCCTCTATAACCGTCTGGTCGAATTCGAGCGCGGCGGCACGCAGATCGAAGCCGGGCTGGCGCAAAGCTGGGAGGTGTCGCCTGACGGGCTGCAATATACCTTCCATCTGCGCCACGGGGTTGAATTCCATACCACCCCCTATTTCAAGCCCAGCCGCGATTTCGACGCGGACGACGTGGTGTTTACCTTCGAGCGTATGCTGGACCCGACGCTGCCGTTCAATCGTGCTTATCCAGTACAGTTTCCCTATTTGGTCGATTTGGGTCTGGACAAACTGGTCGCCAAAGTCGAAAAAATCGATCCCTACACGGTGCGCTTTACGCTACGGCAAGTGAATGCGCCTTTCCTGCAAAATATGGCGATGGAGTTTGCCTCCATCCTGTCCGCCGAATATGCCGATCAACTGTTGAAAGCGGGCCGGGCCGCCGAGATCAATTTGCAGCCGATCGGTACCGGGCCGTTTATTTTCCGCAGCTATACCAAAGACGCGACGCTGCGCTTCGACGGCAATCCGCACTATTGGAAACCCGGTGCGGTGCAATTAAGCCGTTTGATTTTCTCGATTACCGTCGACCCGGCGGTGCGTATGCAAAAACTCAAGCGCGATGAATGCCAGGTCGCGGCTTATCCCCGTCCCGCCGATCTGGCCGACCTGAAAGCCGATCCGGCAATCGCCATGCTGGCGCAAGCGGGTTTTAATCTCGGTTATATGTCGTATAACGTGAGCCATAAGCCGCTGGATCAGGCTGAGGTGCGCCGGGCCTTGGATATGGCGATCGACAAAAAAGCCATCATCGCGTCGATTTACCAGGGTGCGGGCCAGTTGGCGACGCATCCGATGCCGCCGACTCAATGGTCCTACGACACCAGTCTGAGCGGAGCCCCGTTCGATCCGGCCAAAGCCAAGGCTTTATTGGCGAAAGCCGGTTATCCCAATGGCTTCGACATCAGCCTGTGGGCGATGCCGGTGCAACGGCCCTACAACCCCAACGCCCGTTTGATGGCGGAAATGATTCAGTCCGATTGGGCCAAAATCGGCGTGCACGCGAAAATCGTCACTTATGAATGGGGTGAATACATCAAGCGGGCCCATGCGGGTGAGGACGACACCATGTTGATCGGCTGGAACGGCGACAATGGCGACCCCGATAACTGGCTGGGCACCTTGCTCGGCTGCAGCGCTGTCGACGGCAACAACTTCAGTAAATGGTGCGACAAGTCGTTCGACGCGTTGATTATCAAGGGCCGCAACACCACCGACCAAGCGGCGCGGGTCAAAATCTATACCGAGGCGCAACAGATATTTGCCGCACAACTGCCGTTTTCTCCGATCGCCCATTCGACGGCTTATCTGCCGGCGAGCAAAAACGTGACGGGTCTCAAAATAGAGCCGCTGGGGTATCTGCGGTTTGACGGGGTTGGGCTGAAATAAACGGCGGATAAATACTGGGTCGGGATGCGCGGGAGCACGGCCCGTGAGCCTGCCGCGCCCGCAACATGCCGCCCCAGGCGCGGCGTTTTACGCCGCCCGGACCCGCTCGGCTTTGTTAGTCGATTGCAAGCTGCGAAGCTTATGGATTTTTACTACTTGTTCCAGCTAAATTTCGCCAGTACAGTACGGCGGGTCAGCGTCGGCGTGGCCGACCTAGAAACTGGAGGAATTGCATGAAACTAACCCTCAATCGCGCCTTGTGCCGCGTGACCCTGGCATTATCGCTGGCAGGAGTGGCCGGCATGGCGGGTGTCGCGATCGCGCCGGCAACGGCCGCGACGCTGCCGAACAAGACCCTGGTATTTTGCTCGGAAGGCAGCCCGGCGGGCTTTGACCCGGCGCAGTACACCACCAGCGTTGAATTCAGTTCAAGCGGACACGCGGTATTCGATCAACTGATCGAATTCGAGCGCGGCAGCACCAAAATCGTTCCGGGCCTGGCCGAGAGCTGGGATATTTCGCCCGACAACCTGCAATACACCTTCCATTTACGGCATGGTGTGAAATTTCACACCACCGCTTATTTCAAGCCGACGCGTGATTTCGATGCGGACGACGTGGTATTTACCTTCGACCGTGTGTTGAATCCCGAGAATGCGTTTCATAAAGCGTATCCGGTCTCCTATCCGTATTTCACCGATATGGGCCTGAACAAAAATATCGCCAAGGTCGAAAAACTCGACCCCTACACGGTACGGCTGACGCTGAATTCGATCAATGCGCCGCTGTTGCAGGATCTGGCGATGCCGTTCGCGTCGATCCAGTCGGCCGAATATGCCGGCCAGTTGCTCAAGGCCGGCCACGCCTCGGATATCAACTTGCAACCGATCGGCACCGGGCCGTTTATCTTCCGCAGCTATGTGAAGGACGCGACCATCCGTTATGACGGCAATCCCGATTACTGGGCACCGGGTGCGGTCAAGGTCAGCAAGCTGATTTTCTCGATCACACCGGATGCTTCGGTGCGTTTGCAAAAGCTCAAACAAAACGAATGCCAGGTAATGGCATATCCGAAGCCGGCCGATATCGAAACCATCAAGGCCGACAGCAATCTGCAATTGCCGAGTCAGGTCGGTTTCAACGAAGGTTATCTGGCCTACAACATGGACCACAAGCCGCTCGACAAGGTCGAAGTGCGCCAGGCCCTGGATATGGCGATCAACAAGGCGGCGATTATCCAGTCGGTCTACCAAGGTGCCGGCCAGGCCGCGGTGAACCCGATGCCGCCGACCGAGTGGAGCTACGACAAGGACCTGAAGGGCGCACCTTACGATCCGGTCAAGGCCAAAGCTTTGCTGGCCAAGGCGGGTTTCCCGAACGGTTTTGAAATCACCTTGTGGGCGATGCCGGTACAGCGTCCTTACAATCCGAACGCACGCCTGATGGCCGAGATGATTCAGTCCGACTGGGCCAAAATCGGCGTCAAGGCTACCATCACGACCTATGAATGGGGCGAATACATCAAGCGCGCCCAGGCCGGCGACCACGATGCGATGCTGATCGGCTGGACCGGCGACAACGGCGACCCGGACAACTGGCTGGGCGTATTGTTGGGTTGCGATGCGGTCAAGGGCAGCAATTATTCGAAGTTCTGTTACAAGCCGTTTGAAGATCTGATCGTGCAAGCGCGCCAGACCACCGACGTGGCCAAGCGTACCAAGCTCTACACGCAGGCTCAGGAAATTTTCAACCAGCAACTGCCGTTCTCGCCGATCGCACATTCGACCGTGTATCAGCCGATCAGCAAAAACGTCACAGATTTCAAGATCGATCCGTTTGGCCCGACCATTCTCACCGGTGTGGGCTTGAAATAAGCTTGTGTTTGACGCGCGGTCTCGCGTCCAGCCCGGCATGCAATCCGTGCCGGCAGTGACGCGAAAATCAACAGCGCTGACTCGTCGCGCGTGAGGCCTGGAGCGATCCTCCGGGTGTCATGCGCGCAGTGCTTTTCACGAGGAGCCGGATACCGTGCTACGCTATTTTTTCCGCCGTATCGGGATGGTGATACCGACCTTTATCGGCATCACCATTCTTGCTTTTGCGCTGATTCACCTGATTCCGGGCGATCCGGTCGAAGTGATGATGGGTGAGCGTGCGGTCGACCCGCAAATGCATGCCGCCGCGCTGCATCGTTTCGGTCTGGACCTGCCTTTGCCGGTGCAGTACCTGCATTACATCGAACACGCGGCACGCGGCGACCTCGGCGTGTCGGTGGTGACCAATATCAGCGTTACCAACGAGTTTTTTACGCGTTTCCCGGCCACCGTCGAATTGTCGTTGTGCGCCTTGCTGTTCGCCCTGATCGTGGGGGTGCCGGCCGGGGTTGCGGCGGCGCTCAAGCGCGGTTCGGTGGTCGACCATACGGTGATGGGCACGGCGCTGACCGGCTATTCGATGCCGATTTTCTGGTGGGGTTTGCTGCTCATCATGTTCTTTTCGGTGTGGCTGGGCTGGACCCCGGTGTCGGGCCGCATCTCGGTCGAATTCGACGAGCCTGTCGTCACCGGCTTTATGCTGATCGACACTTGGCTATCGGGCGACCCCGGCGCGTTCCGCTCGGCGGTGAGCCATCTGATTTTGCCCACCATCGTGCTGGGCACCATCCCGCTGGCCGTGATTGCCCGCATGACCCGATCTTCCATGCTTGAAGTGCTGCGTGAAGACTACATCCGTACCGCTCGCGCCAAAGGCTTGAGCCCGGCCCGGGTGATCGTGATGCATGCCTTGCGCAATGCGCTGATTCCGGTGGTGACGGTGGTCGGTCTGCAAGTCGGCACACTCTTGGCGGGAGCGGTACTGACCGAAACCCTGTTCTCCTGGCCGGGTATCGGCAAGTGGCTGATCGATGCAATTGCGCGGCGCGATTATCCGGTGGTGCAAGGCGGAATTTTACTGATCGCGACGCTGGTGATCGTGGTCAATTTGCTGGTGGATTTGCTGTACGGAGTGCTTAACCCGCGCATCCGGCATACGAGGTAATTTATGGCAGAGCTTCAGTTCACTCCGTCTGTCGCCAGTCCGCGCTCGTTTCTTGCTTTGCGCGAGTTCTGGAAACAATTTTCAAAAAATCGCGGCGCGGTCGCGGCCGGCAGCCTGCTGCTGGTGTTATTGCTGATCGCCGTGTTTGCGCCATGGCTGGTACCGCATAGTCCAATCGAACAATATCGCGACTCGGTCAAGATTCCGCCGGCCTGGCTGGCGGGCGGATCCTGGCATTTTGTGTTGGGCACCGACGAAGCCGGTCGCGATATTCTGTCGCGTTTGATGTACGGCGCGCGTTTGTCGCTGTTTATCGGTTTTGTCTCGGTGGTGCTGGCACTGATTCCCGGTATCGTGCTGGGCTTGATCGCGGCCTTTTTTGCCAAGTGGACCGATGCGCCCATCATGCGCAGCATGGACGTGTTGCTGGCCCTGCCGTCCTTGCTGCTGGCGGTGGCGGTGGTGGCCGTGCTCGGACCGGGTTTGGCCAATACCATGATGGCGATCGGGGTGGTCGGTTTGCCCGGTTATGTGCGGCTGACGCGCGCGTCGGCCCTGGGCGAATTGCAGAAAGACTATGTCACCGCCTCGCGGGTGGCGGGTGCCGGATCGCTGCGCCTGATGTTCTCGCAGGTTTTGCCGAACTGCGCGGCGCCCTTGATCGTGCAAGGTACGTTGGGTTTTTCCACGGCCATTCTCGATGCCGCGGCGCTGGGTTTTCTCGGTCTTGGGGTCCAGCCGCCCAGTGCGGAATGGGGCGCGATGCTGGCCTCGGCGCGCGACTATATCGACAACGCCTGGTGGATTGTTACCATGCCGGGCATTGCGATCCTGATTACGGTGTTGGCGATCAATCTGCTGGGCGACGGCTTGCGCGATGCGCTCGACCCTAAACTTAAACGGATGGCTTAATGAGCAATTTACTGACCATCCGCAATCTGTCGGTGGAATTCGACGGTTTGCTTGCCGTATCGGGTGTCGATCTTGATCTCAGCGCCGGTGAAATCGTCGGCGTGGTGGGCGAATCGGGCTCGGGTAAAAGTGTCACCATGCTGGCCTTGATGGGGCTGATCGACGCGCCGGGCGTGGTGAGCGCCGACCAAATCAGCTTTAACGGTTTCGACTTGTTGCATGCAACTGCACGTCAACGCCGCGCCATTATCGGTAAAGATATCGCCATGGTGTTTCAGGACGCTTTGACCAGCCTGAACCCCAGCTACACCGTTGCGTATCAGATCGAAGAAGTGCTGCGGGTGCATGAAAAACTGCGCGGTGCCGCGTTGCGCAGCCGCGCCGTCGAACTGCTCGAACAAGTCGGCATCCCGGACGCGAAGAACCGCAGCAAGGCCTACCCGCATCAGATGTCGGGCGGGATGAACCAGCGGGTGATGATTGCCATGGCGGTAGCCTGCAACCCCAAACTGCTGATTGCCGACGAGCCGACCACGGCTCTCGATGTGACGATCCAGGCGCAGATCATGGACCTGCTGGTATCGCTGCAAAAAGAGCGCGGCATGGGGCTGGTGCTGATCTCGCACGATCTCGCGGTGGTCTCGGAAGTGGCGCAGCGGGTCTCGGTGATGTATGCCGGTGAAGTGATCGAAAGCCATCCTGTCCCCCAAATTTTTATCCAACCGCGGCACCCTTATACCGAGGCGTTGCTGGCGGCGATCCCCGAGCATAACCATGGCGCGCGCCGCTTGTCCGCCTTGCGCGGCATGGTCCCCGGTCGCGATGACCGGCCCGCCGGTTGCCTGTTCTCGCCGCGTTGCGCATATGTCGAAGATGCCTGCCGCGCCAGCCGGCCGGCGCTGGCCGAGGTCGAGGCGGGAGTGACGGTGCGCTGTATCAAACCCCTGCACTATGAAGGTCAGGCGAGCGGCAGTGTGCCGCTGGAGCAAAACCCGCCTGGGCCATCGGCGCAGGTGGCACCGGAGGGCACCCCATGAATTCGAATCTGCCCCAAGCAGCGTCTGGCGAAACCAGTTCGGCACAGCAGGAGATTGTGCTGGTGGCCGAGCGCCTCACCAAACACTATCCCGTCAGCCGCGGCTGGTTTCGCAGCGGTTTGGTCAAGGCGCTCAACGGCGTATCTTTCTCCCTGGCCCGCGGCCGCACGCTGGCGGTGGTGGGTGAATCCGGCTGCGGCAAGTCGACCCTGGCGCGCCAACTGACGATGATCGAAGCGCCGACTTCGGGGTCGCTGTTTATCGACGGCCGCGATGTGGCGCACGACACCCATGCGGCGGCCAAAGCCCTGCGCCGGCAAGTGCAAATGGTGTTTCAAAATCCTTACGCCTCGCTCAATCCACGCAAGACGGTGGAGCAGGCGCTGGGCGAGCCGCTGGTGATCAATACCGATCTGGACAGCCGTGCCCGGGCCGAGCGCATTGCCGACATGATGCGCACGGTCGGCCTGCGGCCGGAGCAGACCAAGCGTTATCCGCATATGTTTTCCGGCGGCCAGCGGCAGCGTGTGGCAATTGCCCGTGCCATGATTCTCGAACCGCGCATTGTGGTGGCGGACGAACCGGTCTCGGCGCTCGATGTCTCGATCCAGGCGCAGATCCTGAATTTGTTTATGGATTTGCAGGATCAGTTCGGCACCAGTTATGTGTTTATTTCGCATAACCTGTCGGTGGTCGAGCACGTCGCTCATGATGTGATGGTGATGTATCTCGGCGCGGTGGTCGAATTGGGCGCCAAGGGGACATTATTTGAGCGGCCCTTGCACCCCTACACCCGTTCGCTGATGTCGGCGACACCCTCGCTCGATGCGTCGAAGCGGCAGATCCAGATCAAGCTGCAAGGCGAACTGCCGTCGCCGCTGAATTTGCCCAGCGGCTGTACCTTCCATCAGCGCTGTCCCTATGCGGCCGAAATTTGCCGCCATGAGGTGCCGCAATTGCGCCAAGTCAGCGAGCGGCTGGTGGCCTGCCATCGTGTTGAAGAAATCGATGGCTGAATGCCACCGGGCAAGCCTGCGCCTATCCAGGGCGTCGGCTTGCCGGTCGCGCGCCGGCATCGCCCCGGCGGGACGCCGCCGGCTTGTTCGCTGCCTGCGGCTTACCCGCAAGCCGATCCTGAATCGGCTCCTGCGTTTTAGGCAGAGTTTTAGCTTGAGTTTTAGCTTAAGTCTTAGCTTGAGTCTTAGCCGCAGACGTAACCTAGCCGGCGGGCTGCTGTTACCGCTCCTGCTGCTACTGTGTTGCCGCTGGGCGTCGGCCCACGACGAACACGCCAAGCCGCCGCATCTGCCGTTTTATGTGGCGACCATGGGCGCTCAAACCATCTATGTGCTGGGCACGCTGCATGTCGGCGATCCGGCGGACTATCCGGCTTATCAACCGTTTCGCGCGCCGATTATCAATGCCCTGACGGCGTCGCCGACATTGGCGTTCGAACTGTCGCCCGACGATATCGTGATGGCGCCGGGCAGCGTCAATCAATACGGTGTATGCGCTCACGACTGTCTGCCGCATATGTTGCCGGCGGCCCTGTGGCGCAGCTTGGCGCATCGTCTGCGCCATAACCCGGCCGCGCTGGTCCAGATCCGCAGGATGAAGCCGTGGCTGGCGTCTTTGCTGATCGAAACCTTTAGTTCCTCGTCCGCCGGCTTGCAAACCGAATACGGCACCGAAGCCCAACTGGAAAATGTCTATCTGCGCGGCCCGATCCTGGGCCTGGAATCGATGGACGATCAGATGCGCGCATTCACCCGTCTCAGTCTGCCGGAGCAATGGGAAATGTTGGCTCAGGATTTGCAGCAAAGCCCTGCCGAGGATATGGCTGACGTGCGTGAATTGCACGCCCTATGGCAAGCCGGGGATGCCGACAAGATGGCGGCCTGGCAAGTGCGTAAATCCGCCAAGCTGGCGCAGTCGATGGATTTGTCGAATGCAATCGACGAGCAGATCCTGTATCGCCGCAACCGCCGTTTTGTGGTGAAAATGTTATTGATCGTGACGCCCAACCATCCCTTGTTTGTGGCGGTTGGGGCTTTACATCTGGGTGGGCCGAGAGGGGTATTGGCCTTGTTGCGCGGTTATGGTTTCAGCGTAAAGCCGATGTGATTCATTTCAAGCAATCGCCCCGCCGGACTCCTTGAGGTCCGACTCCACTTCCAGCGACGTCTGCAACGCCAATCGCAAACCCTCCACCATCTGCTCCAGCGCCATCCCCGTTACTCCCGCATGCCGTGCCGTCTGTTCCGGCCAATACGGCACGTGAATAAACCCGCCGCGCACGTGAGGCAGGCGAGTCGCGAGGTAATGCTGCAAACCGTAGAACACATGATTGCAGACAAAGGTCCCCGCGGTTTGCGAGACGCCCGCGGGAATCTGCGCCGCGCGCAAAGCGCGGGCGATGGCCTTGATCGGCAGCGTGGAAAAATAAGCCGCCGGGCCGCCCGCGACGATGGCCGCATCGATGGGTTGTTGCCGGGCATTGTCGGGGATGCGCGCATCGTCCACGTTGATGGCGACGCGTTCGATGGAGATTTCGCTACGCATGCCCGCATAACCGGCGCAGATCACCAGCACCGGCTGCAGCGCTTCGATCTCGCGGATGAGGACGGTATTGGCCGCGCCGAATACGCAGGGCAGTTGCCGGGCCTGTACCGTCGCCGGTCCGTGGGGTGAGGCCAGGCGCAAACCATCCAATTGGCGTGCGGCTTCCCATGAAGCATTGAGCGTATCTTGCTCGAATGGCTCATAACCGGTGATCAGTACATTAGCCACAGCAACTCCTTACATCATGAAATACAGCAGGGCGATATTCGCGGCCAGGATAGACAAGGCGGTCGGCACCTGAACTTTGATGACGGCGTTTTTGTCGGGTAGTTCGAGCAGGGCCGCAGGCACGATATTGAAGTTTGCCGCCATCGGCGTGAGCAAGGTACCGCAATACCCGGAGAACATGCCGATGGCCACCATCGCGGCCGGATTGGCGTGATGGACACCGACCAGAATCGGCACGCCGACGCCGCCTGCCATTACCGGGAAAGCGGCAAAGCCGTTACCCATAATGACGGTGAATAACGCCATGCCGACGCAATACACCACCACCGCCACCAGCCGCGTATCCATATTGATGGTGGTGGTCACCAGGTGAGCCACCGCTTTACCCACGCCCGCGTCCGAAAACACCAGACCCAGCATGCCCAGCATTTGCGGCAACACCACCGCCCAGCCCAAGGCTTCGGTCAGGCGGCGCGCTTCCTTCATCGACTGTCCTACGGTATCGCGGGTCAACAGGCAGGCCAGCAATACCGCGACAATGCAGCCGACGCCGAAAGACACCAGAGTGATGTTTTTCGGGTCAAGCAAAGGGGTGCCGCCGAACACCAGTTGTTTGGCCAGCAAGGTGCCGATCACGGTCACGGCGGGAATCGTCAGCGCCGGGATAAACAGCTTGTTGCCCAGGCGTTTGGCGCTGGCGCGACGGGCTTCCTCGGTCAGCGTTTGAGTTTTGCCCGAGAGTACGCCGCCGAAACCGGCAATCAGCGCCATCACGATCACCAGCGCACCCACCAGCGCCGGCGGCAATTTATCGCCGATGAGGAAGATCACGGCGTAGACCAGCCAGAAGCCGCCCGAGGAAAAGCGCCGGGTATGGGTTTTGTCGCTCAGGATCATGCCCGACGTGATCAGCAAAATAATACCGACCAGCCAATAGAGGTAAGTGATGGACAGAATCATGCCTGGTCTCCGCGCGAGTCGTCCGAGACGGCGTCGGTGGACTGCGGCGGGGTAGTGCCGATGGCGGGTTTGCCGGCGTTATAGCCGAATTCGCGATCCAGGTTTTTATCCAGCCGGTACAAACGGAAGCCATGGATCAGGAAGGCGCAAATTGCCGTCGGGATGCCGAAGGCGGCCACCCGCAGAGGGGCGACATCAATTCCGGCTTCGTGCAGGAAAGTGGTCATCAGCACGATGGCGCCGAAGGCGACAAAAATATCTTCGCCGAAAAACAAGCCCACGTTGTCGGTGGCGGCGGCATAAGCCCGCAGCTTATAACGCAGCGCATCGGAAATTTTGCCGTAACGCGTGACGGCGGCGCCTTCGGCCATGGGCGCCAGCAGCGGCCGCACCATTTGCGGATGGCCGCCCAGGCCGGTCAGCCCCACGGCCGCGGTCAGCTCGCGCAACAGCAGATAGACAATCAGCAAACGTCCCACCGTCGCCGACTGAATTTTGCTGATCCAGGCCTGTGCGTGTTCCCTCAGCCCATGCCGTTCCAGCAGGCCGATCACGGCTAGCGGCAGTAATAGAATCAAGGGCAGGTTACGGGTTTTGACAAAACCCGTGCCGATGGCGGCGAGGATTTTTTCGGGTGGGAAATGCGCGGCATAGCTGGTGACAACCGCGGCCGCCGCGACCACCAGCATGGGGTTGAACCGCAGTAAAAACCCCGCGATGATCACGGCTACGCCGATTAACGGCCATAGGCTGACTGTAGTTTGCATCGAATACCTCCAAAATTTCAAATCGTCGTTATTGAATGTTTTTGAATATTTGTTTTAAGCGAGGTGAGTCTTTCAAGGAATTTGCACAAACTACGTCGGCAGTACTCAGCGGCGCGACAAAGACGTCCAGGCGCTGCTTTGCCGCTCAAGTTGAAGCCGGGCTCACGTGCGGTGCTGCGGCACAATTTCAGCTTGGTTCAAAAATGCATGGCGGCCTGCAATTGAGGCAGGTAGGTCACCCGGGCGACCTCAATCGACTCCTCCGCCAGGCGGTCGCGGATCCGCCGGGCAAACGCCAGCGCGTGGGGGCCGTCGCCATGGAGGCAAATGGTTTCGGCATTCAACGGCACGGTCGCGCCGTCGACCGCACGCACTTCCTTGTTCCGGATCATGGCCAGGGTGCGTTCCAGTACCTGATTTTCGTCTTCGAGCAGCGCGCCGGGTTGGCCGCGCGGCACCAGCGAACCGTCGGAGCGATAACCGCGGTCGGCGAAGACTTCTTCGACCGCCACCAAGCCGGCGCGCCGTGTGGCATCGACCAGTTGGCTATTGGCCAGGCCATAAATCATGATGGCCGGATCGAAGGCGTGCACCGCGGCGACAATGGCCTCGGCCAAATCCGGATCGCGCGCGGCTTGGTTATACAGCGCGCCATGCGGTTTCAAATGATGGATCCGACCCCCTTCGCCGCGGGTGATCGCATCCAGGGCACCGAGTTGATACAACACCCCCGCGTAGATTTCGGCGCTCGAGAGTTGCATTTCGGAGCGGCCGAAATTTTCCGGGTCATTGAAGCTGGGGTGAGCGCCGATGGCCACCCCTTTTTGCATGGCCCAGCGCACACAATCGCGCATCAGGCCCGCCCCGCCCGCGTGCCAGCCGCAGGCAATATTGGCTGAACTAACCAAATCGAGCAGCGCTTCGTCGCTGTCGCAACCTTCGCCTAAATCAGCATTGAGATCGATATGCATGTTTTCCTCACTTTCAGCTTAATCCCGTGCCGGGGGTTTACTGCATACGGTGCCTTCCGCAATCCGGATGCACCTGAGACACCGGCACGTTTTCTATTTTCTATCTACGATTGCCCAGCCGTTCGCGCCGCATCTGCAGCGCGAGATCGACCTGTTGCAGGTATTGACCGATTTCAACCAAAGCCTGGCGGGCATGTTTCAGTTCGACCGGGACAAAGCGCAGGCTGGCATTCAAGCGCGCTTGAGCCAGACGCCATAGATCGGCACTGATGACGGCGCCGATCTTCGGATAGCCGCCGGCGGTCTGCGCGTCACCCATCAGTACGATGGGCTGGCCGTTCGGCGGCACCTGGATGGTGCCGGGCAACACGGCGTGCGACAGCAGATCTTGGGTGTCCGGACGTTCCAGGCTTGGGCCGGCAAGGCGGTAGCCCATGCGATTGCTGTTCGGCGTGATGCGCCATGGACTGGCCCACAACGCCGCCTGAGCCGCCGGCGAAAAACTCGCATATTCCGGACCGGGCAAGACACGAATCACGGTGTCGTTGGCACCGGCCAGCGCCGCGCCGGGCGCGACGGGAATGTGTCCAAATTCGCATAACGCCGGTGATTTCACGCCGAAACCTGCCGTATCCGGCCCTAATGCAAGATCGCGACTCTGCAGTGCGCCGCTCACCGGCAACCTGTCGCCATCGCGCAACGCCCGGCCGCCCAAGCCGCCGAATCCAGCTTGCAGGTCGGTACTGCGCGAACCCTGCATGGGAATCACGTCGATGCCGCCCGCGACGGCTACGTATGCGCGCATGCCGTGGCGCGGCGCGCGTAGCGTCAACTGCTGCCCCGCCAGCACCGGCAGGCTCCACCAGGCGTGCACCGGAACCTCGTCGAGGGTCGCCGCAAAATCGGCGCCGGTAATGGCGATCCGGGCGTTGCGGGTGAAGCGCAGCACGGTTGGGCCGATGGTAATTTCAATCCCGGCGGCGTCGCTGGGGTTGCCGACCAGCCGGTTCGCCACGCCCATTGCCAGCGTATCGAGCGCGCCGCTTTGACAGATGCCCAGGTGGCGCAGCCCGCTGCGGCCGAGATCCTGCACCGAGGTCAAGGTACCGGCGCGGATGACATGAATCATGCTTTAACTCCGGCGACATTCAAGCGCAACCGGTCTTCACGCGGTGACCGCGCCGGTGACAGACGTGCCGGGTCGAATCGAACTTGGATCATGTTTTAACTCCGGCGACGGTGAAACGAACCCGGTCACCCGGTGCCAGCAGCGACGGCGCGGTGCGTGCGGGATCGAATAATTTGAGCGGGGTGCGGCCGAGCAATTGCCAGCCGCCAGGCGACTCCGCCGGATAGATGCCGGTTTGTTCGCCGCCGATGCCGACCGAACCGATGGGTACAGCCAAACGGGGCTCGGCGCGACGCGGTGTGGCCAGACTGGGGTCCAGTCCGCCTAAATAAGCAAAGCCCGGCTGGAAACCCAGGAAAAACACCACGTAGTCGGCGGCGGTGTGACGCGCGATCACTTGCTCAGGCGTAAGCCCGGTGTGGCGAGCCACCAGTTCAAGGTCGGGGCCGTCCGCGCCGCCGTAATGGACCGGAATCTCGACGATATTGCCGCTGGCGTCGTTCTCGTCAGCGCTCAGCCAGGCGCTCGTCAGCAGCGCGCTCAAGCCGTCGGCATCGGCCAGCAGCGGATCGAACACCAGGGTCAGATTGTTCATGCCCGGCACCACTTCGGTAACATGCGGCCAGGCGCGGGCGAGACGCGCGACCGACCAGACGCGCGCTTGCGTCGCCAGCGTCGCCGGCGGCGCAAAGGTACACACCAGCGCGTTATCGCCCAATGGCAATAGCGTCGGTTGAGTCAGGACGACGGGTTGAGTCGGGGTATCGATGGCGTCCACCTGCTTACTGAAAAACGTCAAATTGGGGGATGCACTGGGTGCATCGATTCATCGTGCGGCAGCTAGGCACGGTCTCAATATTACATTGTCAATAAAATGTCGATAAATTATCAATGATAGTTTTCCCTAAAATTCGATTTTGTGTCGAAAATCAGCCGCAATTTTGCGCTGGATGCGCTAACGTGTATATTTCAGCGGACTCCACGCGGTACTTTGGCTGGTCTTGAACCCGGCCGGTTTACCCTATCCACCCAGCTAAGTATCACAAATGACCCCTCCATCGTCTAAAACACCGACCAAGATTGTTTCATCCGACCATCTTGTCTCTGAGAAAAGCGCCGAGCTATCCGAGTTCGAATATGCCTTGATCATGGCGGGCAACGCCTTCGATCGCTGGATGATGCGCTGTATGTCGGCCGCGGGGGGCAAGGATATGACGGCGGTCGAAGTGTCGCTGCTCCATCATGTGAGCCATCGCGATCGTAAAAAAAAGCTGGCCGATATTTGTTTCGTCTTGAATATCGAAGATACCCATGTCGCGACCTATGCTTTGAAAAAACTGGGTACCCGGGGGTATGTCAAAAGCGAAAAAGTCGGGAAGGAAGTGTTTTTTTCCGCGACCGAATCCGGTAAGGCCATCTGCATGAAGTATCGCGAGGTGCGAGAGCGCTGCTTGATCGAGGCCTTGACCGAGTCGGGTATGACCAATCAGGCCATCGGCGAAGCGGCGCAACTGATGCGTAATGCCTCCGGCCTATACGATACCGCTGCGCGCGCTGCGGCGTCGCTCTAAATTATTCAAGGGGCCTGTTCCCCGGCGCGGATTCCATCGCACCCACCTCGGCGCTGCCGCCCCGATGTGCCGAGAACTGTCTGTCGTGCTTCAATAGCGCCCGGTTTCGGTGAGTATCGCGTCAAGCGGGATATCGTGCGCTTCGCGCGGTAGCGCCGCGACCCGGCCGCACTCGAATGCCACCCCCGCCGCATAGGGCCGCGGCCGCAATGCCGCCAGGGTGCGGTCGTAGTAGCCGCCGCCATAACCCAGGCGCAGCCGGTGCGCATCGAAACCGAGGCAAGGGACCAGGAGTAAGTCGGGGTGCAGCGGATGCTCGTCGGCCGGGATCGGGATGTTATAGCGGCCTATGCGCATGGGCGTATCCGGTTGCCAGGCATGGAATGTCAGCGGCGCGCCGGGAAGACTCACCACCGGCAACGCGGCTTGGCGGCCGGGTGCCGCGGCCAGCCAGGTGCTTAGCACCGCGCAGGGATCAAATTCGCCCGTCATCGGCCAGTAAAAACCGACACAAGCGGCCGCGCGTTCGTCCAGCAGGCGTGCCACCTGCTCGCTCAACTGTGCATTTGACCGTTGGGCCTGAAGCGTATCCGCGGCCAGCGCCAGCCGGGCTGCCAGCAAGGCATGGCGCAAGCTCGCTTTGGCAGACACCGCGGTCGCGGAGGAGGGGGGCGTAAGCAAGACGATAATCCAGGTTTTGGGTGAGGTCCGGGGCGGGGCCGGAGGCCGCATCAAGCCGACGATAGGCCGCTTCCGCAGCAATGTTGCATGCTATCCTTGACGCCATTCCAGCCAGATTTAAGACGATGTCGAAACGCCTTGTGCAATGCCTTCCCGCAGTATATCCCGCACTAAACCGGCTGTTGCGCGCCGCGTGCGCCATCAGCCTGACCCTCACCTTGGCGGTCTCCGATTCCGCATTCGCGGCACCCGGTGCCAGTCTGACGGGCGAAGATCAGATTTTTTCCGCCTTGCGCGATGCGTCGCGCAATAACGACCCCATTACGGCGGCGACGCTGGCGCTCAAGATTCCCGATTACCCGATCCCGTCCTACGTCGAATATTTTACCCTCAAGCCGCAACTGTTCGATGGCTCGGGGCATGCCCTGGCCGAAGTGCCTGATGTGCAGATCCTGAGTTTCCTCCAGCGCTACGCGGGTCAGGCGATCGCCGACCGCCTGCGCAACGACTATCTGCTGGTACTGGGCGCGCGTCACGATTGGGCACATTTCGACGAGCAATATCCGCGCTTTGTGCTGAACGACGACACCCAGGTGAAATGTTACGCGCTTGAATCGCGCCTGGCGCATGGTGAAGCCATCGGCGATGCGGCACGCATTCTGCTGCAAGATCCCAAATATTACGGTGACGGTTGCGTCGACCTGATCACCGCGCTGGCGCAGCAACACCAATTCAGTCCCGACGATGTCTGGCAGCAAATCCGGCTGGCCTATGAGCAGAATTATGTCAGCACCGGCAACCGTATTGCCGATGCCCTGGGCGATAGCCGCCCCGATCAGACTTTGCTCGATCAGGCCTCGTCCACGCCGCCTTTATATTTGGCCCGCGGCGTCGGCAGCGATGACAATTCGCGTCAACTGGCGGTGCTCGCGATTGTCCGCATGGCGCGCAACGATCCGGCTTTGGCGGCGGCCTCCCTGGCCCGGGTCGAACCGGCATTAAGCACCGAGCAACGGGCGGCGGCCTGGGGTTCGATTGCCTATCTGGCGGCGCTTAAACGGATGCCGGAAGCGCTCGACTGGTTCCGTAAAACCAATGGCGCGACCTTGTCGAATCAGGCTTACGAATGGCGCGCCCGCGCCGCGTTGCTGGCCGGCGACTGGCGTGCGCTCAAGAGCGCCATCGACGCCATGCCCTTGTTGTTACGGGTTCAGCCAAGCTGGGTTTATTGGCATGGCCGGGCTCAGCACGAACTCGGCAATCCAGACGACGCGCAGCGCGATTACGCGCAGATCTCCAGCCAATATAATTTTTACGGCCAGCTTGCGGCCGAGGAGTTGGGACAGTCTGTGGTGTTGCCGCCCAAAACCGAAGTCAGCGATGCTGAGGTCAATACCGCGGCCAACTTGCCCGGCTTCGCCCTGGCCCAACGTTTCTACGCCATGAATCTGCGTTTCGAAGGCAACCGTGAATGGAACTGGACCTTGCGCGGCATGACGGATCATGAGTTGCTGGCGTCGGCCGAATACGCACGGCGCATGCAACTGCTCGACCGCGCGGTGAATACCGCCGACCGCACCACCACCGACCATGATTTTTCCCTGCGTTACCTGACACCGTTTCGCGCCACCATGCAGCGCGATACCGCCAGCGCCGGGGTCGATATCGATTGGGTCTATGGTTTGATCCGCCAGGAGTCGCGTTTTATCATCACCGCGCAGTCGGGCGTCGGCGCCAGCGGCCTGATGCAACTGATGCCCGCCACCGCGCAGCGAATGGCCAAGCAAATGGGGTTGGGTGCGTTAAGCTCGGATCAGATCGCCGATACCGATACCAATATCCTGCTGGGCACCACTTATCTGGCGGGTCTGTTTTCCCAACTGGACGATTCGGCCGTCCTCGCGACGGCGGGGTATAACGCAGGACCCGGGCGCGCGCGGCAATGGCGCGACAGCTTGCCGCGCCCGGTGGAAGGCGCAATTTATGCTGAAACCATTCCGTTCAACGAGACGCGTGATTATGTGAAAAACGTCCTGTCGAACGCCACCTACTATGGCGCTTTATTTGACAACCACCCGCAATCGCTCAAAGCCCGCCTTGGGATCATCACTCCCTGAAATAAAGGCGTTGCGTCGCCAAACGGCGCGGCAATGCTTTTAGTGCGGCAATGAATCTGCAGCGATGACGGCGAACCCCAGGAGTTACCATGCGACATCAAACTATTGCGTTAATCGGCGGCACCGGATTTATCGGCCGCGATCTGGTTAACCGCCTGGTGAAGGACGGCCGCCATGTGCGCATCGCGACGCGGCGTCGCGCGCATGCTGCTGCGCTGTCGATGTTCCCGGTCGAGATTCTCGAAGTCGATGTGTACGACCCGGTGCAACTGGCGGCTTTTATCCATGGCGCCGACGCCGTCGTCAATCTGGCCGGCATCTTGCATAGCCGACGCGGTGAGCCTTATGGTCCCGACTTTGCCCGGGTGCATGTCGAGTTGCCCAAAAAAATCGCCGCCGCTTGCGTGGCGGAGGGTGTCCCGCGCCTGTTGCATATGAGTGCGCTGGGCGCCCGTTCGGACGGCACCAGCATGTATTTGCGCTCCAAAGGCGATGGCGAACTGGTGGTGCGCAGCGCCAACGGTTTGCATACGACTATCTTCCGGCCGTCGGTGGTGTTTGGCCCCGGCGACAGCTTTATCAATATCTTTGCCGGTTTGCAGCGCAATTTTCCGATGATACCGCTCGCCAGCTCCCAAGCGCGCTTCCAGCCGGTCTATGTCGGCGACGTCGCGCAGGCGATGCTGCGCACGCTCGACCTGGGCGGCAGCCACGGCCAGGTCTACGAACTGGGCGGACCGCATATCTATACGCTGGAGATGCTGGTGCGTTTTGCCGGTGAAGCGATCGGCCAAGATCGCCGCATCATCAAATTGCCGCGTTGGGCCGGCCGTTTGCAAGCACGTTTGTTCGAGTTGCTGCCGGGGCCGCCGATCTTGACCCGCGACAACCTCGACTCGATGAAAACCGACAACGTGCTGTCCGCGCCGATGGCCGCCGAATTAAATCTCACTCCAGCCAGCCTCGAAGCTGTCGCGCCGGAATACCTGACCGATGCGACGCCGCGTGGCCGCTTCAATACCTATCGCGCACGCGCCCATCGCTAACTTCACGAGACGCTCACCATGCAACTTGTTATCGCCAATAAAAATTACTCGTCCTGGTCGCTGCGGCCCTGGGTACTGATGAAACATTTCGGTATCTCGTTTGAGGAAATTCATATCTGGCTGGGGCAAGACGATACCGCACAGCAAATTCTGGCGTATTCGCCGTCGGGCCGGATTCCCTGCCTGATCGACGAAAACCGCCGCTCGATATGGGATTCGTTGGCCATTGCCGAAACCCTGGCCGAACGTTTTCCGCAACATGCCCTATGGCCGCGCGATGACGTTGCCCGTGCCCATGCGCGCAGCGTCAGTGCCGAAATGCATTCGAGTTTCAGCGCCTTGCGTAACGAAATGCCGATGAAAATCCGTTCGGTATTGCCGGGGCTGGACTTCACGCCCGAGGCTCTGGCCGATGTGGCGCGGATCGACGCCATCTGGCGCGAGTGCCTGCATCAATATCGCGGCCCCTTTCTGTTCGGCGAATTCTCCATTGCCGATGCGATGTTTGCCCCGGTGGTGATGCGCTTCAATACCTACAGCCCGGCGCTCTCGCCCGAGGCGGCAGCCTACGTTGCCCATTTAACCGCCCAGCCGGCGATGCAAGTGTGGATTTACGATGCCCAGGTCGAGGGGCATGCGATAGCGCGCTATGAAGGCGACACCGACCCCGTCGCCCAACCTGTCGCCAACCCGGTCACCAGCGCGGCGCCATGAAGATTTACGCCGTCGGCGGCGCGATCCGCGATGCACTGCTGGGTTTGCCGGTGCAGGACCGCGATTATGTGGTGGTCGGCGCTACGCCCGAGCAGATGGCGGCGCAGGGTTATCGGCCGGTGGGTCGGGACTTTCCGGTATTTCTCCATCCCCAGACCCAGGCGGAATATGCGCTGGCGCGCACCGAACGCAAGACCGCCGCCGGCTACCACGGCTTTCAGTTTCACTATGCGCCGGACGTCACGCTTGAAGAGGATTTGGCGCGCCGCGACCTGACGGTCAATGCCATGGCACGCGAAGTCTTGCCCAATGGCGACCTGACCGGTCCCGTGATCGACCCTTACAACGGCCAGGCCGATCTCGCGGCGCGGATCTTTCGCCATGTCGGCGACGCTTTTGTCGAAGATCCGGTGCGCATCTTGCGCTTGGCCCGTTTTGCCGCCCGCTTCGAAAGTTTTACCGTCGCGCCCGAGACCCAAGCCCTGATGGCGCGCATGGTTACGCTCGGCGAGGTCGATGCGCTGGTGCCCGAGCGGGTTTGGCAAGAACTGGCGCGCGGCCTGATGGAACAACACCCATCGCGGATGTTTGGGGTGCTGCGCGGTTGCGGCGCACTGGCGCGCGTGTTGCCCGAAGTCGATTGCCTGTGGGGTGTGCCGCAGCGTGCCGATTACCACCCTGAAATCGACACCGGGATTCACGTCATGATGGTGCTCGATTATGCCGCCACCCGTGGATATACATTGCCGGTGCGGTTTGCCGCGCTGACCCATGATTTGGGCAAAGGCACCACGCCGCCCGACGTCTTGCCCCGCCATATAGGTCATGAAGGACGCAGCGTCGATTTGCTGAAACCGTTATGCGAACGCTTGCGCGTGCCCAACGACTGCCGCGACCTGGCGGTGCTGGTGGCGCGCGAGCACGGCAATATTCATCGCACGCAAGAAATGGGCGCGGCCGCGCTGGTCAGATTATTCGAGCGCGCCGATGCTTTGCGCAAGCCGGCACGTTTCGCCGAGGCCCTGCAAGCCTGCGAAGCCGATGCGCGCGGCCGGCTCGGGCTGGCGACCCAGCCTTATCCACAGGCCGAGCGCCTGCGCGTGGCCTTGGTGGCCGCGCGGGCGGTGGACGCCGGTGCCGTTGCGGCCGAGCACGCGCAGCATCCCGGCAAAATCAAGGAAGCCGTGCATCAGGCGCGGGTTGGGGCGGTTGAGGCGGCGTTGATCAGATAAACATACCGCCCGAAAACTCGACGCGCTGCGCATTCAACCAGCGGCTTTCATCGGACAGCAGGCTGGCGATGGCGTCGCCGATATCGTCGGGCAGACCCACGCGTCCCAGCGCGGTGTTGCCGGCAAGGAATTTATTCACCGCTTCGTTATCGCGCACCACGCCACCGCCGAAATCGGTCTCGATTGCGCCCGGAGCGATGGTGTTGACGGCGATGCCGCGTGCGCCGAGCTCCTTCGCCAGATAACGCGTCAAAACTTCGATCCCGCCTTTCATGGTGGCGTAGGCGGCATAACCGGGCTGCGAGAAGCGGGTCAGGCCGCTTGAAACGTTGAGAATGCGGCCGTTATCGGCGAGCAACGGCAACAAGGCTTGGGTCAGGAAAAACGGGCCTTTGAGCTGGATGTTGACCAACTCATCGAATTGAGCCGGGGTGGTGTCGGCAAACGCCGCGTGGATCCCGATGCCGGCGTTGTTGACCAGGTAGTCGAATTGCTCGCGGTCGAAGGTGGTGCGTAAAGTCTGTGCCACTTCGGTGGCGAACCCGGCAAAGGTGTCGCTACGCGATACGTCGAGCTTGAGTGCCGCTGCCCGGCCGCCGTTGCCGGTGATTTCCCGGACCAAGGTTTCGGCTTCGGCTGCATTGCTGTTGTAAGTGGCAATGATGCCGACCCCTTTGGCCGCCAGCTTCAAGGCAGCATTTTTCCCCAAGCCGCGGCTGGCGCCGGTGACGAGTGCGATGTTTGCGTTCATTTGGGTTTCCTTCCTCTCGGTAGTGGGTTGATGTAAGCCACTATAGGAGGAACCGGCACAGCGATAAACCGGGCGGAGCCGGTTGAACTGTTCGGCTCAGCCGTACAATCGGGTGAGGGGCTTGCGTCCCTCGACCTGCCTGACGTGCGGCAAGCCGCCGGCGAGAGGCCTGGGCCGATTGTCGGCGTCGGCGTCGGCGGCGGACTTAGGCCAGCGTCGACGCCAATACCGTGGCCAGCCAATCCATAAAGACCCGCACCCGTTCCGGTACGTGCCGCCGGCTGGCGTAAAGCAATGAAACCGGCATCGGCGCCGCGGTGAAGTCCGGCATAAAAGCGACCAGTTCACCGCTGTCCAGATGCCGGCGCGCGCCGGTAGCCGGCGCCTGGACGATACCCAGGCCGCCCAGCGCCGCGGCTTCGTAGGCTTCGGCATTGTTGACGGTGACGCTGCCCGCCATCGTCAATTGACAATCCACGCCGTTTTCCCGGTATTCAAACCCTGGGGAGCGGGCGCCCAGCACCTGCACATAATGGACCAGCCGGTGATGTTCGAGATCGGCCAGGGTGTGCGGTACGCCATATCGGCTCAGATAGGCCGGGCTGGCGCAATTGATCAGCGGCATTTCGCCCAGCGGGCGGGCAATCAGCGACGAGTCTTGCAAACCGCCGACCCGCAGCACGCAGTCAAACCCTTCGCGCACCAGGTCGACCCGGCGGTCGGTGCTGCTGATTTCGATTTCCAGCAATGGGTGAGCGGCCAGGAATGAACCCAGTTGCGGCACCACGGTACGGCGCGCGATCAGGGTCGGCAAATCGACGCGCAGTTTGCCGGTGAGTTGGGGTTCCCGCTGCGCGAACATCGCTTCAAGCTGTTCCATCTCCGCCAGCAGGCCGTGGGCCCGCTCGTACAGGGCCAGACCATCCTGCGTGGCTTGCACCTTGCGCGTGGTGCGGTGCAACAGCCGGGTGCCCAGCAGGTCTTCCAGCGCGCGAATCGAATCCGAGACATTGGCCTTGGGCAGCCCCAGACTTTCGGCGGCCTGGGTAAAGCTGGACAATTCCGTGACGCGCAGGAAGATGCGCAGCAGATCGAGTTTGTTCATGGCGCGCCTGCTTGACTGTTCGGTGGGGTCGAACAGTATAACGCTCAAGCAGGGCGGCGCTTTTGTTACAGCCGCGTTGTTACAGCGGCTTTGTTACAGCCGCTTTGTTACAGTGCATGCGAGCGGTCGCCGCGCTCAAATGAGGCCAGCCTGCCGTCCACGCCGCGGCTGAAGCCGATCACCTTGAATAATTCGCCCATCTCCGACTCGGCCAGCAGCTTTTGCACGGCGTTGGCGGCCGGCAGGAAACGTTGAGTGTCCCGCGGGTCGAGCTGCCCCAGCAAGTCGGTAATGCCGCTATTGATCAGAAAACGCGCCTGCGAGGTGTAGCCGAGCAAGTCGGCACCCGCGTCCAGGCCGGCCTGGGCAATCGCGGTGAAATCGACATGGGCGGTAATGTCCTGCAAACCCGGGTATAAAAACGGATCGTCATGGGCGCGATGGCGGTAATGGCACATCAGGGTGCCGCCGCTGCGTTGCGGATGCAGGTATTCGTGGCGCGGGAAGCCATAATCGATCAATAGCAAGACGCCGCGGCCGAGCAATTGCAGCACCGTGCCGGTGAAGGCTGCCGCCGCACCGCAGGTCTCGGTGAGATAATCGTGGTCGCCTTCGATTTCGGCGAGCAGCTCGGCCAAGGCGGGGGCGGGCGCGGCGATCACCCGGTCGGCCCAGCCCAGGCGGGGTTGGCTTGAGAGTGCCGGGTCCGGCGGTGCGAGGTTCCGCTCCAGATCGACGCCTGCGGCGCCAGGTCCGGCATCAAGCCCGGCCAGCGTTACGCCGCGCTCGTGCCAAACCCCGGCTCGGCGCTGGTATAACTTGACCGGCATCGCATCCAGCACTTCGTTGCCCAGCATCACGCCGTCAAAGTGGTCGGGCAGGGTATCGAGCCAGTCCACCTTGGCCAGCCGTCCGGGGTTATCGGCACAGGCCGCGGCCAAGGTTGCCTGCTGGCGTTCACGCAATTCGCCGGAGAGTTCGACGATGGTGTAACGTTCGCACTGGACGCCCAGAGCATCGAGCGTGGCGAGTATCCCGGCGGCCAGTTTGCCGGTCCCCGCGCCGAATTCCATCACGGCGCGTGTGCCGCTGGCCTGCAGCGCTTGTGCGACGGCTTGCCCGAGCGTCTGCGCGAATAGCGGGCTGAGTTCGGGCGCGGTAATAAAGTCGCTGCCGTCGTCGGCACGCCAGCCGAATTTGGTTGAGCCGCCGCTGTAATAACCCAGGCCTGGCGCGTAGAGCGCCAGTTCCATATAGCGGTCGAAGGGAAGCCAGCCATCGCCGGCAACGATTGCCGCGGCGATAAGCGCCTCCAGGGTTTGCGAGTGCGCGAGCGCGGCCGGACCCGGAACGGGTAAACTGTCGTGTTTGTTTGAATTCACCATTATTTCGATATTGTAAATGTTCCCATCGTCAAATCGTCTGCCTGATTCGATACCGCGGGTTGCCATCGTCACCGGCGGAGCCCGCCGCATCGGTCGCGCCATCGCCTTGGGCCTGGCCGCGCGCGGCTGGGACATCGGCGTGCATTACGGCGCGTCGCGCGCCGAAGCGGCTTCGGTGGTGGCTGAAATCGAGGCCCTGGGCCGCTACGCCGTTGCCCTGCCCGCCGACCTGAGCAACGAAGCGCAAGTCAAGAGCCTGGTGCCGCGCTGCGCCGAACTGCTCGGCGCGGTGCGCTGTGTGGTCAACAACGCCTCGCTGTTTGTGGAAGACCGGGCCGATAATTTTTCCTACGATGCACTGCTGAAAATGACCGCCGTCAACGTAGCCGCCCCGCTGGCATTGGCGCAAGCGTTGTATCGGGGGATCTCGCCCGAAGCCGACGAAGACGAGCACCTGCGCGGCGTGGTGATCAACCTGCTGGACCAAAAGCTGTTTAATCTGAACCCCGATTATCTGTCATATACGCTGAGCAAGTCTGCTTTGCAGACGGCCACCACCACCCTGGCTCAGGCGCTTGCGCCGCGCGTGCGAGTGGCGGGTGTCGCGCCCGGCCTGACCTTGCAGTCGGCCGATCAGACCCCGGCCGACTTTGCCGCCGCGCATCGCCAGACGCCTTTGCGCCGTGCCTCGCGGCCCGAGGACGTGGTCGCCGCCGTGTGTTATCTGGCCGAAGCGCCGGCCGTGACCGGCACCACCCTGTTGGTCGACGGTGGTCAGCATTTGCTGCCGTCGCCGCGTGATGTCATGTTTATGGGTGCGGCACGCACCCAGCCCCAATCTTGATTGACCGGCACTCACTGCCTTTTATTACTGGACCTGACCATGTTGAGCGCCCTTTCCCACCCGCAACTCGCTGAATGCCGCCGCCTGTTTTTGCGTAACTATGAAGTCAATATCAATATCGGCGTGCACGATTTCGAAAAGCGTGGCGAACAACGGGTCGTGATCAATGTCGACTTGTTTATTCCGCTGGCCACGTCGACCCCCGTCGCCGACAAACTTGCCGAAGTGGTCGACTACGATTTTATGCGCTCGACTATCGCGCAGCGCGTGGCTCGCGGGCATATTCATTTGCAGGAAACGCTGTGCGACGACGTGGCGCGCATGATGCTTGAACACCCGCAAGTACTGGCAGTTCGCGTCTCGACCGAAAAACCCGATGTCTACGCTGACTGCGATGCGGTCGGTGTCGAGATTTTCCGTGTCAAGGGCGCCTGACATGTCGCAGGCAGACATTTACTCCGATCTCGACCCGGCCGTGCTGGACGCGGTGGCCGAGCAAGCGGTCAATTGGACCACGGCCGCGGTCGACAAAAGCCCGCTCACCAAACATCAGCAAAAAGCCGCTTACGAGAACAACAAGCTGCACAAGCGGCTGGCGCGGCTGGTCGGCACGGCGATCGGCGACTTCAATATGATCGAGCAGGGCGATAAGGTGATGGTCTGCGTCTCGGGCGGCAAGGACAGTTATGCCTTGCTGGAAATCCTGATGCGTTTGCGCGAGCGCGCACCCATCGAATTCGATATCGTGGCCGTCAATCTGGACCAGAAGCAACCGGGCTTTCCCGAGCATGTGCTACCCGAATATCTGTCCGGCCTGGGCATTCCGTTTCATATCGAGAACCAGGATACCTACAGCATCGTCAAGCGTCTGATCCCGGAAGGCAAAACCACCTGTTCCTTGTGTTCGCGCTTGCGCCGCGGCATTCTGTACCGGGTCGCCGACGAGTTGGGCGCGACCAAGATCGCGCTGGGCCATCACCGCGACGACATTCTGGAAACCCTGTTCCTGAACATGTTTTACGGCGCCAAGCTCAAAGGCATGCCCGCCAAACTGCAGTCGGACGACGGCCGGCATATCGTGATCCGGCCCCTGGCGTATGTAAAGGAAAGCGATCTGGAGCGTTACGCCGAGTTGCGCCAGTACCCGATTATTCCCTGCACCTTGTGCGGCAGCCAGCCCAATCTGAAGCGGGCCGAGATGAAAGCGCTGATCCGCGATTGGGAACGGCGTTTTCCGGGCCGCGTCGAAAGCATGTTCAACGCCATGTCGAATGTGGTGCCGTCGCACTTGATGGACCGGCAATTGCACCCATTTACCGCCTTGCGCGCGACCGGCGTGGCCGACAGCAACGGCGATCTGGCTTTTGACGAAGCCGCCGACGAAAGTGCTTGCGCGACCGGCGACGACCCTGCTACCGGTCTGGCGGCGGGCGAGTCGGTGATACGCTTTGGCGCTTTCGGCGATTGATGCCGACGCGGCGTGTTTCTCGCCCCGTCGACTGAAATAAGCCTGCCGCAAAGTCGTGCCGTAACGCGGGCATAAGGCTCAATAGCCTGCGTGCTAAAATTCGGCGATATTTTTCAACTCGGGCCTCTCCGTGAATATTGTGATTTTGGCGGCTGGTGCAGGCAAGCGCATGCGCTCCGCATTACCCAAAGTGCTGCACCCGCTGGCCGGCCGTCCGTTGCTGTCACATGTGATCGAGACCGCCCGCAGTTTGTCGCCGACGCGAATTGTGGTGGTGGTCGGACACGGTGCCGACCAAGTGCGCGCCCACGTCGCCGCGCCCGATATCGAATTTGTGCTGCAAGCCCAACAACTGGGCACCGGGCACGCGGTGCAGCAGGCCTTGCCTTTGCTCGACCCGTCGGTACCCACACTGGTGTTATACGGCGACGTGCCGTTGACCCGGGCCAGCACCCTGCAACGCCTGGTCGCCACCGCAGGCGCTCAACACTATGCGGTGCTGACGGTGGAAATGGCCGATCCCACCGGTTATGGCCGGATTGTGCGCGAAGCGGCGCCGGACGGCGGCCGTGGGCGTGTCACCCAGATTGTCGAGCAAAAAGATGCCGGCCCGGCTGAGTTGGCCATCGGCGAAATCAACACGGGCATCGTCGTCTCGCCCACCGCACAGCTTGGCGCATGGCTCGCCACCCTCAAAAACGAAAACGCCCAGGGCGAGTATTACCTGACCGACGTGGTTGAGCGCGCCATAGCCTCAGGGGTGGCGGTGCTGACCAGTGAGCCTGACGACCTTTGGGAAACCCTGGGCGTCAACAGCAAGACCCAGCTCGCCGAACTCGAACGCATTTATCAGCGCACGGTCGCGGACACGTTGCTGACGGACGGCGTCACCCTGGCCGACCCGGCGCGCATCGATGTGCGCGGTACCTTGATCTGCGGCAGCGACGTCAGTATCGACGTGAATTGTGTCTTTGAAGGCCAGGTGGTGTTGGGCAACGATGTCAGCGTCGGGCCTCACTGCGTATTGCGCGACGTGACCATCGGCGCGGGTACGCGCATCGATGCCTTCTCGCATCTGGAGCAAGCGGTGGTCGGTGCGGCTGCGGTGATTGGTCCGTATGCACGCTTGCGCCCCGGGGCGCAATTGGCTGACGGCGCCCACGTGGGCAATTTTGTCGAAATCAAAAATGCCGTGCTGGGCGCCGGGTCCAAGGCCAACCATTTGAGTTATATCGGCGACGCCGATATCGGGGCTCGCGTCAACATCGGCGCCGGCACCATCACCTGCAATTACGACGGTGCCAACAAACACCGCACGATTATCGAAGACGATGTATTTGTAGGCTCCGACAGCCAATTAGTGGCCCCCGTCAGAGTCGGGCGCGGCGTGACCATTGCTGCCGGCACGACCATTTGGAAGGATGTGCCGGCCGAAACGCTGGTACTGAACCAAAAGACCCAGATCGAAAAAACCGGCTACCTGCGCCCGGTCAAGAAAAAATAAAGCCACTGCGCGTGGCTTGCGCCGCGGCATGTCAATCTCTAAGGAACAAGCATAATGTGTGGAATCGTCGGTGCTGTCGCGCAGCGTAATATTGTCCCGATCCTGGTCGAGGGCCTGCGCCGTCTTGAGTATCGCGGTTACGATTCATGCGGGGTGGCGGTGCTCGCCAACGGCGAACCGACGCGCGCGCGCAGCGTGTCGCGGGTAGCCGACCTCGACCAGCAGGTACGCGAGACCCAGCTCGAAGGTTTTACCGGCATTGCCCATACCCGTTGGGCCACGCACGGCGCGCCCGTCACGCATAATGCCCACCCGATCTTCTCGCGCGACACGATTGCGCTGGTACATAACGGCATCATCGAAAATTACGAATCGCTGCGCGAGATGTTGCGCGGCAAAGGTTATGAATTCGTCAGCCAGACCGACACCGAAGTCATCGCGCATCTGATCCACCAGCACTATCGCGGCAATCTATTCGATACCGTGCGCGAAATCACCAAGCTGCTGCATGGCGCTTATGCCATTGCCGTCTTCAGCAAGGACGAACCGAACCGCGTGGTCGGCGCGCGCCAAGGTTCGCCCCTGGTGGTCGGCATCGGCGCCGGTGAAAATTTCCTGGCCTCGGACGCTTTGGCGCTGGCCGGCAGCACCGATCGTTTTATCTTCCTCGAAGAAGGCGATGTGGTCGAATTGTCCCTTGAACAAGTGCGCGTGGCCGACCGCGAAGGACGGATGGTCGAGCGCGAAATTCGTACCGTCACAACCTATGGCGGCGCGGTGGAGTTGGGACCTTACCGGCATTTCATGCAGAAGGAAATCTTCGAACAGCCGCGGGCGATTTCCGACACGATTCCTGTCACCAATACCTTTGAAGCTTCGCTGTTCGGAGAAAAAGCCGAGCAGGTGCTGCCCGCCATCGATAGCCTGCTGATACTCGCTTGCGGCACCAGCTACTACTCGGGACTGACGGCCAAGTATTGGGTCGAATCGATCGCCGGCATTCCGACCCAGGTTGAAATCGCCAGCGAATACCGCTACCGCGACTCGGTGCCGAACCCCAAGGCGCTGGTGGTAGTCATCTCGCAATCCGGCGAGACCGCCGACACCCTGGCCGCGCTCAAGCATGCGCAATCACTGGGTCATCACCACACCCTGGCGATCTGCAACGTGGCCTCAAGCGCCATGGTGCGCCTCACCGAACTCACCTTCCTGACTCATGCGGGTACCGAGATCGGCGTGGCCTCGACCAAAGCCTTCACCACTCAACTGGTCGCCTTGTTTGTCCTGGCCGCGACCTTGGGCAAACTGCGCGGCCGTGTCGACAGCTCGGCGGAAGCCAGTTATCTCAAGCAATTGCGCCATCTGCCGGCGGCACTTAATAGCGTGTTGGCGCTTGAACCGCAGATCATCGCCTGGGCCGAAGATTTTTCCAAAAAAGAAAATGCCCTGTTCCTCGGGCGCGGCCTGCATTACCCGATTGCCCTCGAAGGCGCGCTCAAGCTCAAGGAAATTTCCTATATCCACGCTGAAGCCTACCCCGCCGGCGAACTCAAGCACGGCCCGCTGGCCTTGGTAACGGAAGCCATGCCGGTCGTCACCGTTGCGCCCAATGACGTGCTGCTGGAAAAGCTGAAATCCAATATGCAGGAAGTGCGCGCTCGCGGCGGCGAACTGTATGTATTCGCCGATTCCGACACGCATATCGTGAACGAGCCCGGCATCCATGTGATACGCATGCCTGAACATTACGGCCTGCTCTCGCCGATCCTGCACACGGTGCCTTTGCAACTGCTGGCGTATCACACGGCGGTGGCAAGAGGGACCGATGTCGATAAGCCGAGGAATTTGGCTAAGTCGGTGACGGTGGAGTGAGGTGGTGTGAAATGTGGCGGGTGTTTGCTGACATTGATTAGTTTCTTTTACTCACCCCCGGAAAAGTTTCTTTTACGGGGGTATTAGTTACCGCCATGCCTTACCCGACAAGGCGTAAGCGGAACTAATTGACAAAGGGTACTGAAGGCGTTTGCAGCGTCTTTTGTTTGCAACGAACCCTCCGAATTGTCTTTCAAAGCACCTTCGAGGTCTTACAGCCCTGCATTTCCGTCGAACTTCGCAGCTTGCCGACTGCTAGGATCTTCGGATTGTTCTACGTTGCAGGGAAGCGCTTCATTTGGGGCTGGAATTCGGCCTGAGCGGTCATTAGGGCGGCTCGGGCAATGCGTCTGCAATGTGGCAGATTGCTGACGGTGGCGGCGTCGAGCAGTTGGACGGCAGCTTCCTGCATCAGCGAACCCACACTACCGCCCCCTATGCGCAGGTCCGCAATTCCCAAAGTGCCATTCGGGCGACCCTCGAAGTGATGCAAAATCGTGAGCCGAGTTACGGCTGGGCGTCAACATTCCCCTCATGCCATTAAAAAATGGCATTTCGAGATCGCCTACACCGGCTTCGAAAGAGCCAGTGTTGCCGAATCTCCGCTCCACCACCACAGCGATTAAAGAGCCATGCTGGCTGGTGGACCATTTTTGTGATTATCGGAGAAACGTTCCGCATCGTCGGAAAACTCAAAAAACAGAGCCCAATATTCCCGCTGTACATCAATCCCAGTCAAGAAATTCGTGCCGTTTTTTGCACACAATGAATAGTACCCAAACATATACAATGCCACATCCTTGTCAATCTGCTTAGACCTGATTAACAATGCGATTTCTTCAAAGAAAACCAGTAACTTCCGCTTGGAGTCCCACATATCCTCTTCTCTCAAGCGGGGATCGTCGCCATCAATCAACTTTAGAACGGCATATAAATCTTTGTCATCAAACAAGCGTCTGTGTAGAGACAGAAAAAACTCCGTTCTCTTAAGTCTTGCCGATGTCTCCTTGTCATGAATTTCCTTTTCCCGCTGCTCATTAAGCCGCCGTAGCTCATGAAATACTTTAAATAATCCAAACGTTCCGAATACAACAGCGGAAATTACCCCCAGAGCTTGCCAACACACTCCCCATTCTTGTATACTGAGGCAAATATGGGCATGGGCGAGACAATATTTATCAGGATCTGCCATTAAAAAATCTCTAAAATATCATGGACAACATATCTTTTCACCACGCCCTGAGCACTTACAATCTTTGAAACCTTAAGATGAACTTTCCCCGGATTTCCATCGTTGTGAGCCTGCATTGATTTGAGCGCCAGTCCGCGAACGCGCCTGTCGTCTGAATTCTTCAGTTCGTACGATATAACTCTGCTTTCCGCGTCAGAAAACAAACGTCCAAAGTGGCTCAAAATATTAACCCGAGTTACATTGCCGACTATATATTCAGTATCCGTTTGCTCTTCTCGCACGCTCACATAATCAAGCGTTTCGGCACTTAACGTTAGTTCGTCGCCAACCCTAGGCCGATTCAGATAGATTTTTACCGTCTTATCATGCGCTATAGACTTATGCATGTATTGCATAGGGACCTCAAGCGCATCTGCAATTTCATATATAAAAAGATCATTATGTTCGGAAATTTTCCGAACGCGTGGCGTTTGTGGCTCATATCCAATACCAACCGAATGAGACCATGTCCACGCTAAATAATCCCAGAAATTATTAACAATAACGGAAGCGCCAATCTTTTTTACGATTTTGTCTTCAAAGTGAAGATCAACTTGCTCTTCAAAGCACCCCTTCTTTGATGAATGGACAAACGCGCTCGTGCCCTGCGCACTTTGGTTCTTCTTTCTGACTTCTTCATTGTTGCCGAAGGCGTGCGAAACAAGATTTACCGCCCTTGCCAATCCGTAAATAGTATTCGCGGCATCATAGATGTCCAGCATTCCTTCATCGGCCGTGCCTCCTTCAATGCGTATTACTAGGCTCAATTCTTTTTCGATCATGCGGCCCCGAGTTTACCGTTAGTAGAATGGTCGTGTTGGACATATGATAATAAGTATGTCGTTTATTGTTTGATCTAACATAGCATAAATCGCATGCTTCAGTCTTTATTTATCTGATACTGGCGTTCAAGCGGACATTGAACAGCTGATGCAGTGTCTCCCGTTTCTGATGCTCATCGACGGCGGCATATTGAAAATCGCCGGAAGCCCTTAGGCTGATAGGTAATCATGATGCCCATCATGGCGAACAGCGACATCCCGCGAAGGCTTGGCTTCATTCAGCTCTTTTCATCTCCGGTATCGGTACGAAGGCCGCTCCGACGTCAATCACCGAAGCATAAACTTTCGTGTGGCGACGGATAATGCGAGTCATCTCATCCATCGTTTTATGAAAAATTATCTAGGTGCAAACTATGATAGTTAGAGTCCGATCGGACAGGCTCTGTGCAATGTCGCTTGAAGTCACGATTGCCGACAATCTCGGTATCTATGTCGAATTGCTGGATTTGGCAGGCAGAAGTACAGCGAGAGATCCGGCTCAACTGTACTGGCACAACAATGAAACTCCGGACCCGCTCAATCAAGTTTCGACGCGTCGAACAGGTACGCAGAGTGAAACTCTAGGCTTTGCTCTCCGCACTCGATGTACAGGTGACCGACATGTCGGACGACATCGGGAGCAACTCCGAAAAGCTCTTCCGCAGTGAACGTTCCCCCATGACGTGCTTTATGCCAGTCTTTGAGAGATTGTGCAAATTGGTCTGAAAACACGATTTCGCGGTTCGCATCCACCACAAAGCACGCGAATACACTGGAAAGGTTGCGCGAAGACAACTCCCCAAACGAATCGGCGCTGACCGAAAAGAACTCAGCTGAATCCGTCACACGTGCAAGATGCTTTTCGTCTATCTGCGCGAAGCGGCGCAGGCGTGTGAACGGACTCCGCAAGCCCATCAAGAAATCTTCCTTTGATAGGCCGAAGTCGAGGTACGCCCAATAGGTCAGCAACAGCTCAATCCGGGTGACTACGATATGGATCTGCCGGAACTCCCCCTCTTCCAATTCGAGGGCCTGCCCATGCGCGACCTTGTCCCGTACCTTCTTGATCAGCCGAAAATTTTCATCCGAAAGGTTAACGATTCTGACGATATCTGCGTCTGTCGAAGCGATCGCGGCGGCATATTTCTCGGGAAATTTTGCCTCTTGAGGATAGGAAAATGTTTGGCGGACAGTATCCAACACATCTGTAAGCACCTTTTGATCAAGCGGCGGGGCGAACCCGCCCAGCGCATCCTGTAACCTCCTCATCCCCTCGGGGCGCGGCGGTCTTACTGCTTTCTTCGGTGGATTGTGGCTGACGTAGCTGTCCAGCAGGAAGACATATCCGAGAGCGTTGTATTCCCAGAATCCCTCATAACGCTGCATCCCTGCGAGGCGCGTCCACCGAATCTTCCGATGAGGGGAATCGAAATATTGTCGCAGGATTGTTTCCCACTTCCCGTCTAGCCAGTGTTTCTGCACAAAGCAATCACGAACAAAATCGTTGACCGACGCGTCTCGGGCAACCGGCTTGAAGGTTGCAAAATAGAGGGCGAAATAGCGTCCAGCTGGGGTCTGCACAGCCACCTCCAGAATCGATGTCGGCTGGGTGATCAGGATCGAGAGCAGACACGCAAGCTCCATGGCCTTTTCTTTCGCGTCGAGCAAAGTCAAGGGCCCTGTGGCGGGTTGAAGCGCAAACTCGATGTGCTCACGCAAGACGTGGTCCTTCCCATTGTGGGCGACCTGACCACCATATTGGGTGTTCAAATGGAACTGACGACCGCCGTCTTCGAAATCTGCCGATATTTCATCGGGCAGACCGGACCATGTGAGCTTCTCGCCAACTTTTCCTTCAATTTTCCGCCACTGGAGAAACCATTCGGACACGTCGGCATAACGGACATCGATCCGTTGAAATTGTGGTTCGGGCACGTGACCAACGATCAGATAGTCCGCGTAAATTGTCTGGCCGTAGACCTTACATTCATACAGAGTGAAGGATTGCCCTTTTTCTGACTTCGCGTGCACTACGCCGACTGGATATTCGGTCTCCCCGCTTGGCAGCGTACTCATCATCGACAATTGCACACTTATGAGTATGCCGCCGCCGAAGGTCAATTTCCCCTCACCCAAGCTCCCGAGATCATCGCTGCTAAGTTCCACGCGGAGCGTCTTTTCTTCTAGGAAAGTCATTGCCTTTGCCGGTCGTCGAAGCGCTGGTTCATGTAGGATCGATATATTACCTTTCGGTTCGAATTTGATCAGAGCATCGAGCGACCGTTATTCGCTACTGAAGGCCAAGTTCATTCCGGCTGACGGCCCACTGCAAAAGCAGATCGCGCATTTCAGCTTCATATTCGTCCATCCCCATGAACTCGTGGGCCAACCCGAGCAGATGGACCAGCGATGCATTCGCAGAGAGCAGTGTGGATTGCAAATCTGACCTGTCCGGGTGAAAGATGGTCTGGGTAACGCCATCCTCCTCCTTGTAATGACGGTGTAGCGCGCCTAACGTCATGTGCGCCCCATCGCCAGACGGGAAGCGATAGGCGAGTTCGTAGAGCTTTGCCAGGCCAGCCTGAACAGCCAGGCTGGACCATACGATTGAATGAGGTCTGTTCGGATACTTCGCCATGACCTTGGTTACTTCCTGCTCGAAGGGTGCCAGGTTAACCCCAGTATTCCCGTCGCGGTTCATGTGGATCATGGCGTTAGCCAGCGACAGGCAATGCTTTGCATGGTCTTCGTGGAGCTTTTCAATTGTACCTTCGACCTTAAGCAGGCCGCCCATCAAAATGACGGCCTCGCAGCACAGACGCGCCAGGGAGCGTGCTTCAGCCAGGGCGCCACGCTCTGCCAGCAGGATTGTGGACTGAAACGACTGTAGCGATCGGTAGAACGCCGCGACCGCAAGGAGCTGCTCCTCCGAAGGATCATCGAAATGGAACTCACGCATCATGCGCATGCCGATGCGATTCATCCGGTCTGCGATGGCAAAAGATTCGGGGAACTCGGTATGAACGGAGTCGCGCCAGCTATCAAGGTCATCCCCAAGAAAGCCCACATCATTGAAGCCGTTCGCCATCTACGTTCCCCTTGGTCGCCGGTCAGGCATGTGGCGAATCTACCGCACTGCTGTTCTTTAAGCACCTCAGAGAGAAGCGCCTTGAAAGGCGCTTCCGAGCCCTACAGCGGACGCTGGCGAAAAACCTACGGCGGGCTGCTCCGGGTCGGGAGTGTGAGTGCGCTGATGCAGGAAGCTGCCTCCCGGCTGTTCGGCGTCGCCACCGTCAGCAATCCACCACATTGCTGACGTAGACCCCAGCCCTCCCAATGACGGCTCCGGCCGGCGGATTCAACCGGTCGATGCAACACATTGGTTGAACATCTCAGCGGGGGTGTGGAAGCCGAGTGTCTTTCGCGGTCTCTCGTTCAATTGTCTGGCAATCGCTGGAGACTGACAGCGGCTAGAGCCGGGCATCCTCAAATGGCATCTTGCATCGAGTAACTCTATGGTATAGAGTGCTCTGTATTAAGAGAATAGGAATTGCCATGACACTTTCCTCCGAACAAGCGGAGCAGGCCCTTCGCGATCTTGAGACCGCCGGCCAGCGCAGCGGCCAGTTATATCGTTACCAGCGTTCGGCGCCCATGCTGATCGTGTGGGGCGTGATCTGGCTGATCGGCTTTGGCCTGAGCGATTTTTTCCCGGCGCGAGTCAATCTGATCTGGTTGGTGCTGGATGTAGTCGGTGTGTCGGCCAGCATCTATCTCGGCCGAGCGAGTCCATCTTCCACCGGCAAAGACAGCAGTTGGCGCTGGCTGGCTTCGATTTTCAGCATTCTGGTGTTCTATATTCTGGTGCAGCTTGTGCTGCAGCCGGTTACGGAGCAGCAGGCGGCCGCCTTGATGGCCTTGCTGGTGGCATTGTTCTACGTGCTGGGCGGCCTGTGGATAGGCGCGCGCCTGGCGATTGCCGGCTTGGTATTGGCGGCACTGACCTTAGTCGGCTTTTTTACGCTCAGTGCCCACTTCAACTTATGGATGGCAGTGGTTGGCGGCGGTGCGCTAATTCTGGCCGGTCTGTGGCTGAGGCGCGTTTAAATGGACCCGCTGGACGAAATTATCCATCAGCCGGTCCGGCTCAAGATCATGGCGGCTCTCAAGGCCTTGCCGAGCCGCACTCAGATTGAGTTTGTCCGGTTACGCGCCGTGGTCGAGGCGACCGAGGGCAATCTAGGTGCGCATTTGGCGACCTTGGAGAAATCCGGCTATATCGCAATTGAAAAAGATTTTGTCGGCAAGAAACCCCGTACCCGCGTGGCGCTGACACCTGCCGGACGACGCGCGTTCGAGCGTTACGTTGATTATTTGCGCGGCATTCTCGATGGCGCTGCTTGAGGACGGTGATACGCGGGATGCTATTTTTCTGGTCATAATTGGAGTCAGACATGGAATACGTAACCTACAGCCGTAAAGCCGGCGCCGCGATCGGCCAGATGATTGTGACGGGGTTCGGCACGCTGTGGATGATCAGTTGGTGTTTGCAGCAGCGCGGCGTGGATGCGGCGACTCTGATGCTGATCGCGCTGGCAGGCGCGGCGATTTTCCTGGCGGCCTGGAGTCAGTTCCGGGCCGGACGCAGGCAACCCGACACACGCGAGGAAAAAGCCGTCTATAAAGCGCGTGGGCGCGGTTTTTTATGGGTCAACGTGGCGCAGTGGCTGGCCTTATTCGCGAGCGGCCCTTGTCTGGCGTGGCTCGGCCATTCGAATTGGGGCGAGGCGCTGGGGATCATGATTGTCGGTGTGCATTTCGTGCCGCTGGCGCGGCTGTTTCGTACCCGCCAGCATTACCTTACCGGCCTAGCACTGATCCTGGTGGCGCTTGCCTATCCATGGCTGGGCGACGGTACGGTCAACTACGCGCTAGGCGGTTTTGCTACCGGCAGTGTCTTGTGGATCAGCGCGTTGGTGACGTTTTACCGGCTTGGCGACCGCGGTAGCTTGGCGCCACCGAATACGGATGGCTTGGTCATCTAAGCGGGTTTGCCGCGAACCGATATCTACGTGGCGTCGCTTTCCCGACCTGCGCGGGTCGGCGGTCGCGCATGACTGGTCTCACAGTGACCTGGCCGCGCGCTTCGATCTGCGTGCCTTCGCTGACCATGAAGCCGGCCCTTTGCGGGTGGTAGACAGCGGCGAGTTCCGTGGGAACATCGCCGGTTTGTCGCAGCCAGATGGAGGATATGATCCGTTCCATCATTGCAATCACCTCGGTGTGTTGGGTTGTTCGAGGGTGCTTCGTCGCCGCGCGCCTTCGACGTCGCGCGGTTTTTTTCACTTCGCGGCGAGCGCGGGGTGCAGCAGCAGAAGGGCTGCGGCCGGCGACGAGGAAGCGGGGTTTTGTCCCGTGATCAGCAGACCGTCGCTGACGACGTACGGCGCCCAGTCGTCGGTCTTCGAATAAACGCCGCCCTTTGCTTTGAGTTCGTCTTCCACGAGGAACGGCACGATGTCGGTCAGTCCGACCGCGGCTTCCTCGGAGTTGGTGAAGCCGGTCACCTTCTTGCCTTTGACCAGCGGCGCGCCATCCGGCGTGCGCACGTGGCGCAGCGCGCCAGGTGCGTGGCAGACCAGCGCGACGGGCTTGCCGGCGGCGATGAAGGATTCGATCAAGGCGATCGAATTCTTGTCTTCGGCGAGATCCCACAACGGACCATGACCGCCCGGATAGAACACCGTATCGAAGTCCGCCTGCGAGACGCTGTCGAGCCGCAGCGTGGCGGCAAGCTGGGCCGTAGCCTGCGAGTCGAGTTCGAATCGACGTGTCATTTCGGTCTGATTGGCCGGCTCGCGGCTCTTCGGGTCGAGCGGCGGCTGGCCGCCCTTGGGTGAAGCCAGCACGATTTCCGCGCCGGCGTCCTTGAACGCGTAGTAAGGCGCGGCCAGTTCTTCGAGCCAGAAACCCGTCTTGCGGCCCGTGTTGCCCAATTGGTCATGCGAGGTCAGAATCATCAGTACTTTCATGTTGTTTCTCCGTCGAGTGAATAGGTGAGTCGGTAAGTGAATCTCTTGATTGTAGTAGACCAGTCGTCTAGTAAAAGGGCCTAAAAAAGCACTTCCGAAGAAGCGCGCTTGCCGCCCCGAGTCGTCAGGGGGCAAGGTGAAGCATCTGCTGTGTCGTCGTCATCGCGATTTCGAAGGGCTGCATAGTGCGCACGATCTTGACCATGATGCTGGCGCCCAGCCACAACTGGTAGAGGCTTTGCGCCACGCCCCGCGGATCGCCCTCGATCGAAAGCGAACCCTCGGCCACGCCGGTTTCGATCGAGCGCGCCAGCCGGCTGACGATTCCCGCCGTGCCGCGATTCAGTGCGGCACGCATCGCTTCCGACATGTCCGCGACCTCGGCGCCCAGCTTGACCGCAAGACATTTGCCCTGGCACTCGTAGAACGACTGGGTTTCCCGCCAGATCCGCCAGTAGGTCATCAAGCGCTGCGCCATGTTCAGGTCGGGCTGAGCAAGCGTCTGGTCGAGGTCGTCCAGATACGCCTCGAAGTAACTTTCGAGCAGCGCTACGCCGAACGCATCTTTCGAGCCGAAGTAGTGGTAGAACGACCCCTTCGGCACGCCGGCCTCCGACAGAATCTCATTCAGGCCAACGGCGGAAAAGCCCTTGGCGCCGATCAGCCGTTGACCGACGGCAATGATGTTCTCGCGGACGTCGATGGTTTCAGATGTGTTTGCGGTAGCCATGGACGGACTTTAACTCATAGTAGACCAGTCGTCTATAAAATTTCAAAAGAAGTTTCGTCACGTTGCGCAGCATGGCAGAGGTCGGCAGTTGTAAGCCTTCGTCGTGTCGAGCAAAATGAGGGCAATTCTTCCAAGAAACCAATGCGAGCGGCGCTCCGTGGTCGGCGACGCTGCTGAATCTGAAAGGCAACATGAAACGACTGTTACTCGCTGCGCTTGTGGCCACCTTTTTCGTGACTGGCGTTTATGCTCAAAACGACGCGTCCGGCCCGCTTGTCACGCCCTCAGGCGTGCTGCAATTCGAGCGCGTCGACCACGGTTTCGCGGCGCTGGTCGACAAGAAAATTTTCGATCGCTTCGGCGCGAACACGCTCACGCATTTCGATGATATCGGCAACGCAAATGACAATGTCGCGCGCATGCTGGTGCTAACCGATTCCGGCCCGGTGCTGTACGACTTTCGCCGCCATACGCCAATTGTGGCGCGGTTGAGCGCGCAAATGACGGTCAAACGAGTTTTCTGGCAAGAGGACGAAGTTGTGATGCAAGGTCCGCGAGGCTGGTTTCGATTCCAGCACGGCGCGCTGACCAAACTGCAATCTTCGACAACCACGTACCACTGACTGCGCCCACAAATCGAATGACCGGTTTGCGACAAGTTGAACGCCTGCTCGGGGTCGTCCCGAGAGGGGCGACATCCGCTGGCCTTTAGCTTGTTCCCTAAGCCAGTGGCGGAAATCGTTTCAAACACAACCTTCAGGATATGTTCAACTCGTGCTCAGCAGCAGGCATTCGGAGTACCAGCGTCAAATGCATTGATGTAGACATATTTGTCTAGACAAGATATTCTACATCACACTGCTCCACTTGTTCAGGTTCCCTGATGGCCAAAACCACTCCGCCCGCCAAACCGACCGCAGCTGAACTCAACCTCCTGCGCGTTCTATGGCCGCTCGGGCCTGCCACCGTCAAACAGGTTCATCAGGCCATGCAAGCCGAGCGCCCGGATATTACCTATGCCACCGTATTGCGCCAGATGCAGATCATGCATTCGAAAGCTCTGCTGACGCGTGACGAGCGCGAACGTTCGCACGTGTACGCACCGGCGCAAAGCCAGAATGCCCTGCAAACCAGTCTATTGAAAGAACTGATACACAAAGCGTTTTCCGGATCGGGCAAGGCACTCGTGCTGGCTGCTTTGCGAGGACATGTAACGAAGGAAGAACGTGCCGAGATCCAGAAATTTCTGCACGGAGATGATCGGTGAATGCCTTTTCCTCGATTTTCGTCCCGGCCTTGGGATGGGCTCTCCTGCATTTCGTCTGGAAAGGCGCGTTGATCGGCAGCGCAACTGCGCTGTGGTTAAGACTGCTGCCCGAAGCCAGCCCACAGAGCCGCTACGCGCTGCTGTGCTTGTCGCTTCTTTTATGTCTCGGCGTGCCCTTGTTCGATGTGTATCGGTACTTTGCGGCTGCGCTCCCGGCGCCCGATGCACTGAATGCGCCAGCCATCATAACCACGCTGATCGAACGCCACGGCGCACCGGCCACAATGCCGCGCGTGATGCTGTCGTTGGTTACGGCATGGCTGTTGGGCGTGAGCGTCATGACATGCCGGCTGGCAGCCGGTCTGGTCTGGGTGCAGCGAATTCGCCATGCCAGCCGCAGTTGGACAGATGCCAAATGGCAGGCGTATGTGTCTGGGCTGGCCGTGCATTGCGGCATGTCTCGCAAAATCACCCTGCGCATTGCGGCTAATATTTCCAGCCCGCTGACGGTAGGCTGGTGGCGGCCGTTGGTGTTGGTTCCCGTTGCCCTGCTGACGCAGATGCCGCCGGATCTGCTTGAAGCGTTGCTGGCGCACGAAGTCGCGCATATCCGGCGCTTCGATTACCTGGTCAATCTGTTGCAGGGGGTGATTGAGGTATTACTTTTCTATCACCCGGCGGTATGGTGGTTGTCGCGGCGCATTCGCATTGAGCGAGAGCAGGTGGCTGATAACCTTGCTGCCACGCTCATCCGGGAACCGCGGCGTCTGGCTCTTGCCTTGGAGCAGCTGAGCATTCTTCAAGCAGCCGGCGTTCAGGACGCGCCCATCGCGCAATGGGCGAATGGCGGCCGCTTGCTGGACCGCATCAAGCGGCTGAGCCAAACAGAGGTGCGTCCATCGAAGAGGAAGATGCCGATTCTGGTCATCGCACTCGGATTTGCCGTGTTTTGTGTGGTTACCCACCTATTCCGGCTCGCACCTGCGTCGATCGACAGGACGGTGCAAGCCGGCATAGCCCCCGCGTCGGGATGGATCTCCGGCGCGGCTAAGGGAGAAAGCCTTCAGGTGCTGCTCCAGTCGATCGAGTCGAACCATGTTGTGGTGGTGGACGATAACTCCGGAAAGGTCTTGTTCCAGAAGAGCGCTGACGACGTTGTGCCGATCGCGTCATTGACCAAGCTGATGACGGCGATGGTCGTACTCGACACGCGACCCGACATGAACCGGACCGTTCGTATCGGCCCGGCCGACACGGAAGCTTTGCTGCGCGGTCACACGAGCTTGCCCGTCGGCGCTAACTTGCCGCTTCGCGAGATCTTGCAACTGGCCCTGATGTCGTCCAACAATAGTGCCGCGTACGCGCTCGCACACAATTATCCTGGCGGTTTGCCAGCCTTCCGGATCGCGATGCGGGCGAAGATTGCCGCGCTGGGCTTGAAGCACACGACCATCAATGAACCCACCGGGTTGTCGCCGCTTAACACGTCGACGGCCGGCGATGTCGCGCTGATGGCGGATGCGGCGGCCCGCTATCCGGCAATCGTGCATTACACCACCGATTCCAGCGACATCGTCATGATCAATGGCAAGCCCATCGAGTATCGGAACACCAATCCGTTCGTCGGACAGAAAGGTTGGGACATCGCGTTGTCGAAGACCGGCTTCACCAACGAAGCCGGACGTTGCCTGATCATGCGGCTGCGCTCGGTCGAAAAGAACATCACGATGGTATTGCTGGATGCCGATCAGGCCGCATCGCCCGCACACGACGCCATCAACCTTCGCCGCATTCTGCTGGCCGGCAAGTCGGCTTGATGCTGTACATGCCGTCACCAGACTAAATCGACCGTACCCCACGCAAACGAATCGGATAAATCAATGGCACACTCGGTAACGCGTCGCAAGCTGATGCTTGGACTACCTTTGCTCGCGGGTATGAGCGCGGCTCCCGCCCTGTTCGCAGCGCAATCCCCAATAGCCGATATCGAACGCCGATATGGCGGCCGCCTTGGCGTGTTCGCGGTCGACACCGGTTCAGGACGCACGCTGAATCATCGTGCCGACGAACGCTTTCTGATGTGCAGCACCTTCAAAGGTATTCTCGCGGCGCAAGTGCTCGCCCGCGTCGATGGTGGCAAGGAGCAACTTGGCCGTCTGGTGCGCTACACTGAGAAAGATCTGATTTTCACCTCTCCAGTGACCAAGGCCAACGTTGCGCGAGGCGCGATGCCGGTCGGGGCGCTGTGCCAGGCGATGGTGGAACAGAGTGACAATACAGCCGCAATTCTGTTGATGAGAAGCATGGGCGGTCCTGCCGCGCTGACGCAATTTCTTCGTGGGCTCGGCGATACCGTTACGCGCTCAGACCGATACGAGCCGGTGTCGAACCAATACCGCGGGATGCTCGATACGACAAGCCCGAGAGCAATTGCGACGACGGCTCGCGGTATTCTGTTGGGCGAGGTTCTGAGCATGCGCTCGCGTGAGCAACTGGAACACTGGATGATCGCCTGCAAGCCCGGGCTCAATCGGCTTCGTTCGGTATTGCCTGCCGACTGGCAGGCGGCCGACCGGCCCGGAACCAGCATCGAAGAAGAAACCAACGATTACGCGCTGGTGCGTCCGCCCGGGCGTGCGCCATTGCTCGTCGCCGCTTATTACGACGCGCCAGGCGTCAGCATGGATGCTCGCGAGGCCGTCTTGCGCGAGGCCGGAACGGCATTTGTAAAATGGGCCACGATCGCAGCATGACCAGCGCCGTAAGGCGAAATCGAAGGATCGACCTGATTCGGGGAATCTCGATCCTGCTAGTACTGTTTCACCACTTCAATATCGCCTATCACCTGAACGACACCTCGCTGGCAAGAACATTTGGATGGGATGCGGTTCGCGCCATTGCCCGAAACGGCAACTACGGAGTGACGATGTTCTTTGTCGTCTCGGGCTATCTGATTACTACCAACGCGGATCGGCGCTGGGCCGGACTTGGCAACATCGATACCTGGGCGTTCTATGGCCTGCGTGTGGCGCGCATCGTCCCGTGCCTGTTATGAAGCAGTGAACTCGTGCGCGGGAAAGCAACCTATATGGGTGATTAAGCGTGATTAAGCGATTGTGCCCAAGCCGCGCGGTGCGGCCTGGGCACAATTTCGCATCAAGAAATCAAGGCTGGGAGATCGCGGCGGCATGGGGCCGGTGTGTTCTTTGCGCCTCATGGCGACGGCGCGCGCATATCCCGGTATTCGCGTCGCACGATCTCCATCAGTTCGGCGACCGAGGTGTCCGCGGTGTCTCGCTCGTAGGTTACACGGCCGCGCTGCATCAGCATCACACGATCCGCGATATCGAGCGTCTGGGCGTAGTTGTGCATGATCATGATGATCGACAATCCGCCTTTTTCTTTCAGCCGCAGGATCAGATCGATGATCAGGCCGGCCTCGCGCGCGCCCATCGCGGCGAGCGGTTCGTCGAGCAGCAGAATCTTGGCATTGGAATTGACCGCACGCGCCACGGCGATGGCCTGTCGTTGTCCACCGGACAACTGCTCGACCGGCAGGTCGACCGACGGCACCTGCACCCCGATCTCTTCCAGGCATTCGGCGGCGCGCTTGCGCATGGCCCGGTTGTTCAACAAGCCTAACGGGCCGCGATAGATGATCTCCCGATTCAGGAACATGTTGTGATAGATGCTCAGCGAATTGGCCAGCGCCAGGTCCTGGTAGACGCATTCAATGCCCAGCGAACGGGCATGATCGACTGAACGAAACAAGGTTTCCTGGGTGTCGACGAAAAGCTGGCCGCTGCTCTGTTGATGAAATCCCGTAAGAATCTTGATCAGTGTCGATTTGCCGGCGCCATTGTCGCCCAGGATGCCGAGAATTTCGCCCTGCTTGAGCGTCAGTGTTACGCCATCGAGGGCCGTGACGGCACCGAAGCGTTTGGTAATATTTTCACCGCGCAATACCTCGGACGCCTCGGACATCACCTTGCTCCTTTGCGCACCAGACGAACCGCATGAATGTTGAAAATCATCGCCGCCAGAATTGCCGCGCCCAGGATCATATTGAAGGTGAAAGCATTGATGCCGATCAGGGTGAAGCCGTCGTTGAGTATCCCCAGCACGGCAGCGCCGATCAGGCCGCCGATAATGGTGCCGGAGCCGCCTGCCAGCGGGGTGCCGCCGATCACCGCTGCGGCGACCGCGAGAAACATCATCTGGTTGCCGCCCGCCAGAGGATCGATCGAGGTAATGCGGAACCCTTCCAGAATTCCGGTGAAGCCCGCGAGCAGGGCGGCAATCACGAAGTTGCCGAGCTTCAGGTGTCTGATCTGGATCCCCGCTTCGCTCGCGCCCAGGGGGTTGGCTCCCGCTGCAATGGTATGCAAGCCCCAGCGCATATGGCGCAGCAGAATATGCATGACCCCGGCGATGGCGACTGCCCAGATGATTTCGCTGTAACCCCAGGATCCCATGAATGCCGCAAAATTTGCATCACCCGGCGGGGAAACCGGAGTGCCCCGCGAAATAGTCAGGGTCACGCCATTGACGAAAAACAGCGTGCCGAGCGTGGTCACAAAGGACGGAATGCGCAGGTATACCGTCACCGCCCCGTTGATCAAGCCGACCAGACCTGCTGCCAGCACGCCGACCAGCAAGGCGAGCCCGGCGGGCAAGCCTGCTTCGTTGGCGAAATGCATGATGAAAGGCGCAAAGGCAAAGACCATCCCGGCGGAAAGATCGATTTCCCCGCCGATCATCAGCATGATTTCACCGCAGGCAATGATCGCCACCGGCGCAATGAACTGCGACAGGTTTTCCAGACTCGCGCCCGTGAGCAAAAAGTCATGGTTGGCCATCTCGAAGTAGGCGCTGAGAATCAGCGCCACCACCAGAATCCGGATCTCGCTGGAGCGCCCGAGTGCGTTGGGCCACCGCCTCGGGCGGGCGGCGGGTTTGGCGCCGGCGCTCACCCTTGGATCGGCCCGGTACGCGGCACGATCAGCGGGGTCGTGCTCTTGCCTTCGTAGCGCGTCTGGGTATTCAAGTAAGGCTCAACCGAACCCTTGGTGACGAACTTGAGGCCGGTGTTGATGTTGGCCGGCCCGACCAGTCCGCCGGAGGTGAGGAACATGAACGCTTCGAGCACGGTATAAAAGCCTTGCACATAGGGTTGCTGGTCGATGGTGAAGTCGAGAAACCCGTCATGTATCAGTTCGATGGTGCGCGGCAGCAAATCGAAACCGCCGCCATGTACACCCTTGGCCGGCAGGTTGGATTCTTTCATCACTTCGGCGACGCCCTGGGTGCTGCCGGCATCGACGGCAAACATGCCTTTCAGGTCCTGGTGCCCGAGATAAAATGATTTGATTTTGGACAGTTCTTCGTTGACGGTCGGCCCGGTCGCGATGGTTTGCGCGTCGATTTTCTTGCCCGATTTCTTGATCGCATCGAGTGCGCCGTCCAGCCGCGGCTGGATGTTGAGCTGACCGGGGGTGGCGATAAAGAGCGCGACCAGGCCGCTGTCGACCAGGCTCGCAATGCGCTCGCCCATCTGGTAGCCGGACAGGTATAAATCCTGGCCGATATAGGCGAGGCGAGAATTGGTACTGCCCCGAGGCGCATCGGCGTTATAGGCGAATACCGGAATACCCGCGTCGAGTGCACGCCGGATCGGCTGATCGAAAGCCTTCGGATCGACAATCGGTACCGCGATGGCGTCGGCTTTCCCGGCAATCGCCGCATTCACCGCATTCACCATCTCGCCGACATCGGCATTCGCCGAGCCGGTCCATTGATAATCGAATCCGAGTAAAGCGGCTGCATCCTGAATGCCATATTGCGTCGGAACAAAGAAGGGATTGGTCGTGACATGATTGACGAATACCATCTTCCAGCGTTTGTGTGCCGGGAACGGTCCCGCCTCGGCCGCTTGCGCCGGCGTCATGGCCCCGCCCAGCAGCGCCAGCGCTGCCGTCAGGCCCGCGCCTTGCAGTAACCCGCGACGTGTGTTCCGGACTTCACCCAGGTCTTCTTGCTCTTTTGCCATGTCAGTCTCCCGTGTTTCAGATGCGCCAGTCCGTCTAGTGACTGTGCGTGACGGCGCGGGCCGGAACAGCGCCTGGCCGGGCTCATCGCCGGCTACGGAACCCACATGATCGAGCATAAAACGAGGGGATGAAATGCTATATCGGGCGATGTCACGGAATCCTATACCTCGCATCTGCATCAACTAATTAATGTATACCCTTGACTAGTTCGATTTTTTTTATAATAGATGCGAGGCACTCCTAATATATGGGTTTTAAGCAGAAAAGCGCGGGTAATAATCCGTAGTATTAATCAGTAATTCATACTCGAACTAATCGGCTGAAAAATTGTCTGTTGCGGCTCGCTTGCCGAGGCGCGGCGCTGGGCGGGCTTGCGCAGCCGCTAAACACGCCGCGAAAGTTCGGACGCGTTTCAATTTCAATCTTGAGCAGGGACTCCCATGCGACTGGCACTCATCACCGGCGGCTCACGTGGCCTCGGACTGGCTCTGGTGGAGCAATTGCACCAGCAGGGTTATACGGTAATCGATTTCTCCCGCTCGGCCCCGCATGCGTTTTCCGTGGCGGTCGATCTGGCCGATCCGGCCGGCTACGGCCGCTTGCTGACCGACGCGCTGGCCGGCATCGACCGCACCGCCTTGCGCGATCTATTGGTGATCAACAATGCGGGTACGCTGGACCCGATCGGGCCCGCCGCAACCAAAGATCGTACTCAATTGATTGCCAACCTCAATACGAATTTGATTTCCGGCATTGTTTTTATCGCTGAAGCCGTGGCGCAATTCCAGGTCGCCCGCTGCCGGAAAATCATTGCGAATATTTCCTCCGGCGCGGCGCTCAAGGGTTATGCCGGCTGGTCGCTGTATTGCGCGGCAAAAGCCGGCATGGAAAACTTTATTCGAGCCTTGGCGGCCGAACAACAGAGCGAAGACTATCCTTTTGTGGCCGTCAATGTGAATCCCGGTGTAATGGATACCGAGATGCAAACGCTGATACGCTCGGCGTCCGCCGACGATTTTCCCGATGTATCGCGTTTTATCCAGCGTCATGAACAAGGCGAATTGAATGCCCCTGCCGTGGTGGCATCCGCCGTGCTTGCGATTTTCGCCCAGGAAAATTTATCGGCGGGAGAGCGCTACGATATTGTCGATTTCATCGCATAGTGCTTGAGCGAAACGAATGGCTATCGCCATCAATGCACGAATGCGCATAAATACATGAAAATCCACTTAACAGTGAGTGTCTTCAGCGTGCTTTAAGTTTGTTGGCTCAATCTAGCGCTATGATTAAAAAAATGGCGCTACCTGACGCGATTTTGTGTCGGAGGCCGGCTAGCTACCTGGAATTCGGATGATCAACAATGCAAGACGCTGGGCCCCCCGCGGGGCTTGGCGCTATGGCGTTGCGCTACTTGCGCTCGCGCTCGCCTTTGAGGTGCGTATTTTGCTGCATCCGTTTCTCGAAGCGCGCATGCCGACCCTTTTTTTTGTGATTGCGGCAGTGGCAGTGGGATTTAGTCTTGGTATCGGCCCGGCTATCCTGATTGTGGTTCTTAGCCTGCCGTTGGCTGATTTCTTTTTTGTCCCGCCATACCGCGAATTCAGTACGCTGGATAAAAGCGATGTCATTCTGGTTACCGGCTTTCCCACGGTCACCTTGGCTTTTCTGGCGATGATCGAGTGGTTGCGCCGGACTCAATACGAGGCGAGATTGATTGCCGAGGTGGCGAAATCTCGGTTGGATATGCTGCTGCGCACAGAAAAGCGCCGCCTGCAAACGGAGAAGTCGGTTTCCATTTCAAATCGTTTGCTGTTGAATTTCAGCGATGACGACGGTGACGTCCTGTATATCGGGCGCGTCGGTTCGAAATATGAATATGTCAGTGAAGACTTAAGCCAGGAATTCGATGCGGCATCGGGCGATACCGGAACTCAACGCCTGTTGGCCGCTTTATATCCGGAGGACGCGCGGGTGCTCGCGCTACATTTGAATTCGGCAAACGATGCTTATGGCCGCATTTTGACCATGCATTTGCCGCGCAAGAAAGCGCATCTTATCGATCTTGAAATCCAGGTTGAAACCTTTCCGACGGCGCATGGCGATTATATCGTGATGAAGAAGATCAGTGAAAAAGTAGTATGAAAATACAAAATTCACTGACCAAGGATATTCATTACCCCGGCGGCGACCATGCGGTTTTGCTGTTGCACGGTTTGTCCAGCACCCCTCAGGAAATGAGTTATATCGCCAGACGCTTGAGCCAGAATGGTTTTGCGGTGTTGGCGCCTTATATCAAGGGTTATGGTTTAGGCAGTCCGTGCACCACTTGGCGGGAATGGTTGAATGAAGTGCGCAGACATTATGCACAGCTACGCGCGACGCATCGCACGGTATCTGTCTCAGGCCTGTGTATTGGTGCGACCTTGGGCTTGGCGCTGGCCGCCGAGGAGCCGGGCGTTGCCGCGCTGTCCCTGTTGTCCGTGACCTTGTTCTATGACGGCTGGACCATTCCTTGGTACCACGGCCTGCTTAATCTGGCCTACCGCACGCCCATTCGCCATTTTTACTCTTTCAGCGAGAGAGAGCCCTATGGTTTGAAAAATGTGGCGCTCAGAGCAAAAGTCATGAAAAGCATGCGGCAAAAGGGCAACTCGACCATCGGTTCGGCCACGCTCTCTATGCATCATATTTTCGAAGCGCAGGCCCTGGCGCATCATGTGAAACTGCACTTGCATGAAATCACCACCAACTGCCTGTTGATCCATGCGATCGACGACGATACTTCGACTGCGGCCAATGCAGAATTTGTACACGCGCATATCGGCTCCGAGGTCAGCAGAAAAATCCTGTTGGATGACTGTTATCACATCATTACCATGGACAATGAGCGCGAGCTGGTAGCGCGGGAAACCCAATGGTTTTTTGAAGAAGCGTTGGCCGGTAAACATGAGTACGCCGGCGCCAAGAATAAACTGACGCGTGCCAGCGCCTAGCAAGTGCGGCGGCCTATCTCAAACTTGAGCGACGTTGATGAATTCCCTCCACCAACCGGCGGTGTCGACCGCGACTACCAGCCCATCCGCGGTTATCCTCCAGACCGAACGTCTTATCCTGCGTCCTCCCGGTCTGGAGGATTTCGACGACAGTTTCGCGCTCTGGTCCGATCCCCGTGTGACGCGCTACATCTTGGGCAAACCTTCTTCACAAGAGGATGCTTGGGCGCGCTTGCAGCGTAGCTGTGGGCATTGGGCACTGCTGGGTTTTGGTTTATGGGTGGTGCGCGAAAAAGCGGGAGGCAGGTTCGTCGGCGAGATCGGCTTTATGCATGTCAAGCGCGATCTGGTGCCGTCCTTCGGCGTCACGCCCGAGATCGGCTGGGTCCTTTCGCCCTCGGCGCAGGGCAAAGGTTATGCCAGCGAGGCGGTGCAAGCGGCTTTGCGCTGGTCGGACCAGCATTGGCCGGGGGCCGAGACTGCGTGCATCATTTCGCCCGAAAACGCCGCTTCGATTCGCATTGCTGTGAAGCATGGCTACGTCGAGAGCGGGCACACCACCTATAAGGCCGGACCGATCGTAATTTATCGTCGGGCGGCGGTCGAGCGTATCGGCTGAAGCGGCGGCGCTGGGGCGACAGGTTCTGTGCGCCATCGGCTGGGACACCTCCGGTTTGCCTGCCGAGAAGGCGGCTCAGCTCTCTGATCCGGCATGAAAATATGTTAAAAACCACTTCTTGCCGCATCGATGCCGCAGACCCAAAGGAGTTTAAGTATGTTGCAGCGCCGCTTTAAACAAGTCGACGTATTTACCACTGTACCGTTCAAGGGCAATCCGCTGGCAGTGGTATTGGACGCTGAAGGTCTGACCGAAACGCAGATGCAGGCCATTGCACGTTGGACCAACTTGTCCGAAACCACTTTTGTATTACCGGCTACCGACCCGCAGGCGGATTACCGGGTGCGTATCTTCTCGCCGGACAAGGAATTCCCGTTTGCCGGTCACCCGACGCTGGGCACGGCGCATGCGCTGCTTGAGGCGGGTTTGCAGCCCAAATCGGCAAGCCGGATAGTGCAGCAGTGCGGCATCGGCTTGGTGACGATCGAAAAGCATGCGGACGGATCGCTGGCATTTCAGGCGCCTGCGGCCAGCTTGTCGCCCTTTGATGACGCACTGCGTCCGCTGCTTGCCGCAGCGCTCGCAAATGCGGCGTTTGATGCCGAGCAGCCACCCGTCATGGTCGACATGGGAATCAAGTGGCTGGTAGTGCGTTTGGCCTCCGCCGATGCTTGTCTTGCGGTACGTGCCGAAGGGGCGGCGCTGGATCGGTTGACGCGATGTTGTGCAATGGATGGGATTGCGATATACGGTCCGCATGATGCCTTGGGCGCCGCCGATTACGAGGTCAGGGCGCTTTGTTCGGAGCAGAATATGCTGGTGGAGGATCCTGTCACCGGTAGCGCCAACGCTTGCATTGCACGGGTCTTGCAAGCGCAATCGACGGCCACGGGTCATCGGTTCAATACAGCTTATCGCGTGCGCCAGGGTACCGTGCTGCAGCGTGACGGACGCCTGTCCGTGACCTACCTCGATGGCCAGCCGTGGATCGGCGGTCACTCTGTGACCATCATTGACGGGCAGCTACGGGCCTGACCACAGGTTCGGCGCGGAAGCCCGTCGGACTTGCCGGGACATGCGCCCGGCGTTTTCGTACGGACGCAATTGCCATGTATCGAATCCTGTCTCCTTCGCCAGCCGATGCCTGGCGCTAGGCTTCCCATTCGCAACAATCCCCATCAGCGATGTTTCCCGTTTTGGTGCGAGCCGGCATGGCGTAAGTGTTGCCGTCCCGCTCGTTCATTCCCATCCCCGGATACCGGCCGCGGCGGCCGATGCGCCGCGGAAAACCCCCAGTAATGGCTGAACGGTAGATAGCGGTTGCGGTTTTCAGTCAGTCCATTTTGGTTAAAATTAGCTGGCGCTGCTGATGGCAGCGGGCGCGGCGTGGCGCGTTTCTTCCGGCTCAGAGATGAGCAGAGTTGATCGGCGCTTGCTGTTTTTAAGTTGTCACTTGACAACTTAAAATGAAATTCTTAGAATGGACTTATTCGATGACTCGTTCGACCCACCCCAAGAAAGAAGTCGAACACGCGCTCAAGCATGCTGAAGCCAAGGGCTGGCGTGTCGAGCAAGGCGGCAGTCACGCATGGGGCAAGATTTACTGTCCGCATAACGATGACGAGTGCCGTTGTGGCGAATTTTGTATCACCTGCGTGTGGAGCACACCTAAGAATCCGGGTAGCCATGCCAGGGCTTTAAGGCGCGTGGTTGATAATTGCACCGCGTCCCAGGTGTTGCAGATGCATCCTGCGAACAAACCGGCCAAGGAGTAAGCAATGGAATATATTTTTACCCTTAAGTACCAGCTTGCGGAACTAGACCGCAATCACGATGAAATCGTGGAGCGTCTCGCACAAGCCGGCTGCGACGATGCCTTGATCGGTATCGGGCAAATTGGACGTATTGCGTTGGAGTTCACGCGTGAGGCCGAGACCGCGGAGCTGGCCCTGATCAGTGCGCTCAACGATGTAAAACAGGCACTTCCCACGGCCAAGCTGGTTGAGGCAGCCCCGGACTTCGTCGGGCTTACCGATGTGGCTATTGTGCTTGGCATGACACGGCAGAACATGCGCAAACTGATGGTCAGCCACGCTGCCAGTTTTCCCGCGCCGATACACGAAGGCAGTGCCGCAGTGTGGCACCTCGCCGATCTCTTGCTTTGGCTGGAAGGTAAAGGCACTTACCAGCTTGAACAGCGTGTTGTGGAAATTGCAAAAGCGACGATGCAGATCAATCTGGCGAAACAGGCGCTCCAGCTTTTGCCGCGCGTGCAGCGCGAAGTACGGACGCTTGTGGCCTAAGCTTGGTATCTGCTTGGGCGCAAGATGAGCCCATGTTGGATCTGGTGCGGGTCCCAGTAGAGCGCAAATCGAGTGTGAGCTGAGTTCAAGTCGAGTTCAAGTCGAGTTCAAGTCGAGATTAAGTCGAGATTAAGTCGAGATTAAGTCGAGATTAAGCGAAGCTCAAGCCGAACCTCGGCCGGCATTAAATTTCCAGCACCCCGGCGGCGAGAAATCCTCCGTCCACCGGTATCGTCTGGCCATTGATATATGACGCCTCCTCCGAGGCGAGAAAGGCGACTGCCGCGGCAATCTCGTCGGGCACCGCATAACGGCCGGTGGGTACGCCCCGCGCGAAGTTCTCGCGGGCTACGGCCGAATGCAACATAAGGGTCATCGGGGTATCGACCGGTCCCGGCGCGATGCCGTTGGCGGTGATACCCAGCGGCGCCAGTTCGATAGCCATCTGGCGCGTCAGTCCTATCAATGCGGCCTTTGAAGTGCCATACGCGGTGCGCCCGGCACTCGCGCGAAAGCCGCTGATCGAGGCAATATTGATAATACGCCCCCACTGGTGCGGAATCATCAGCCGCGCGGCGTGCTGACCGCACAGCATGGGGCCGGTTACGTTGACGTCAAATACCGCGCGCCAATGGTCCAGCGGATAATCGATAAACGGATAGGTCTTGGCGATACCCGCATTGTTCACCAGAATATCGCAGCGCCCGAAGCGCTGTTTTATCAAGGCGAAAGTGTCATGGATTGCTTGTGCCTGGCCGACGTCAAGATGCAGTGCATGTGCTTCGTGGCCGGCTTCGCCGAGATAGGTCGCAAGTGCCTGTGCCGCACGCTCGTCGATATCGCCGATCAAGACGATGTGGCCCGCCTTTGCAAGCCGCTTGACCACCGCCTCGCCGATGCCTTGTGCGCCGCCGGTCACGAGAGCCACGCGGGTACCCTGCAATGATTCGCGCGTGTTGACCGCTTCCGGGTCGGTCAGCGCGATGTCGACCTGATCCATCTCATCGGCGGGTGCCATTTGCATGATCATATGATTCACTCCTGCTTGACCAGAAGGACGGCGCGTGCGTTGCCGCAAGCCGCAGCGCATGCACGACGCGAAGACGAGACTACTGCCGCGGTAAAAAGCCGGTCGACAACCAGGGGACAAAGGTGACAATCAGCAGCGCCATACCCAACGCGGCCATATACCCCCAGACCCGATTCATCACGCGATCCGGTGAGGTTTTGCCGATTGCACAGGCGGCATAAAATCCCACTCCCAGCGGCGGCGCGAACAAACCGATGCCCATCGACAGGATCACCACCATGGCGTAATGCACATCATTGATTTGCAGCGCGCGCGCCACCGGGAACAGCAGCGGCCCGAACAGCACGATGGCGGGAATGCCTTCAAGCATGCTGCCCAGTACCGTGAAGGTGACAATGGTCACCAGTAGAAAGCCATTGGCGCCGCCGGGTGTGTGTTCCATCATGTCCACCAGCGCGGCAGAAAAACCCGATTGCGTCAGCGCCCAGGCCATCGCGGTGGCACAGCCGATGATCAGCAGGATCGCCCCTGAGAGCGAAGCGGACTCGACCAGCATGGGATAAACCCGGCGAAAATCGATGCGGCGGCCGCAGGCATTCATGATCAGGCCAACTACCACGGTATATGCCACACCCACGGTCGACACCTCGGTAGCTGTCGCCGCGCCCTCAATTACCGCGGCGCGTATCAGTACCGGTAGCGCAAGTGCCGGTAACGCCACCACAAACGTTTGCCCGATGCGCGAGAGCTGCGCTCGCGCGCCATTGATGCGCGGCTCACGGCGCGCACGCCAGGCGCAAACACCGGCGATGCCGAGCGTGGCCACCACCGCAGGCAACAAGCCGCCGATAAACAATGAGGTGATCGAGACGCTGCAGACCGCTCCGATGGTGATCAGCACCAAGCTGGGCGGAATGGTCTCGGTCATGGCGCCCGTCGATGACAATAGCGCCACCAGTTCTTCGGGTTGTGCGCCGCGCTTTTGCATTTCTGGAAATAAGGCGGGAGCGACGGCCGCCATGTCGGCCGCTTTCGACCCGGAAATGCCCGACACCAGAAACATCGCGCCCAGCAAGACATATTGCAGGCCGCCGCGAACATGGCCCAGTAGCGACGCCATAAAATCGATTAATGAACGGGCCAGCCCGCTCATTTCGATCAATGCGCCCAACAAGACAAATAGCGGTACGGCGAGCAGGATCTGGTTGGCCATGCCTTCATCCATGCGGCTGACGATGATGCCCAGTGGCGCATGCGTCACGAGCGACAAATACGCCAGGGTCGCCACGCCGAAGGCAAAAGCGATAGGCACTGCCAGAACCACACAAGCGCCGACCAGAAACAGGAAAAATACCAGCAAATTGTAGTTGCCCATGGCCAGCAGCGCCGGACGCGCGAGCCATAACGCCAGGGCAATCGCGCCCACCAGGGCGATCGCGCCGACGCACTGCCGGGCGCTGGCCCGCGCGGCCATGCGGTTGAGCGCCGCGATCAACATCAGCAAGCAGCCGACCGGTAGCGCCGCCGCGCGCAGCCCGTCGGGGATCTCAAGCGCGGGGGAGGTAATGGCCATCTGCCCGAGTGCATGGCTGGCACCGGGTTTCAGAATCATCCCGACAAAGACGCAGATGGCGAGCGAGGCCACCGACTCCAGCCAGATGCGGGTAGCTTCGGGCAGGCGATTGACGATGGCGGTGAGTCGCATATGTTCGCCGCGATTGAGTGCGATCACCGCGCCCAGGATTGCCAGCCAGCTAAATAGCGAGGAGGCCAATTCGTCGGACCAGGTGAGCGGCGCGTCCAGCGCATAACGCCAGATGACGCCGGCCAGCAGAACCGCGGTTTCGATCACCAGCAAAATGGCGGCTATACCCTCGACAGCTTTCATCAGCATCGCATTGACGCATCCGATCAGCCGCACCGGCCGGCTGCCGGTGCGGTTCAAATCGTGCGCAGCGCTTTCCAGCGACGCCGTCATGCAAGTTTTCCGGTGTATTTCTCCAATAGCGACCAGGCTTCATCGCCGAACTTCTTGTGCCAATCGGCATAAAAACCGGCGGCGCGCAGTTTATCGCGGAAGGCCGCGTTGTCGACCTGGTTGACTTTCATTCCATGCGATTGCAGGTCGCCCACCAGCGAGTCGTTAAGTTTGCGCACATCGGCGCGTTGCTTGACGCCGGCATCATTGGCGGCGTTCTGGACCACGACCTGCAGTTCCTTGGGCAATTTGGCGAAGGATTCCTTGTTGACCAGGAACCAGAAGCCGTCCCACATGTGATTGGTCATCGACACATATTTTTGTACTTCATAAAGCTTGGCCGTGGAAATGATGGCCAGCGGATTTTCTTCGCCTTCGACGATCCTGGTTTGCAGTGCCGAATACACTTCGGAAAAATTGATGCTGGCGGGCGCCGCGTCAAAGGCGCGGAACATCGAAGTCCAAAGCGGACTGGCCGGCACGCGTATTTTCATGCCTTTGAAATCTTCGGGTTTTTGGATCGGACGCGAGCTGGTGGTGGTTTGGCGATAGCCGTTATCCCAGATTTTGTCGAAAGCGAATACCTCGGTTTTCGCGATTTCGGCACGCACATGCGCGCCCAGATCGCCGTCGAGCGCGGCCCATACCTGATCGTAATCCTTGAAGGCGAAACCCACGCCGCTGATTTGTGCGGATGGCACCAGGGTGCCGAGTATCAGCGGCGACAAGGTAAAACAATCGATGGCCCCGGAGCGTATCTGCGACAGCACATCGGTATCGCCGCCGAGCTGGTTGTTGGGATAGACCTGGAAATCGATGCGGCCTTTCGATTCAGCGGCGATGCGCGCCGCCATTTCGCGCGCCCGGATGTTCATCGGATGCGTGACCGGCAGGTTGTTGGCGTATTTCAGGGTGAATTCGGCGGCATAGGCCGGCCGCACCGACAAGCCCAAGGCGGTAGCCGCGAGAGCCAGGGAACCGGTCTTTAAAAAGGTACGGCGGGTGGTGTCACCCATGAGCTTGTCTCCTGGTTTTTTTAGTTGAGGGCACAACGAGATACGCTTTGTGCGTAAAGCGGGTCGGTTCATGGTGGCATTCCCGATGGGGGGTGCGTCTATCAGGGATTCCCCTCGACCCTGGAGAAGCGGCTGCTTTGCTGCCGGCTCGCGTGACATGGCATGGAGGCCGCGCATATTGCCGGGGGCAAAGCGCGACCGGTGATGGCGAGCTTGATGTCGGCTAGCCATGCCATCGCGGCTTTTAGGTCATTACATGCTAAAAAGTAAAAGATAAAGTGACTTTATTAGACTTTTAAAGCTAATCAAGTATGGAATAAGATTGCGACTGAGAGGTAACATCTATCTTGAGGAATCTCGAACATGGCCGGCATAAGCCAGGAAATATCCCCCAGTTGGCCTGGGACCGTGCTGTTTGATGCTTATGGCACGCTGTTCGACGTGCATTCGGTGGTCGCGTGTGCCGAACAGCTTTTCCCCGGCCGTGGCGATGCGTTGTCGCAGTTATGGCGTCAGAAGCAGATCGAATACACCCAGTTGCGCACCTTATGCGGTCCCGGCGGTGAACACTATCGCGGCTTTCTTGAGATTACCGTCGACGCTTTGCGTTATGCCGCGGCCCGCCTGCAACTGCCGTTGGCTGAGGGCGCGGAAAAGCGCTTGATGGATGAATATGCCTGTTTGTCGGCTTTCCCTGACACTTTGCCGGTATTGCGCCAACTACGTGATGCCGGGGTGACGCTGGGTATCTTGTCCAACGGTTCGCCGCAGATGCTCGATATTGCGCTCAAGAGCGCCGGCATGAGCGGTTTGTTTCAGCATGTCTTGTCGGTCGACGCGGTGCGCTTATACAAAACCGCGGCTGCCGCTTATGCCTTGGGTCCGAAAGCGTGCGGCGCGGCGGCTGGAGACATCGTGTTTGTTTCTTCGAACGGCTGGGATGTGTGCGGCGCGACGTGGTACGGTTACACCACCTTCTGGGTTAATCGCGCAGGCCTGCCGGCCGAAGAATTGGGTGTGGCGCCGCATGGCCAGGGCCGCGGCATGGCCGAGTTACCGGCTTTTTTGCGCGGCGGCGTATCTGCGCGCGCAAAGCCGGTTAAGCCGGGTTCGGAGGCCGCTTGATCAAGCTATGCCTGGCGTGAGGCTGCGCTCTTTGTGCCTTACCGATCGCACTTTTAACCGCTTTAACTTGAAGACACCGATGCCCGCCATCGGGTCAAATCGGATCTATTTAACAGGAGTGCATGATGAGTCAAATGATTACGCGCCACGGTTTGCAGGTTGCAGCCGAATTGGACCGCTTTATCGAAGATGAAGCATTGCCGGGTAGCGGCGTCGACAGCGCGGCATTCTGGCAAGGTTTTGCTGCCTTGCTGCATGATTTGGCGCCGAAAAATCGTGCCCTTCTGGCTGAACGCGATCGTCTGCAACTCGAACTCGATACCTGGCATCGCGCCAATCCGGGTCCCGTGACCGATCTGGCTGCCTATCAAGCGTTTCTCGCGGGTATCGGTTACTTGGTAGCGCAACCGGGCGAGGTCAAGGCCAGTACCAGCAACGTGGATCGCGAGATCGCCGAACAGGCGGGTCCGCAATTGGTGGTGCCCGTCACCAACCAACGTTATGCGCTGAACGCCGCCAATGCGCGTTGGGGTAGCCTGTACGATGCTTTATACGGCACCGATGCAATTGCCGAAGCCGATGGCGCGGAAAAAGGCAGTGCCTTCAACCCGGTGCGCGGCCAGCGCGTGATCGCCCGCGCTCGCGCCTTCCTGGATCAGGCTGCACCGCTCGCCCAAGGCTCGCATGTCGACGCCACCGGTTATAGCGTGCAGGACGGGCAATTGCGGGTGACGCTGAAAACCGGTAGCTGCGGCTTGCAGCAGCCGGCCCAGTTCCGCGGTTATCAAGGTGCATCGCACGCACCGTCGGCGCTGCTATTGCGCAATCACGGCCTGCATTTCGAAATCCAGATCGATGCACATCACTCGATCGGCAAGACCGATGCGGCACATGTCAAAGATATTCTGATGGAAGCCGCGGTCAGCACCATCGCCGACTGCGAAGACTCGGTGGCGGCGGTCGATGCGGAAGATAAGGTGCTGGTCTATCGCAATTGGCTGGGCCTGATGAAGGGTGACCTGGTTGAACAAGTCAGCAAGGGCGGCAAAACCTTCGAGCGCAGCTTGAACCCCGATCGTGAATATACGGCGGGCGATGGCAGCAACTTCAGCGTGCCGGGGCGCTCACTGCTGTTTATCCGTAACGTCGGGCACTTGATGACCAATCCGGCGATTCTCGACCGCGACGGCAACGAGATTCCCGAAGGTATTCTGGACGCGGTCGTCACCACTTTGGCTGCGGTCCATGATCTGCAGCGCAAGATGAACTCGCGCACCGGCTCGATCTATATCGTCAAGCCGAAGATGCACGGTCCGGCCGAGGTGGCCTTTGCCGGCGAAGTCTTCGGACGGGTCGAAGACCTGCTCAAGCTGCCGCGCGATACCATCAAGATGGGCATCATGGATGAAGAGCGGCGTACCAGCGTCAATCTCAAGGCGTGCATCGCCGCGGTGGCTTCGCGGGTGGCTTTTATCAATACCGGTTTTCTCGACCGTACCGGCGACGAGATGCATTCGGCCATGCAAGCCGGCCCCATGATGCGCAAGGGCGATATGAAAGCGTCGGCGTGGATCGCCGCTTACGAACGCAGTAACGTGCTGGTGGGATTAAACGCGGGCCTGCGCGGCCGGGCCCAGATCGGCAAGGGCATGTGGGCCATGCCGGATTTGATGCATGCGATGCTGGAACAGAAAATCGCCCACCCCAGAGCCGGGGCCAATACCGCCTGGGTACCGTCGCCGACGGCCGCTACTTTGCATGCGCTGCATTACCATCAAGTCGATGTGCAGGCGGTGCAAGCCGAGCTGGAACGCACCGATTACGAGAGCGTGCGCCAGACCTTGCTCGACGGCTTGCTGACGATTCCCGTGGTGGCAAAACCGAGCTGGTCGATTGATGAGATTCGCAGCGAGGTCGAAAACAATGTGCAAGGCATTCTCGGCTACGTGGTGCGCTGGATCGACCAGGGCGTCGGATGTTCCAAGGTGCCGGATATCCATAATGTGGGCTTGATGGAAGACCGCGCGACGCTGCGTATCTCAAGCCAGCATATCGCCAATTGGCTGTATCACGGGGTGGTGGATCAAACCCAGGTGATCGAGATCTTCGAGCGCATGGCCAAGGTGGTGGATGAGCAGAATGCGGGCGATCCGCTGTACCGTCCGATGGCGCCGAATTACCAGGATTCGATTGCGTTCAAAGCGGCTTGCGCGCTGGTGTTTGAAGGACGCGAACAACCCAGCGGTTATACCGAGCCGCTGCTGCATAAGTTCCGTTTGGTGTACAAGAAGCAAGGCGGGTAAGCGGCAGGGTACAAGCGGCGCGGGATCAACTCAGTTCGCGCCGCTTAAGTCCTGCACTTTGCCACAGACGCGCGGTGCCTACGCGACGTAATCTTGCAGGCGCGCTTGCAAGGCCGGTGTCGCCACCGTCATCGGCGACCTCAATTCGTTTTTGATCCAGCCTTGATTGGCCAACACCGCTTTGACCGGAGCCGGATTGGGTTCGGCATTCAGCGCCTGGATCAACGGCGCGAGCTGATGAAAAATGGCCCGCGCATGATCCAAATGTTGTGCCGCGACGGCGTCGGCCATCGCCACAAATAAATCCGGGCGCACATGAGCCGCCGCCGAGATCGCACCGCTGCCGCCCATGCATAAATTATTGAAGATATTGAGATCTTCACCGGTCAGAACTTGCAGGCGTCCGTCTGCAATCAGTGCCACGGTCTTCGCCAGCGAGCCGCCGCAATCCTTGATTGCCTGAATTTGCGGGTGGGCTGCGAGGGTCAACAAGGTGGCGAGTTCGAGGGTCGCACCGGTGCGATACGGGATATCGTAAATCACCAGCGGTTTGCTGCTCAGATCGGCGAGCTGGGTAAAATGCTCGATCAGACCCTGCTGGGAGGGTTTGATGTAATAAGGCGCGGATACCTGCACCCCGGCGATCGGCAGCGCGGTATAACGCAGCAAGGCCTCACGCAGGTGACCGGCATGATTGCCGCTCAAGCCCGCCACCACCGGCAGGTCGCCGGCCGAGTCCAGCACCGTTTCCAGCACCGCTAGTTGTTCTTGGCTATCGAGCGCCGCGGCTTCACCGGTGGTGGCGAGCGCCACCAAGCCCGAGATCCGGGCTTCCGCATAAAACCGCACCAGCCGTCTGATAGCGGCGTGATCGATCGAGCCATTTGAAAACGGGGTAACCAGCGGTACCCAAATACCGGAAAACACAGACATCACTCGACTCCAGAAAGACCGAATAAAGTTCGTCCAAGTGCGATCGAGATGTCTTGCGGGTAGAGAGGCGTGCCCGTGTTGCCATTCCGTCGCTCATCAGACGGAACAGCAAGCTCCGGTCAGATGAGCTGCTGCTTTTTTGATTTGGAAATGACACCCGCGGCACCCGCGACGCGCGAAAACGCCGCACAGGTAGCTGCGCGATGGTGTGCGTTGTGGTGATTGAAGGTTTCCATGGGAACAGATTCTAGCGCAAAATCGGCGGCCTGACGTAGCGATTTTTACGCTCGCAACACGCCGCGAAACCGCTCGCCGAACTCATCATTGCGCTTGATAAGCAAGCTGCAATGCCTGGGTGCGTAGCGGTTTGCGGCAGATGACGCGGCTTACTGCAGCAAGCTGATAATGCCCTGGTTGAGCGAGTTTTGTACCAGCACCGCGCCCAGAGCCGGGTCGGCCTTGAGTTCGGTGGCGATCTGCGAAGCACTGGTCGCGGCGTTACTGGAGTCGGCGCTCGACGAACCCAGGCTGGAGAGCAGGGAATCGGTGGACGAAGTGGTCGACACGGAGGGCGTCGAATCGGAGCCCAAGCCCAAGGCGGCCAACAACGCGTTGCTGGAACTGGCCCCGGTGCCCGACAAGCCCAAGGCGCTGATCAGCGACTGAGTGGGGGACGAACCGCTATTCCCCAGGCTGACCTGCGAGGAGGCATTGCCGGCACTGCCGGCGGTAAGCGCCGACTCAAGCGCACTGAGCAATTGGGAATTCGAGGTGCTGGAGGCGGACGCACTGCCGCTGCTGTTGGCGGCGGAGGCCGACAAGCTGGCCAATAAAGCCGACTCCAGACTGCTAAGTGAGCTGATACTCATGGTTTAAGCCGCAATGTTGATTAAGGAACCGACCACGCCCGCTGCCGCGCCGATGGGCGTCGATGCACCGGCGACCTGAGCGACCGATGCGGCGGTAGTGGCTAACGAACCTAAAGAACTGAGTGCGCTACTGGAGCTGGTGGTCGGCGCCGGGGTGGCCGCGGCCGCCAAATTGGTGGTATTCGTCGCGCTCGAACTGTGGTGATGGTGGTGCTTGGAAGTGGCGGACGAGCTACTCGATTGCTGCGCGGCACTGAGCAAGGCGGCAAAACTGGCATTGCTGCTCGATCCGGTGGCCTGGGTCTGAGCCGCGCTGCCGCTGGCAGCCTGGGGCTGAGCAACAGAACCCACCGACGAAATAGGAATACTCATGATTTGCCTCTCTTGATGCAGTTTTTTCGGTATACCGCAATTTGACTATACTACGTTCCTGCGCGCAAGCAAGAGGTAAGACGTAGCAGTTTGTTACAGGGCAACTCATTTGCCCGAAACCCACCCGAAAAACCGCCTTTTTATTCGAATTTATCGCGACACCCATGGATCCCACCGATTTGGAGCGCCTGGTGACCGTTGTCATGCCCTATGGCAAGTACAAAGGCCGTTTAATTGCCGATTTGCCCGGTCATTACCTGAATTGGTTTGCGCGCGAGGGTTTTCCATCCGGCGATATCGGCCGTTTGCTGGCACTGATGCAGGAACTGGATCATAACGGCCTGTCCTCTTTACTGACGCCGCTGCGCAAACACTCTGGCAGTACGGCTGGCTAGGCGGAGTCGCCCGGCCCTCTACGTCTGCCCAAGCCTGCGGCGAGGTGTTATCGATGGCGTGTCGGCGGGGGCGATTAACACTCGCTTACAAAACGCTCGGGCATTACCCGCGTATCGCTGAACTTAAATCTGGCCCTTTAGGTCTATTCAAGCAAGCACATGCACTTTTGCTGCCGGTATTTGCAACGGCTGACTCCAGAGCCATAACCACAGAGCGGCACCGGTATTGGCTGCGCCGCTCTTTTTGGGCATCCCGTGTGGGGCATCAACGGTTCACTTCATCTTTTTGGCGACCTTTGCGCCAGAGTCGAGGTGGGTGGCCGGATGATTTTCCTCAGCGTGGAGCTTCCCCGTCGGATAACACAGGCTCACCCAAGTTCGGAGGCATCAAGCCCATGAAAAAACTTATTTTGGCTGCAGGCACGGCATGCGCCATGATCGCAATCCCCACCGTATCGTTCGCGCAAGTGGACGTCGGCGTTTCGATTACGCTGGCGCCGCCGGAACTGCCGGTCTATGAACAGCCGCCGATTCCCGAGCAAAACGACATTTGGACGCCGGGTTATTGGGCTTATGGCGACGAAGGTTATTTCTGGGTGCCCGGCACCTGGGTCCAGGCGCCGCAGGTCGGCTTCCTCTGGACTCCCGCTTATTGGGGATATGGCGACGGCGGTTATGCATTTCACGCCGGTTATTGGGGCCCGCATATCGGATTTTACGGCGGTATCAACTACGGTTACGGTTACGGCGGCTCGGGTTATCAGGGCGGACGCTGGGACCACGGCCAATTTGCCTATAACCGCACGGTCAATAACATCACCAACACCACCATCATCAAAAACGTTTATAACGAAAACGTGGTCAACAACACCACCACGCGCGTGAGTTTTAACGGCGGTAACGGCGGCGTGCGAGCCGAGCCTACCGCTGAAGAACGGCAGTTTGCCGCCGCGCCCCATATCCCGCCGACCAGCGTGCAGATGCAGCATCAGCAAGAGGCCAAGTCGGATCGTAACCAACTGGCCAGCGTGAATCATGGCGCACCGCCGATTGCCGCAACACCGCGTCCCGGTGTGATGAGTGGCGCCGGAGTGGTTCATGGCCGGGCGGCCGAGGCTCAGGAGGCGCCGCATGGTGCGCCAAACCAAGCCCCGAATCGAGCACCTCAGGCGCCAGCGGCTGGGCACTCGCAGGTACCGCAACCGCCGCAACACGCCCAGGAAATGCAGCGTCAACCCGCGGCACAAAGCCCACATGCTCCGGCAGTGGAACATGCGCCGGCGATGCAGCGTCAACCCGAGGCACAAAGCCCGCATGCTCCGGCAGCGGAACATGCGCCGGCGATGCAGCGTCAACCTGAAGCACAAAGCCCGCGTGCTCCGGCCGTGGAACGTGCCCCGGCGATGCAGCGTCAACCGGCGGAGCAACACGCGCAACCGCAGCATCAAGCGGCACCGCAGCAACATCAAGCCGAAGCACCGCGCCAACAAGCTGCACCGCGTCCGGCCGAGCAGCATGCGGCCCCTAAAGGTGGCGATGAACATGGCGACGAGAAGAAGCAATAAGTTGTTTGATTAAGCTGTGGCTCTTAATCGGCCACCTGCTTTGAACGCGCAGTGATCGACTGCGGGAAGTGTTGAAAAACGTCGCCGGGTGTCATGCCCGGCGGCGTTTTTTTATGGGGTGCCTGGGTGCCGATCCGTGCCTGCAAATGAAAAAGGTCCATTTGCATCAAATGCAAACGGACCCAACGCACAACTTACGCTACTGCGGAGATCGAATTAACGGGCGTGCTGATCGTAAGCGCGGCCGAAGTGGTTGCCCAGGAATGCATCCAGCGAAATCTGTTCCTGGCGGATAAAACCCGAGGACGGCAGTTTCTTTTCACGGAACAAATCTACCGCGGTGCAAATGCCGGCAGCGGTGGTGATCTGAATGGCGCTGACCGAGTGGCCGCCGTTATGGGTCGCAAAAATTTTCCGGGTGAACACTTCCTGCACCAGCTTGCCGTCGCGCAATCCGCTGACGGTGACGAATACCAGCACCACATCTTGCATGGTGGCGGGTACTGAACGGCGCATGATTTGCTTGAGTTGTTCCTGGTCTTCATTCAGGCGCAATTCCTCCAGCAAAAACTTCATCAGATTGCAGTGACCCGGATAACGCACGGTTTTGTAGTCTAGATTCGAGACCCGGCCGTTGAGCGTTTCGCACAAAGTGCCCAAGCCGCCCGAGGTGTTGAACGCTTCGTATTCGACGCCGTCCAGCGAAAAATGCTCGAGCCCTTCGAGCGCCTGTACTTCGTGCATTTTGCCGCCGCGAATCGCTTCGCACGGGTGGCAATATTCGTTGATCAGGCCGTCGACGCTCCAGGTCGTGTTGTACTTCAAGGCGTTGGTCGGAAATTCGGGCAACGCGCCCACACGCATTTTGACTTCATAGACCTCATCGAATTTCTGGGCCAGGTCATGCGCGGCAATCCCGATAAAGCCAGGAGCCAAACCGCATTGCGGCATAAACGCGGTACTGGCGCCTTCGGCCAGCGCACGAATGGTGCGGGTCGCGTGCACGTCTTCCGTCAAGTCGAAGTAATGCGTGCCGGTGGCTTTGGCCGCGGTCGCAACGGCGATAGCCATTTGGTACGGCAGTGCGTTGATCACCACGTCGCGGCCGTCGAGCGCGTTGGTCAAGGCGTGGGCATCGCTTGAATCCAGCACCATGGTCTTGATGCCGTTGCCGGTGATGTCCGCCAGTGCCTTTTCGCTGCGATCGGCGACGGTCACGGTGTAATGACCGGATTCTTGCAGCAAATGGGCAATGGTTTGGCCGATATGACCTGCGCCTAGCAACGTAACTTTCATTCTTTTTCCTTGAACACGGGCTGAATTGATCTGATGACCGATTCTAGGGGCCGTGTGAGTGTAAAGAAAAGGTAAAGAATATACGCTTTGTCGTAAATTTCAGTGTTAATGACGAGGTATTTCGTCGTTTTGAATGTTTTACGGGTTTTTACCTAGCCGAATTTTATTGGCCCACCGTGCCGCGATCGATTTTGACGGCCAGCACAATCGAGGTGGTGGTGTCGGACACGCCATCCATTTCGCCGATTTCGTCGAGCAATTGATCCAGCCGTGAGGGTGTGCTGGTTCTGAGCCACGCCACATAATCGAACTCGCCGCTCACGGCGCACAGCATCTGCACTTCCGGAATTTTCGACATGCGACGCAGTACATCCTTGCCCGACTTGGGGGAAAGGGCGATGCCGACATAAGCATTGAGACTGCTGTCCAGCACTTCGCTGCCCAGCCTCACTCCATAACCGGCAATGATGTTGTTGCGCTCCATCCGGGCGATACGCGACAGCACGGTGGTGCGCGCGATGTCCAATTTGCGCGCCAGATTGGCGACGCTCTCGCGCGCGTTGACTTGCAACAGGGCAATCAAATTACGATCGATCTCGTCGAGCTGGTCCAGGCGTCCCTGCATTTTTTGTCCTTTTCGGGCATAAGTACCCGCGCTGTAGTCTGCGGACACTATGTTATGCCGAAAATAGTTGTCATAACGACGTAAAAAAGTCGTTATGACGGTTTGCTGCAAAAATGCTGTTGAAACGGGCTAAGGCAGATGCGGCGGGGTTGCCGTCAACGCGTCGGCGGGCGGGACGATTCCGCTATTTTCGGCAGGGCTCAGGGTGCCATGCGTCAGCGTTTCCCATATGACGTTGTGCCTATCGTTATCGTTAGGCAACGCATAGGGGCGGACATCGTTTTGCAGATGCTGTCGAGTATCGGGCAACGCGACATGCTGGCGTATGCCATAGGCGTTATAAGCACGTTCCATGGTGGCTTGCAGCACGGGACGGTAAAACCGCGTGTCGCACAGGCCGGGAAACCCCGCGGGAATAGCTGATTGCGGGTTTGGTTCAGCGGTTTTTGCAACCTTGCTTTGGCTTGGTACCGGTTTGAGACTGGTCTGACGTACACCCGCCAGCAGCCGCGACATATATTCCAGCGAGGTGGTCAGGCGCAGGGTCATCGGCGTGTAGAGGTCGACCCCTTGCATATAAGCGGTTTCCGCCGCATTGAAGGTGGCCGCGAGCCCAAGCTGGGCGTGTTGCAAGTCGCGGCAGGTTTCCTGCGTGACGCCGCTGGTTTGCGCGCCGAAATGCGTTTGGCCGTTCCAGTCGGCCGGTCCCTCGGGCAGCATGACGGGCTGTGTTCCATCCAGCGCAAAGTTGTAGAAATAGGCCGGCACCCAACGATTCCAGCGCGCCAGGGTGGCGTCGAACAAGTCGTGGTCATCGGTGACGACGGCGATACCTAATGCTCCGTCTATCATGCTCAGCGTCCAGTCGCCGTTTTTGCCGGCACCGTGATCGCCGGTGATCAGCGGCAAATACTGTCGGCGCAGCATGGAGGTGAAGGCGGCGAAATCTTGATCGTCCCAGCCCGCATCGCTATAGCGGATAATCTCGGCGGCTGCCGGCCATTTTTCCGCGGCCCACGCGGCCTGCAAGGGGGCATTTTCGCCACCATGAGCACGCAGGGTTCGGGCATAGTGATTCATGATCTGAATCGCCTTCTGCGCATAACGTATATCGTCGGTGAGGGTCCACAGCAGGGCCTGGGTGTAGGCGGCCGATGCATCGCTGTCTTCCTGGGTGCAGCCGAGATCGGCTTTGGGATCCTCGTCGCAGACGATCATGCCGTTGGCCGGTGGGCCTTGCACCGCATAAGACAGGGCGCCCCAGCGGCTCTTTTGGGCCGCGGCGAAGGCCGAGGCAAACGGCTCGGTGCCGATCTCGATCTGGGTTCTGATGTATTTGAGGTGCGGCAGGTCGACCAGCACGCCGGGATGGACGAAGGGCGGCGGTATTTGCGCCAGCGCCGTAGCTTGGCACAGGCAGGCGGCCAGGACCGCCTGCATGGGACGCCGGGCGAGGCGGGTGGATCGCAGGGCTGACGTCGGCATCAGGGGCTCCGGAAGGTCGCACGAAGGTGGCTGTCGTACAGTTTAGCGTGCCGCAGGGGGAGTTTACCGCTGTCGGCGGGTTTGGGTGACGCGGCGAGCGGGCAGGTGCCAGCATGTTTTTGCGCCAGCCCATAGAATAGTGCCCAAGAAGGTGTTGGCTGAGCCCGGCTTGAGGCTCGGAAAATGCTATAAAGCCATTCCCATGTGTTCCGGTAAAGCGCCGTCCGCGCCTGCCCTGGAACCGATTTTTCCTGCCCACCTTATGCCTGTTGCCGATCTCAATACCCGCATCGAAACCTACTTTATCCGCGCGCAGGGCTCTTTGCCGCGCTATCTGCTGTCGGCGATGCGCCGAGCCCACGCACTGCGCATTGGCGGCTGGATACGCGACCTGGAGGATGGTTCTGTCGAAGCACTGGTGCAGGGGCCGCCCGATCAGGTCGACCTGATGCTGGAGTGGTTGCGGCGTGGGCCGCCGGGGACCAGCATCAAGGATTTTGTCAGCCGCGAGGAATATATCGACAAGCGTTACGAGCGCTTTGAGCGGCAATAGTAAGTCAACCGGGAGCAAACCGCGGCGGGAGAATCCCGGTCTGCGCGGGAAATCATGCAAGCCGCGGTCCACGCCGCTCAAATCGCGGCGCGACGGAATTAACTCGCGGCTTGCCAGGCGCCGGTGTCAGCCGGCCGCCTTATTCCTGAACCGGCTCGTCGTGATCGGCGATGGTCAGCAAATGCCCCAGCCTGAGTTGTTTGGTATGCAGGTAATGGCGGTTCTCAATATTGGGTTCGATGGCAATCGGCACCCGTTCGGTGACGGTAATGCCGGCGTTTTCCAATGCCGCGACTTTGCGCGGGTTATTGCTCATCAAGCGCACTTGCGATACGCCAAGATCGCACAAGATCATGGCCGCCGGCTCGAAACGCCGGGCATCGACGGGCAAACCCAGGTCGCTGTTCGCATCGACGGTATCGCGCCCGGTATCTTGCAGGGCGTAAGCGCGGATTTTGTTGGCCAGCCCGATGCCGCGCCCTTCATGACCGCGTAAATACACCACCACCCCGCGCCCGGCGGCGGCAATCGATTCCAATGCCAGATCCAGTTGCGGCCCGCAGTCGCAGCGCAGCGACCCAAATACATCGCCGGTCAGGCATTCCGAGTGCAGCCGGACCAGAACCGGACCTAAAGCCTCATCCCGCAGGTCGCCTGCCACCACGGCCAAATGTTCGACCTTATCCTCGGCGCGATAGGCATAGACGGTAAATTCGCCATGAACCGTGGGCAAGCGGGCCTCAGCGACGCGTTCTATGCGGCATGAGGGCTTTACATGACTGGAGTGCGACATAACCATCTCAATAATTTGCAGTTAATTCAGAACACTAAACCCCGGCTCCGACTGTATGCCAGAACGGAGCACTGCGGGAAGGCTGGTCCTTGCACCGCAGTGTTGCGAAAATCGTGGTGACGGGGTGCTGGACACCATTCTGCGTGGCACGGCGCCGGTCTGCGATGATACGTCCAGCCGGGAATCTTTGCTCGCGACCCTTGCTGGCTCGATTGTTTTTCACGGCCACCGCGACTTTTGCCGGGCTGGACGGCTCGCCCGGGCCTCCGGCTGGGGTTGCTGATGCAGGGGCTCAGGTGCGCGGGCCGGGCACCGCGGGTTTTTTGGGGGTGAATGCAAGGCATGCCTCGCCCGACGCTTCGAGAACGGCATACATCGGCAACTGCCGGCTTTTGAAATTCAGCGAGCGGCAGCCGTAGAGAAAGCTTGCGTCGTGCGTGATGTAATAATGGACGCACCGGCGGCAATCGGGCGCGGTGACGGAAGGCACTTCCAAAACGACACTCCTTGAAACAGTATTAAATACAGCACGGCCGCTTTCGCCGATGGAACGCGCCAGCGCCTAGACCCAATCGCCGGATCAGGCGCCATGATCCGCTTTGGCGCCTCCATTCGGCGCCAAAGCGGGACGGCAACTCAGTGCGGGTAGTCCGCTACCGCTGCGTCGGGGCCGAATTCGGACAACGCTTGAGACACTTTGCCGATCACGCTGTTCCAGTCGAACGGCTCCGGTTGCCTGAACAGCCGCGCGCTGGCATACCAGGGGCTATCGTCGCGCTCAAGCAGCCAGCGCCAATCGGGGATGGCCGGCAATAAGAGCCAGACCGGCTTGCCCAGCGCGCCGGCCAGATGCGCAATAGCGGTATCGACCGTGATCACCAGGTCCAGCACACTGACCAGCGCTGCCGTATCGGCAAAATCGCCCAGTTGGTCGCGCGGGTCGAAAATTTCCGGATGCTGGTCCATCGTCGCCTGGTCGCTGACGCGTAACTCTTTTTGCAGGCTGATAAATTGAAATTTACCGCTGAGCAGCGGGACGACTTGCGCCAGCGGGATCGAGCGTTTCCGGTCGTTGACATGGAAACTATTGCCGGACCACACCAGCCCGACGCGAGGGCGTGAACGGGTGCCCAGGCGATCGCGCCAAGCCTCGGCCTGGACCGGGTCGGCGCTAAGGTAGGGCGCGGCCGGGATGGTGGTGAGGGTGGTGTGCAGCGCGGCGGGCAAACTCATCAACGGGCATTGATAGTCGAACGGCGGCAAGGGCGTACCGCTGGCCACCAGTTGCGATACGCCTTCGAGTTGGCTCAACAGCGACATCAGCGCAGGTTGGACTTCCAGCACCACAGTAGCGCCAAGCGCGGCAACCAGGCTGCTGTAGCGGCAAAACTGCAAGGTGTCGCCGAAGCCTTGTTCGGCATGCAGCAAAATCGTTTTGCCTTGCAGCGGCGCGTCGCCCAGCCACAGCGGTTCGGTGAACCCACGGACGGGCGAGGTGAAGGTATCGGTTTTCCAGCGCCATTCGTGTTTCTGCCAGCCCCGTTCGAAATCGCCAATCAGCAGGCGGCATAATGCTTCGTTCCAATGCGCCCGGCCGTAGTCCGGGGTGCGTTGCTGAACCTCGGCGTAGCAGGCCAGTGCCAGACTGTAATGGCCCAGATCGCGCAGGGCATTGCCCCGGTTGTAGGTCGCAAACGGATAGTCGGGTTTGAGCGCCAGCGCCGTTTCTACACTTTTTAGGGCTTCTTCCGGTCGGTCTAATGCGAGCAGACTGACGCTGCGATTATTGGCGGCTTCGGCAAAATTTGGATCGATCGCAAAAGCTTGGTCATAACAGACAATGGCGTCGGCGTGCCGCTGCAAATCCTGCATGATATTGCCGCGGTTGTAGTGGCCGGGTGCGGAGTTCGGCCTGAATTGCAGGGCCAGTTCATAATCGGTCATCGCCTCTTGCCGGCGCCCGAGAGTGCGCAGCACATTGCCGCGGTTGATCAGGACGTCGACATGTTCCGGGTTGATCAGCAAGGCGCGATCGTAATCGACCAGGGCTTCGTCCAATTGTCCGGTACGGGAAAATAAATTGCCCCGGTTCATATGCGCGTCGGCGTAATCGGGCCGGAGTTGCAAGGCACGCTCGAAACAGGCCAGCGCGAGTTCATGGTGCTGCATGGCCGCAAGAGCATTGCCCAGGTTCAAATGGGCAGTGGCGTGATTGGGGTCGATCTCAAGCGCATGGCGTATCAGTTCGACGGCGCGTTGGTGGTCCCCGCGCTGATGGGCTATAAAGCCGAGTAAATGCACCGCATCGAATTGCCCAGGATGGTGCTCCAGCAGTTTCAGATAACCCTCCTGTGCCTGATCGAGCTGCCCTTGCATATGCAGGGCAAGCGCTTGCTGCAGCAGCACCACGACCTCCGGCGACCGGATTGCTGCCTCGGGGTTCGGTTGCTGGCTGGCTTGGCTATTGCCCATACGGTCGCTTTGGTTGGAGGTTTAAAACCCTATTGTGAGCCATTTTCCTGAAAAATTTGCACTTGTTCCCGCCTTAATTTCTGCTCCGGTAAGGGCGCGTAATCTCCAGTGCGCGGTCAGGCGTGGAACAGGCGGTCCATTGGCGCACCCCGCATTTGCCGCCGTTGCAATCCCGCACTAAGATGGATGAGATAACAGAGACAAATTATGCGGAGACAAACCATGCGCAATGCCACCGAATTGATGGTGCAGTATGCCGCCTACCATCGCGACCCCCGCAATATCGCCAGCCATTTCGTCGGCATTCCCTTGATTGTGCTGGCCATCGGCATTTTGCTGGGGCGCAGCACCTTCATCTTGGGCGGCTGGTCGTTGACGCCCGCGTGGCTGGCGTGGGCGCTGTCGACCGGATGGTATCTGAGCCGCGGCAACCTGGTGCTGGGGCTGGCGGTGAGTCTGGCCAACGGGGCGCTGCTGGCGTCGGCGCGGCCGCTGGCCGGCGGGTCTGTGGAGCAATGGTTAAGCTGGGGGCTTGGGACCTTCGCACTGGGTTGGATCATCCAGTTCGTGGGGCATCATTATGAAGGGCGCAAACCCGCTTTTATCGATGACTTGGTCGGCCTGTTGGTCGGCCCGATGTTTGTCACCGGCGAGGTATTGTTTGCCCTCGGTTGGGGACGTCCGATGTTGGCCGAAATCGAACATCGGGTGGGGCCCACGGTACGACGTGAAATGCCGCGCCCGTCCTGAATTTTGACGCAACGCAAATACGCCATGACTGCTGTGCACGGCCTTATTTCGGGGCCCTCAATTGGCACGAGAAAGGTTTGCGCAGATAACGACTAGCGGTAGTCGATCAAAATCTCGTTACGGCGCAAAAAGGGCAAGGTCCACGGCGGATTGTAGCGCGCCAGTTGCGGCGTCGAGACCGGTTCCAACTGGTGCTGGGCCAGCCAATCCAGTAGTGCGCGGGTTTTGGCGTCGACCGTATGCGCGCGGACCCAGCCGGAGAAGACCAGTACAGCGGTCTGCTGCGCCGGCAGTTCGCGCAACGCAATGCCGGGATGTCGCGGCCGGGGCAAGGCCGCGAGCGTATAGCGGCGCGGCATGATGAATTGCACCCGCCAACGGCCGCCGAAACGCTCGATCGACACGGGCGCCGTCATGGCGATTTTTTCGGCTTCACGATGAGTCTGGATCTGCTGTGGAGCAGCAACTGCGCCATCCGTCTGCGCCGCCGGCTGGGTTTCGCCGGCGCGGTGGTTGGCGCCGAAGAGGTAGCGGGCGATGCGTCTGAAGCCGGCTGCGGATGCCTGTGCCAGAGTGCCGTCGACCACGGTTTCGGCGACGATGCGCGACGCATACAGCCGTCGCTGAAATGCGCCGGCGTGTTCCAGCAGATCAAATACGGGTTCTTCGATGGCCATGACCGGTGCCGCTTTGAAGGAAGATGGGGGGAGCGCCGCAGGCGGCTTGAACCGCGCTCCGGAGGCCGGACCCAGTCCGGCGCCAGCTCATTCTACTTAACCAAAAATCCGGCGACTCAAACCCACCTGCCAGTCACTCAACAACTCACTCGTCGTCGATCAGACGCACCTTGACGCGCTTGCCTTTGACCTTGCCATCCGACAGTTTGCGCAAGGCCGAACGCGCGATGCCGCGCTCCACGGCGACATAGGTCGAGGCTTCGGTTACGTTAATTTTACCGATTTGCGTGGCACTGAAACCGGCTTCACCGGTCAGGGCGCCCAACACGTCGCCGGGCCGAATCTTTTCTTTGCGCCCACCCAGGATTTGCAGCGTCACCATCGGTGGTGTCAGCGGTTCGCCGTCGGCATGCGTCAAGGTATCCAGCGCTTGCCATTCGAATTGTTTGCCTTGCGCTTCCTCAAGGTTACCGACGCGGCCCATTTCGTTCATGCTGGCCAGACTCAAGGCCCAGCCTTCCTGATCGGCGCGACCGGTGCGGCCGATGCGGTGTACATGGATTTCCGGGTCCGGCGTGATATCGACGTTGATCACCGCTTCAAGTTGGGCGATATCGAGCCCGCGCGCGGCGACGTCGGTCGCGACCAGCACCGAGCAACTGCGATTGGCAAATTGAATCAGGACCTGGTCGCGTTCGCGTTGTTCCAGTTCGCCATGCAAAGCCAGCGCATGGAAACCCTGGGCGCGCAGCACATCGAGCAAATCGCGGCATTGCTGCTTGGTATTGCAAAACGCCAGTGTGCTGACCGGGCGATAGTGATTGAGCAACATCCCCACCGCGTGCAAACGCTGGTCCGAAGTCACTTCATAAAAGCGCTGGCGGATTTTGCTGCTGGCATGTTGCGCCATCAACTTCACTTCCTGCGGTTTGCGCAGGAACTGCTGGCTCAGCTTGGCGATGCCCTCGGGGTAGGTGGCCGAGAACAGCAGCGTTTGCCGGTCTTTCGGACACTGCTTGGCGACATAGGCGATATCGTCGAAAAAGCCCATGTCCAGCATCCGGTCGGCTTCGTCCAGCACCAGGGTGTTTAAAGCCTCTAGATTTAAACTGCCGCGTTCCAGGTGATCCATGATGCGGCCCGGCGTGCCGACCACAATATGGGCGCCATGCTCCAGGCTGGAGATTTGCGGGCGCATGGTCGAGCCGCCGCACAAGGTCAGGATCTTGATATTTTCTTCGGCGCGCGCTATCCGCCGCAATTCTTGTGTGACCTGATCGGCCAGTTCGCGGGTCGGGCACAACACCAGCGCTTGTACCGCAAAGCGGCGCGGATTGAGGCGGGTCAGCAGGGCCAGCGCAAAAGCCGCGGTTTTGCCGCTGCCGGTCTTGGCTTGGGCGATCAGATCGTGGCCGGCCAGTGCGATAGGCAGGCTGGCGGCCTGGATCGGCGTCATGCTCAGATAGCCGAGTTGCTGCAAATTGGCCAACATCGCGGGCGCGAGCGGCAAATCGCTAAAAGAAGGCCCGGCGGGCGGGGTCGCGGCGGCGCTTGAGGCTGCGGGCGTGGGTGTCGAAGATGTAGTCATGTCCGATTATAGCGAGATGCCGGGGCAACAGGCGGAACTTGTAGCACGCTGATAGCCCGCGATCCCTGGAAAACGCGAATTCAGGGTCGCGGGAAAGTGAATGGCGCTTATCCCACGTTAAATTCAGGAATCAAACATGTCGGTACGTTGCATAAAGTCTTGTTTCGCTTTTGTGCTGTGCTTCGTGTTGGTGAATACCACTGCGATTGCCGCGCCTGCATTTGAAAAAAATACCGGCGTATTTGACGTCATGGCCAAACTTAACCAGTTACCCGTGGGAGCGGCGCCGATTCTGCCATGTGGTCTTGATGAGAAAAAACGCGTCGTTGATATGCTGCGAGGTAAGGACGACCCAGATTTGACGATGTCGCCCGATGGAGTTGTGTCCGACCAGTGGCACGACACCATCGAAATCTATAAGGGCGACTTCAGCAACCAAGGCGCGGTGGAATATGCCTTGGTCACAACCGGTGGCGACATGAATATGAATACCGTGACCGTCTATAAGCTGGCCGGTAATCAGTTGGTCGACGCCAAACTGGACGACATTATTGTTGCCAATCGCATTCCGGGCGGCGACATGAGCCGATTTTATAGCTGGGTTGGCAATCCGTTTGCGATGATCCAGAAAGGGAAGGTTTATCTGCGCTATGAACAATATCAATGGGCTGCCGCGGACCCGAATAAAATCAAACCGATGCTTTGCACTTATTTTTGGCAAAAAAATAAATTTGCGGCCACCGATCCGAATTTAAACAAACCGCAGAAAAATCCGGGTTTATCCGCCACACAACGCTGTATGTGAGGCTTGGCGCCGCAGGTGGTTTGCCCTGGTGCACGGCAATTCGCCCTGGGAGGTGTTGGTTGCTGTGTTCGATTCTTTTTAACCCGGGCCAGCCGTCCGGCGCGGACCCCTCCAGGCCCGCGTGCTGCGCGCTTGAACACGCCGATACGGCGGGCGCTTAACCCGCCATAAACGTCCTGACCAGCCTTTCCAGAATCTGCGAGGTGCGTGCCGCCTTGTCGGCCGCGTAAGCGTAGGGCAAGCTTTCCTGCATATAGCTGCGTTGCGCGAGTTCGAGTTGGATCGCTTGCACGCCGTCCGCCGGGTGGCCGTAGGCGCGGGTGATATAGCCGCCCTTGAAGCGGCCGTTCAGCACCGCGGTGGCGCCGCTTTCCTGTTGCGCCTGTTGCAGCAGCCGGTTGGCCAGCGCGCTGTCGCACGAGGCGCCGTCAACCGTGCCGAAGTTGAACATCGGCAATTCACCCTCGAACAGCCGCGGTACGTGGGAGCGGATCGAATGTGCTTCCCACAGCAAGGCGCGGCCATGGGTCGCGCGCAAACGGGCCAACTCGGCCTGCAGCACCTCATGATAGGGCAACCAGTAAGTATCGAGGCGCTGCGCGATGTCGCGGGCATCCGGCACTGCTTGGTCGAGGTAGAGCGGGGCACCGTCGAAGGTGGTGTGCGGGCACAGTCCGGTAGTGTTCTGGCCGGGGTAAAGGCTGGCGCCGTCGGCCGGGCGATTCAGGTCGATTACATAACGCGAATGTACCGGCACCAGAATCGAGGCGCCCAAAGCGTGGGCAAAAGCGTAAAGACGCTCCAGATGCCAATCGGTGTCGTCCAATTGCCGGGCCACCGGAGTCATGCGTTCGGCGATAGCCGGGGGCACTTGGGTGCCGACGTGCGGCATCGAAATCAGTAGCGGACTGGTGCCGCGGGTCAAGGTGTAGATCGAAACGGACATGATTGTTTTCCTGATTCAGGGCACTAGGCCAGGAGTTCGGCGAGCGCACGCCGATAATCGGCCAGCGCAACGGTTTCGTCGGCATGATGCCCGGCATGTACACGCAGGCGACCGGCCACGGTGACGTCGCGAATTGCGCTGGCGCCATGCTCGGAAAACACCCAGCCTGCCAACCACGATTCAGCCGGGCGTTCGGCCAGATCGGGATGGTCGCCGTCCAGGGTGATGAAATCGGCTTGCTGCCCCACGGCCAGTCCAGCTACCGGCCGGGCGCTGGCGCGGGCACCGCCGGCCAGCGCCGCAGCGTACAACCGGTCGGCGACCTGCGGCGTGCCGGGGGCGGCCAGCACATTGCGGCTGCGATGTAACAGCCGCTGGCCGTATTCCAGCCAACGTAATTCCGCGACCGGGCTGATGCTGACGTGGCTGTCCGAGCCGATGCCCCACCTGCCGTCGGCGGCGAAATACCGTGCGGCGTCAAACAAGCCGTCGCCGAGATTGGCTTCGGTGGTGGGGCATAAGCCGACCACCGCGCCGCTGGCCGCCACGTCGCGATATTCCTCGTCGCTCATATGCGTGGCGTGAACCAAACACCAGCGCGAATCGACCGGTTGATGGTCGAGCAACCAGCGCACCGGGCGGCTCCCAAGCGTGGCGCGACTATCCTCGACTTCCTTGGCTTGCTCGGCGATATGAATATGGATCGGGGCGCGCGGGTCGAGTGCGTGCAAACCGCTACGCACGGCGTCCAATGATTCCGGCGACACGGCGCGCAGCGAATGCGGCGCCACGCCATAACGTAAAGTTGCGCCGGGAGGATGGGCCGTGGACACATTGTCGATCAGTTTCAGGATCCAGTCCGCGGAACTGATAAAGCGCCGTTGTTCCGGCACCGCGGGCCGCGCCCCAAAGCCGCTGTATTCGTACAATACCGGCAACAGGGTCAGGCCGATGCCGGTGTGCTGCGCTGCCGAAATAATGTGCAACGCGTGCTCGGCCTGGTTGGCGTAGGGTTTGCCGTCGGTTTGATGATGCACGTAGTGGAATTCGCATACCGAGGTGTAGCCGGCTTTCAGCATCTCGATGTAGAGATGGCGTGTGATGGCTGCGATATGTTCCGGCTTGAGCCGGTTGGCGAAACGGTACATCAAGGTGCGCCAGCTCCAGAACGAATCGGCCGGTGCCCCGCGCACTTCGGTCAGGCCCGACATGGCGCGCTGGAACGCATGCGAATGCAAATTCGGCATGCCGGGCAAGACCGGGCCGCCGGCAACGGGTACCCCGGCGGGAGCGGGCAGGCCAATCTCAATGGCGCTCAACATACCGTCGGCGTTCCATTGCAATAGGACGTCGCGTTGCCACGTGTCGCCGACCCAGGCATCGCGCGCAAACAGGCTGCCGCTGCTGCCCGATGAGTGTGTAGCAGTGGAAACGGGGACGTTCAAAGCGAGGCTCCAGGTGAGATGAGGGGAGTGATGCGAATCACCAGCAGGATGGCGTCGGTCGATGGCTGCATGTGCCAAAGTCCGGTCTCGGCCGGATCGATCTGCAACAGGTCGCCGTGCCGCAGGCGGTCGGTTGTCGCGTTCGAGTTAAAACTTAAATCCACCGTGCCGCGTTCACAGTACACCAGTGCGACCTCTGCATCCAAATCCGCTGCGTCCGGTCCCCGTTCTATATCCAAGCGGCCCCGCGCCTGAGCGCGCCGTATCATCAGGTTGAAGTCGCGCGTCGGGCCGTCACGCAGATGAGCCGACACCGCGCGTTCGCCGCTGAAGCGGAACGGCTGATAGGGCAGGTCCAAATTGTGCTGTTCGGTCTGGTCGAGGTACAGCGTGAAACCTGCGCCGTCGAGCAGTACCAGCGTGCGGTCGATGCCGCCGAATACCGAAAACGGACCGTCGCGGTTGACCTCGGCAATACTGGCACGCCAGACAAAATCGTCAAACCCCGCGCCGGGCGGCGACACCGCGAGTTCGTGGGTGACGCCGCCGCCGTTTTTCCAGGGCATGCTCAGATGCTGCTGCGCGCGCCGGATCTGGGATGCGGGCATGTAGGGGGGAGAGGTCACAGGATAGTCTTCAACAGCCGCGGGTTCGCCGGCATCGGCGCTCAGTCGATAGCGGGTGCATCGGGCGTGGTGCGCAGTGTGCCCGCGACGTACACCTGATGACAAGGGTTGGCGCCGATGGCATAGCTGAGCTCGGCCGGATGGTCGATATTCCACAGCACAAAATCGGCGCGTTTGCCGGGTTCCAGCGTGCCTGCCTGGTGCAGGCCCAGCGCTTGAGCGGCATGCCGGGTCACGCCTGCCAATGCTTCGGCCGGAGTCAGGCGCAGCAAAGTGCACGCCATATTCAACATCAGCAATAAGGACGTAACGGGCGAGGTGCCCGGGTTGTTGTCGCTGGCAATTGCCAGCGGGACTTGATGCCGGCGCAATAAAGCGATGGGAGGCAGGCGGGTCTCGCGCAGAAAATAGAACGCCCCCGGCAGCAATACGGCGACGGTGCCATGCCGCGCCATTTCGATTACCCCGGCTTCATCGAGATGTTCGAGATGGTCGGCCGACAAGGCGTCATAACGTGCGGCGAGCGCGGCGCCGGACTGATTCGAGAGCTGTTCGGCATGGATTTTCACGGGCAGGCCGTGCGCGTGGGCGGCGCGAAATACACGCTCGGTCTGCGCCGGGGTAAAGCCGATGGTTTCGCAGAATACATCGACCGCATCGACCAAACCGGCTTCGACCAGGGCGGGCAGCATGGCGTCGACCACCTGGTCGAGATAACCGTCGGCATCGCCGGCATACTCGGGCGGTATTGCATGGGCTCCGAGAAAGGTGGTGCGCACAGTCAGCGGCAGGGCTGAAAAACGCCGCGCGACACGCAGCATTTTTGCTTCATTGGGTAAATCCAGACCGTAGCCGGATTTGATTTCGATGGCGGTGACACCCTCGCGCAGCAACGGCGTCAAACGCCGCAGGGCCGAAGCATAAAGCTCGTCTTCCGAGGCTGCGCGGGTTTGGCGCAAAGTCGAGATGATGCCGCCGCCGGCGCGTGCTATTTCTTCGTAAGACAGTCCTTCCAGCCGCATTTCAAATTCGCGGGCGCGGTTGCCGCCATGGACCAGATGAGTATGGCAGTCGATCAGCCCCGGGGTAACCCAGCGCCCGCCGCCGTCGTATTCCTGTGTGGCGCAGGCCTTTCCGGGCAACGCGTTTGCCGCGCCGAGCCAGGCGATCTTGCCATCCTTGAGCGCGAGCGCACCCATCCCGCCCTGCGGCAATTCACCGTAACGGGCGTCGGGCGGCGCGTCTGCGCGCAAGGTGGCCAGGCGCACATTGCGCCACAATACGTCCCACCGGGGCGAGTTGTTCATGCGGCTGGGGCCTTACTTCTTCAACATGGGCATTTTCACGCCCTGTTCTTCGGCGCAGCGGATGGCGGCCTCATAACCGGCATCCGCATGGCGCATTACGCCGGACGCCGCGTCGTTGAACAGCACCCGAGCCAAACGGCGGTCGGCCGCCTCGCTGCCGTCGGCGACAATCACCACGCCGGCGTGCTGCGAATAACCCATGCCGACGCCGCCGCCGTGATGCAGGCTGACCCAGGTGGCGCCGCCCGCGGTGTTGAGCAAAGCATTCAACAGCGGCCAATCGGATACCGCGTCGCTGCCGTCTTTCATGCTTTCGGTTTCGCGATTGGGGCTGGCCACCGAGCCGGTATCGAGATGGTCGCGGCCAATCACGATCGGCGCTTTCAGTTCGCCGCTGCGGACCATTGCGTTAAATGCGAGCCCGGCACGATGACGTTCGCCCAAACCCAGCCAACAGATACGTGCGGGCAGTCCCTGGAACGGGATGCGTTCGCGCGCCATATCCAGCCAGCGATGGACGTGGTGATTCTCGGGGAACAATTCTTTGATCTTGGCGTCGGTTTTATAAATATCTTCGGGGTCGCCGGATAACGCGACCCAGCGGAACGGCCCGCGCCCTTCGCAAAACAGGGGGCGGATATAAGCCGGTACAAAACCGGGGAAATCGAAGGCATTTTCGACCCCTTGATCGAACGCGACCTGACGTAAATTATTGCCGTAGTCGACCACCGGAATGCCCATTTTCTGGAACGCCAGCATCGCCTCGACATGTTGCGCGCATGAACGTGAGGCGGCGTCTATCAGCCGTGCATGCTGGCTGCTGTCTTGTTGCGCGGCGCGCCATTGTTCCAGACTCCAACCCAAGGGCAGATAGCCGTTGATCAAGTCGTGCGCGGAGGTCTGATCGGTCACCAGATCCGGTTTCAGGCCGCCTGCTTGCGCGCGCCTTACCAGTTCCGGCAGGATTTCCGCCGCGTTGCCAAGCAAGCCGATGGATACCGCTTCGCGCCGGTCGCAATGCTGTTTGATCAACGCCAGTGCGTCGTCGATATCGCGTGCCTGTTTGTCGAGATAACGGGTGCGCAAACGGAAGTCGATGCTGCTCTGCTGACATTCGATATTCAGCGATACCGCACCCGCAAACGAGGCCGCCAGCGGTTGCGCACCACCCATGCCGCCCAAGCCGGAGGTCAAAATCCAGCGGCCGCCGAGATCGCCGCCGAAATGCTGGCGGCCGGCTTCGGCGAAGGTTTCGTAGGTGCCTTGCACGATGCCCTGGGTGCCGATATAGATCCAACTGCCGGCCGTCATCTGGCCGTACATCATCAAACCTTTACGGTCGAGCTCGTGAAAGTGTTCCCAGGTCGCCCATTTCGGCACCAGGTTGGAATTTGCCAGCAGGACGCGCGGCGCATCGGTGTGGGTCTTGAATACGCCCACCGGCTTGCCCGATTGGATCAACAGCGATTCGTCGTCTTCCAGCACCTTGAGCGCGGCCAGAATGGCGTCGAACGATTCCCAGTTGCGTGCTGCACGCCCGATGCCGCCATATACCACCAGATCGGACGGGCGCTCGGCCACCGCCGGGTCGAGATTGTTTTGCAGCATGCGAAAGGCGGCTTCGGTGAGCCAGCTCTTGCAGGTCAGTTGCGTGCCGGTGGGGGCGCGCACGACGCGCTCGGGGTCATGCCGGCTCATCTGCTGGCTCGTCTGCTGGGTCATCGCGTCACTCCTGAAATAGGGTCATGCCGGTGGTGGGCAAGGCGTAGCCTCGCGTGCCGGTTTTAAAATTCGCCGTTGAATTGATAACGCGAGCCGGGGTGCCACAGAGTCACCGCGGTCGCCACATCGTTCATCGCCCAGGTGCGGCGGAACAGCACCAGGCAGGGCTCGCCGATATCCATCAGCAAACGCTTGCGCACTTGCGCGTCCGGCGTCTTGGCTTCGATCCGATATTCGGCGCGTTTGATCGGGGCAATCCGCACCAGATACTTGTTGGGCGTTTCCAGGGTGAAATCCTGATTCAGGTAATTCGGAAACACCCGTGGATTGACGTAGCGGTCTTCGTATTGGATCGGCAGCCGATTTTCAAAATGGACGATCCGCGAATGAAATACAGGGCCCTCTTCGAGCTCCAAAGCGGCACATGCCGCCGGCTCGAACACGGCTTCCAGCGCCAGCACCTGGCAGCCATAAACATGGCCGCGCGCGATCACTTCTTCGGCGATATTGCGGATCGATACGGCGGTTGAGCCATATTTTTGTTCGGCGACAAAAGTGCCGGCACCCTGCACCCTGACCAATAACTGCTCGGCCGTCAGCTCGCGCAAGGCACGCGTCACGGTCATGCGCGACACGCTGAATTGCTTGACCAGTTCGTGCTCCGACGGCACCGTTTCGCCCTGCTTCCAGGTACCGTCCTGGATCCGGCTGGTTACATAGTTTTTGACTTGCTGATAGGCGGGTACCGCTTGCGGTAACTTCTCATCCATGCGCTGGGCCCTTAGGAAATCGATACACTGATGAACGCAAGACTGGAGCAACTTTAGTCTTTGTGAAAATGATGGTATTTGTATTGTATATACAAGTCAAGCTGAACAAAATACCGATGCAGGATTTAAGGTTAATTTATTTATATCATTGATTTTATTGAAATATAAGTGATTTTTCCAAGATTTTTCATTTTTCTGTTGGCAGGGCGGGATCGCCCAATATAAGATACTTATCTATACAAGTTGCTTCTATTGTTTGACGCGCAACGGTGGTTCAAGCGAACCTTTCAGGCGCAATTCGCCGATGCCGGACGAGCCTGCCGGCATCCGACACGAGCGCCGATTCATAGGATAGCTGGTCCGGGGACATCGCAGGGGACGTGTTTGGGCCCCCGTGACGCGGCGTCCAATGACCCGTATTTAAAGTACCTAATATGGCCCTGTTTGGGGGCCTACGCCAAGGATAACCATGACCTCGAATTCCTCGTCGACCGCCGCGCGTGACGTGCTGGTTCTTGCGCCGGGCAAGGTGACCCTTGCCGACCTGCGCCGGATTTACCGCAACCAGGTCAGTCTGGCGCTCGCGCCTGAAACGCGTGCCGGAATTCTGGCGGCGCAGCGGGTGGTGCAGCGTATCGTCGACGAAGGGGCCGTGGTGTATGGCATCAACACGGGTTTTGGCAAGTTGGCGCAAACGCGGATTCCGCATGAACGGCTCGCCGAATTGCAGCGCAATCTGGTGTTATCGCACAGCGTGGGAACCGGGACCGCGCTGTCGGCCGACGTGGTGCGCATGATTCTCGCGATCAAGGCGGTCAGTCTGGCGCGCGGCCATTCCGGGGTGCGCCCCGAGCTGATCGACGCGTTGCTGACGCTGGCCAACCGTAACGTGACGCCGCGTATTCCGGCCAAAGGTTCAGTCGGCGCGTCGGGTGATCTGGCACCGCTGGCGCATATGTCGATGGTCTTGATCGGCGAAGGCGAAGCGATCGTCGACGGTGAAGTGGTATCGGGCGCGGAAGGCATGCGCCGCGCCGGGTTGACGCCGTTCGAATTGGGTCCCAAAGAAGGTCTGGCTTTGTTGAACGGCACCCAAGTGTCGACGGCGCTGGCGCTGGCCGGTTTGTTTGAGGCGGAAAACGTCTTCGCCGCGGGCCTGATGGCCGGCGCGTTGTCGCTGGAAGCGATCAAGGGTTCGGTGCGGCCGTACGACGCGCGGATTCATGAGGCGCGCGGGCAACTCGGGCAAATCAGCGTCGCGGGCGCGGTGCGGGCACTGTTGGAAGGCAGCGACGTGCTGGATTCGCATCAGAACTGCGGCCGGGTGCAGGACCCGTATTCCATTCGTTGCGTGCCCCAAGTCATGGGCGCGGTGCTGGATAACCTGACCCACGCAAGCCGTGTATTGCAGATCGAAGCCAATGCGGCATCCGATAATCCGCTGGTATTTGCCGATCCATTGTCCGACAGCGGCGATGTCGTGTCCGGCGGTAATTTCCATGCCGAACCGGTGGCGTTTGCGGCCGACATCATTGCCCTGGCGATTGCTGAAATCGGGGCGATTTCCGAACGGCGCATGGCCCTGCTGCTGGATACCGGCTTGTCCGGCCTGCCGCCTTTCCTGGTCAGCGACGGCGGCGTGAATTCGGGCTTTATGATTGCCCAGGTCACCGCGGCGGCGCTGGCTTCAGAGAATAAATCGCTGGCGCATCCGGCCAGTGTCGACAGCTTGCCGACCTCGGCCAACCAGGAAGATCATGTATCGATGGCCACCTTTGCCGCGCGCCGGTTGATGGAAATGGCGGAAAACACCGCCACGGTGGTCGGCATCGAGGCGATGGCAGCGGCACAAGGGCTGGAGTTCCACCGGCCGCTGCGCAGTTCATCGTTGATCGAGGCGGAATTTGCTTTGGTCCGGGAAAAAGTTGCTTTCCTGGAGGCCGACCGCTATCTGGCCCCCGATATCAATGCGATGCATGCCTGGGCTCGCAAAGACGTATGGCCGGCCGCCATCGCGGCGATTCTGCCGAGTCGGGTGGCGGAATATGCAGCGAAGCATGCTGCCGCGCAATGAACCATTTGCCTTAAATAGGTCCAAATAGACGTTGGTGCAACAGTTTGGGGCCTGATCGGCATGCCGCCGTTCCAGGTCTTGGGCCGCACACGTCATATTTGGACAGGGGCACGGTGATGATTAAAAATTTCGAACATGTGATGGATGGCCGGCGGATTCCGCTATGCGTAACGCTGGCACCCGGCCCTGACGGGCAGCGCGCGGTAATCAGCCATCTGGAATCGGCGCAGGCCATCGTCATGATGGATGTCACGGGGGTGATCGGCATGCTGAAGTCGGCGGTCGAGTCGCCCGACGAATTCCTCGATCATGCCGTACGTAAAGCCAGCGAAGAAGGGCTGATCGACCTCGCCCTGCGCAGCGGCGAGCCGCAAACCGGCTCCATATAAGTATTTCCGGGCTGGCCCGACGGCCCAATCAGGCTGCCGGAGCAAGGTTTTGGATTCGTGCCGATCGGCACAATCTCGCCCGCCGTCTATCTTCATCCTGCAAAACAGTGGAAAATGCGTGATCGGTCACGGTTTGGCCGTGCGTCGCATCGCGCACCATCGACGCTTTATGCATCAGGTTAGGGCACCGGGATGGCCCGGTCGGCTTTAGCCTGGATCGACGTGTGCTGTCGATCGAATCACCAGTGGGCCTATGAAAACGCCAAAAAGAATCGCTCCCCTCGTCGAAGATGGTTTGGTCGATGAAGTCGTCCGTCAATTGATGAGCGGTAAGGAAGCCACCATTTTTGTGGTGCGCTGTGGCGAAGAAATTCGTTGCGCCAAGGTTTATAAAGAAGCCAGTCAACGTAGTTTTCGCCAAGCCGCGAACTACCAGGAAGGCCGCAAGGTTAAAAACAGCCGGCAAGCGCGCGCTATGGAAAAAGGCTCCCGCTACGGACGCAAGATGCAGGAAGAGGTATGGCAGAACGCCGAGGTCGACGCGTTATACCGGCTTGCGGCGGCAGGCGTACGTGTGCCGCAACCTTATATCTGTTTCGAAGGTGTGTTGCTGATGGAGCTGGTCACCAATGACGCGGGCGAAGTCGCGCCGCGCTTGGCCGACGTCGATTTCACCGAAGCCGAAGCGGTCGCCATGCATCAAACCCTGCTGCGGGAAGTGGTGTTGATGTTGTGCGCCGGAGTGATTCATGGCGACCTGTCCGAATACAACATTCTGGTCGATGGCCAGGGGCCGGTGATTATCGATTTGCCCCAGGCGGTCGATGCGGCGGGCAATAACAATGCCGCGGCCATGCTGGAGCGCGACGTCGCCAACCTGTCGAATTTCTTCGGGCAGTTTGCCCCCGCCTTGCTGGATACGCACTATGGCAAAGAGATCTGGTTGCATTACGAAGCCGGCTCCTTAACCCCCGAGGTCGTGCTGACCGGTCACGTGGAACTCGACCAGACCCCGGCCGATGTCGAAGGTGTGCTGCGCGAAGTCGAAGACGTGCGCCTTGAAGAAGAAGCGCGGCGCCGGCGTTTGAGTGAAGCCGAGTCGGCTCATGAGGGTTGGGGTTAAACCGCCCAAGGTGTTGACCGGCTTGGCTTATCCTCGTTGATTTAGGATACACGCATGAGTGACGCTCCCAATGGCTGCGAACATAAGACGTCGCGGCTGGAACTGCTGATTGAAAGAAGCATTTTTAATAGCCGCTGGCTGCTGGCGCCGATCTATCTCGGTCTGGCGCTGAGCCTGATGTTGCTGCTGATCAAGTTTGTGCAGAAAAGCTATACGATGGTGGTCCATGCCTTCACCATCAGCAGCGATGACACCATAGTCGGCATCCTGTCGCTGGTCGATCTATCGCTGATGGGTAATCTGCTGCTGATGATCATGTTTGGCGGTTATCAAAACTTTGTCTCCCAACTCGATTTCGATGGGCATAAAGACAAACCCGACTGGATCGGCCATGTCGGTTTTGGCGAACTCAAACTCAAGTTGATGGCGTCCATCGTCGCCATCTCGGCCATCGAATTGCTGAAGAATTTTATGAATGTGGAACAGGTCAGCAACCATGATCTCGGATGGAGCGTCGGAATTCATGTGACCTTTGTCTTGTCCGCGGTGTTGCTGGCCCTGATGGATGCATTGGTCGGCCGCGCCAAGACATAAAGCGGTGGCAGGCGATGCTGGGCGGCTTGTTTGGCTGCCTGCTTGCTTGCATCAGTTTTTCCGCCTGGATGACTGAGCTTTATCCTGGATTTTTATCAGTGCGCTGCACCACCACATTCTGCTCCAAACGGATCTGCTGATGGTCCGCATCCAGCGTCACCCGGGCGCCCAGCGGCAAGGTCAGGTTCGGGTCGCCATGGCCGCTGCGCCAGCCGCTCAGCACCGGGACCCCGAGCGGCAAGAAGATTTCCCTGAATAACGGCAGCAGAATCGCCTCATTTATCTGCCCGCCGGCGGCATCGTTGCCGATATCGGTAAACTCTCCCAGCAATACCCCGCGCAGGCGGTTCAATTTTCCGCTTAAGCGTAGTTGCGTCAGCATCCGGTCGATCTGATAGGGTGCTTCGTTAATATCTTCGATAAACAGAATCGTGCCGCGGGTATCGATCTCATAAGGCGTATCGAGGGTGGCGCAGAGCATCGACAGATTGCCGCCGGTAAGGCGGCCACTGGCCGAACCGCCGTTTAAAGTGGCGAGCGGATAAGCCGCCGGCTGCGTCAGCAGCGCGCCCCGTCCCAGCCGGCCTTCCAGCATGGCAAATAAAGCCGATTCGGTCGGCTCCTGTTTGCCCGCCGCCAGGTCCGAGACCAGCATCGGCCCATGAAAAGTGACAAAACCCGCATAACGATTAAGCGCAAGATGCAGCGCCGTGATGTCGCTATAGCCGATAAAGGGTTTGGGGTTTGCGCGCAGCAGGTCGAAATCGATCTGCGGTAGCAGGCGCATGGTGCCATAACCCCCACGCAGGCACAGGATCGCATCGACTTCGGGGTCGGCAAAGGCTGTATGCAGGTCGCGCAGACGGGTCGTATCGTCGCCGGCAAGATAGGGTGTCGCCGCCGGTGTCGCCGCCGGCACATTGGCTCGGCAGCCGGGGAAAATACGCGTTTGATAACCGCGTGCGGCCAGCCACGCCGCGCCTTGATCGACCTGGTCTGCGGCCGGGCCGGCGGGCGCGATCAACCCGATAATCCCGCCCGGCGGCAGCGATGGCACGGGTCTTAAGCCCCTGGCATCGAGTGCGCCACCGAATTTGTCGTCGAGTTCGTCGCCGAATTGATCTTGATCTGCCGATGAGCGGTTGGCGATCAATGGCGCGCAGCCGGCGCTAAGCAGTGCTGCGGCCGACCAGCAAACGGAAGTTTTGAGCCAGGTACGTCGATTCATTCAGGGCGGAAGTAGAGAGATGAGGCGGTGGAGCGAGAGCATATCAGCGCATCGTACCGCATCGATGACATCGGCAGGTGCTTGAGCAAGCCCTCTTGACGAGAGGCGGTGTTGAATCCCGGAGGCGCGCCCCCGTTATGCGGGAGCGCGCGCCAGGCCCTATCTAACGCAGGGTATGCGTTCAAGGTTGCTTGATCTCTCAGTCCCCGAAGGATGGCCGGGAAGCTGCAAAGACCATGACCAATGGTACTGCCGGGCGGTTGCGCTTGCTTCGCAAAATCTAGCGTGGAACAACTTGAATTAACATGATTCATGTGAATTTAATATAATATTGAATTGTTCATGTGTTAATTCATGATGACGTGTAATTATCGCTCATTTTCCCAAATCGAAGCAGGCCGGCCTTTTCTCTGCCCGCCCGCAGCTCTTGGTCCATCAGGCTCCCGTCCATGCAACTCGACCCTTTCGATAAAAAAATCATCACCTTCTTGCAGGAGGACGCGTCCTTGTCCGCCGCCGATATCGGCGAGCGCATAGGACTGTCGCAATCGCAGTGCTGGCGGCGGATTGAGCGGCTGGAAAAAGAGGGGGTGATTGTCAAGCGCGTGGCCTTGGTGGACCGCAAGAAGATCGGGCTGGATATGATGTTGTTTGCCCACGTCAAGCTCAATGGCCATTCGCATAATGCCTTGCCCGAATTTTCGGCGGCAATCCAGCAATTCCCGGAAATCATGGAGTGCCATGTTTTGCTGGGGAATGTGGATTTTTTGCTGCGCATTATCGTGCCCGACGTCAACGCCTATGAGCGTTTCTTTTTTGAGCGGTTGTCGCGTTTGCCGATGGTGCAGGAGGTGAATACGATGATCGCTTTATCGCAGATTAAATCGACCACCGTACTGCCCTTGGAATTGGTTGGCGCTTAATGTGTGGCGGCGCGGGCGGGGCTCAGCGCATCGATCAAGCCGGCCAGGTCGCGCCGGAGAATTTGCCCGATCATCGGCAGCAACGCGGCTTCGCGCATCGCCGTGCCGCTGCCCGAGGTGAGTTCCTGGTTGAGTTGCCCGATGCATTTGTCGACGGCACCCAGGGATAACTCGCCCGAGCCCAGGTGGGATAGAGCCTTTGCGGCAGCTTGATGTGCCGGCGGCGCATGTTTGGGGGTCGAGGCTGCGCGCATTACGGCACTCAACAGCGGGCGTAGCGCCGCTTCCAGTGCGCTCAGTTTACGCAGCAACTCAGGCGGTGTTTCATCATGCTGCCAACTTTGTGTCACACGTCCTACAAATACAATGTCGCTGTGCAGCCGGCGCACTGCGCGAATCTGGCTTTGTAAGGTGTCGGCCGAGCTGCCGGGCTCATGCTGCGTCTCCGCCTGGGCTTTTTCGGCCAAGGCGATTTCATTGCGCAAGCGGTCGTTAAGGGTATTGATTTCCGCTTGCGGCGCGCGGCCGAAGCGGACCAGATAAAGGTGCAGCAATTCGATTTGCAGTGCCAATGCGCGAGCCAGCGCGGCCCGCGCCATCTCGCGTGCGTGAGAAGGTAAAACCACGATCGAGACCAGAATGCCGATCGCGGTGCCCAACGAGATTTCAGCAACACGGTGCAGCGCGGGGATCCACGGCGCCTGCAGGTCGCCGCCCGCGAGCAAGGCAATCACTGCGGTGATAGGTGCGATGCGATAGGTGGGCCGGACTGCCGCGAGGATGGACAGCGGAATCAAGGCGATGGCCAGCAGAATCAGGTCGGAGACGCCGTGATAGCGACCCATCGCCACTACCGCGCCGACCACCGCGCCGATCAAGGTGCCCACGATACGATCGATCCCGGCGCCCATGGTGGCACCCACATTGGCTTGCACAATGACCAGCGCAGTGATGGCGGCCCAATAGCTTTGCGGCATGTGCAGCGCCTGAGCCACGGCATAGGACAGCAGGGCTGCGATCAACAGACGCGCTACCAGCCGGGCTTGGGCTCGGGCAGCATTGGCCTGGCGGCGCAAGCGGTCGATCATGGTCATGCGTGGGAAGGTCCGATGAGGATTCAAAGAGGTGGCGGGTGGGGCTATTTTAGGCGTTTTGTGGGTCCGGCGGCGGGCTGTCGGTCGGATTCAATGCAGATTGATCGAGAAAATTATAAAAATACCTTGCTATTTAATAGTGCGCTATATATATTGAGCGCATGACAACGGAACTCTCTAAAAAAACGCGGCAAATCCATCCCTCGCTGAGGTTGGATGACCAGCTCTGCTTTGCCCTTTATTCAACGTCCCTGGCAATGAATAAAGCGTATCGCAAATTGCTTGCCCCGCTAAATCTCACCTACCCTCAATATTTGGTGATGATGGTCTTGTGGGAACGCGACGATCTGAGTGTGTCTGAAATCGGGGGGCGCTTATTTCTCGACTCCGCCACACTCACGCCGTTGCTTAAGCGTATGGAAGTCTCGGGCCTGATTCAACGGGTGCGGGCCAGTACCGATGAGCGGCAGGTTATTGTGACCTTGACGCCGGCGGGGCGCGCTTTAAAGCAAAAAGCCGCGACGCTTCCGGAATCCCTGTTTTGTATCATGCAATGCGAACCATCCATGCTGATGGCAATCAAACAGCAGTTGGAAACGCTGCGCGACAATATGAATGCGGCAGTCTGAATCTTGGCCTTCGAAGCTTGGACAGGTCAAAATGTAGTGCGCGATTTAATCGTGCAATATTTGTAAGGTGGGAGGTCGGCGCCGAGCCGATAACCGCTGACGTTAACTTAAACGTGTCTTTTCAGGAGTTACACCATGTCGATCGAAAAAGTACTGTATACCGCCCATGCAACCGCAACTGGCGGCCGCGACGGCCGCGCCACCTCGTCCGATAACGTGCTGGACGTGTCGTTGGCCACGCCGCGCGAATTGGGCGGCGCCGGCGGCCATGGCACCAACCCGGAGCAATTGTTCGCGGCCGGCTATTCCGCCTGTTTTCTGGGCGCGATGAAATATGTTGCGGGCCAGGACAAGATTGCTTTGCCGGCCGACGTATCGGTCAACGGCAATGTGGGTATCGGCCAGATCCCGACCGGTTTCGGTATTCAAGTCGAACTGAAGATTTCGCTGCCGGGCCTGGCACGCGATGCAGCTGAAGCACTGGTGGCCAAGGCGCATATCGTTTGCCCGTACTCGAATGCAACGCGCGGCAACATCGATGTGACCTTGACCGTGCTTTAAGCGTCAATCCCGGCCATGGCTCGCCCCTCGGCGAGCCGGTTGAGTTGGTCGAGTTGGTTCCAGGAGCCCGTCGCGACAACATGTCGCGCGGGTTTTTTTACGGCTGGCCGAGCTGAATTGCCGGCGCTTGCGGTATCTGCGCCGGGGGCAGGATTTGATGCAACTCGGTCAGCGAGAGCAAGTTGGTGAAGAGCCGCGTCAGGCTGCCGCTGGCAAAACGCGGCACGGCTTCAGGCGCGAGCCAGCGGTAGGCGTCCATCTCCGGGATGATGCGGCCGTCGCGCGGATGAGCGAAGAGAGAAGTGCAGGTGCAATGCGCGATATCGGCCTGGGCGCGCGTCAGCCTGACGCCGAACAAATACAGATCTTTGTCTCGCCGGTAGCTGAATAAGCCGAGGTCCAGCAGCCGCTCGGGGGCGACCACCAGGCCGGTTTCCTCGCGGGTCTCGCGCAATGCCGTAGCCATCCGTTCCTCATCCGGATCGGGCTGGCCTTTGGGAATATCCCAATGATGGGTTTCCGTGGCGTGACACAGCAAGATTTCACCATCCTCATTGAGGATCACCAAGCCGCATGAGGTGACTTTACTCATTGGTGCGACATGCTTGCATGCTGCCGTGGACGGTGCGGCAAAGCGGTATGGAGGTGGGGCGCAGTTTAATCATGATCCATCGTCTTGCCGCGCAATTGCCGTGCGCGTACGTCTTTGATATGGCTTTGCCGCGCTTCGGTCCATTCGTAGAAGCCGGCACCCGAACGTAATCCGGTACGGCGGGCCGCGACTTGGGCCCGTAATAACTCCAGGCAGGATTGATCGTTCGCCAATTCGGGCATCAAATGTTCGGCGATCGACAGCATGGTATCGAGCCCACCCAGGTCGGCGACCTCAAACGGGCCCATTAAGCCATAGCGCCTGCCCAGCGATGCTTTCATCACCGTATCGACGACTTCCGCGCTGGCCGCGCCCGATTGGACGATGGCCAAGGCTTCGCGCAATACGGCGAACTGCAGGCGGTTGCCGATAAATCCGGGGATCGCTTTTTCCAGCACCACCGGCGTGGCGTGGATCGAACTCAGCAAAGCGGCGACCCGCTGCGGCAAGTCTTTGGCGGTGGCCGAGCCGGGCACGATTTCAACCAGCGGTATGGTATGCGGCGCATTCCAGAAATGCGTAATCAGGAAGCGCTCGGGATGCAGCATATGCGGCGCGAGCGCATCGGGTGGAAAACCGCTGGTGTTACTGCCGATGATTGCGTCAGCCGCGAGCAGGGCTTCGAGGTCGCGATATACGGCGTGTTTCAGTGCCAGATTTTCCGGTACGGCTTCGATCACCACTTGAGCGTTTGCAACCTCGCTTAGCACGGCCGTCGCGTGCAATCGGTCCAACGCCTCTTGGCGCGTTGCCGTGTCGATCTGGCCGGCCGCAATCAATTCGTCGAGGATGGTGCCGGCAATCGCCGCCACATTGGCGACCCGCCCGGCGTCAATGTCGAAGAGTACAGTGGGGTAGCCGTGCTGGGCAAAACGGGTCGCGATACCGACCCCTAATAATCCTGCGCCTATTACGGCAATGCGGGTTGGGTGCATGCGGGTTTCCGGTCAGGCGGGGCGGCAGCTTACTCTCACGACACCGATGATACTCTGGCCCCGATTTTGCCGCGTTCAGGAAGGTTGTTTCAGGCCGGAACGTGCCGGCCGGGTGTGCGTGGCCAGAGCCCTTAGTGCCTGACTAACGCCAGCATGGCGCCAAAACCGACAAAGATGCCGCCCGTCAGGCGATTGAAAATTTTGGCTACATTCTGGCTGCGCAACTGTTCGCCGATGCGCGAACCGAAGGCCGCATAGATGAAGTACCAGCTCACCTCGATGACGACGAAGGTGGCGATCAGGATCGCAAACTGAGGCAGTTTGGGGGTGCTGGCGCTGATGAATTGAGGCAGGAAGGCGATCGCAAAAAGCAGCGCTTTGGGGTTGCTGCTGGCGACCAGAAAGCCGTGACGAAACAGCGCCAGCGGACTCCGGCCGATTTTAACCGGTGCCGGCGCTGAGCCGTCGGCGGGCACAGCCACCGGGGCCCGCCAGCTTTTGATGCCCAGATAGACCAGGTAGACCGCGCCGGCTACGCGCAACACGTTGAACAACGCCGGCCAAGCGGTGAGGAATACCCCCAGACCGGCAGCCGAGATGCTTTGCATGATCAGCAGCGCAGTGAGGCATCCGGCCATGGTGGCGATTGAGCTGCGCAGGGTGAAACGCGCGCTGTGAGTCATGATCAACAGCATGTTCGGCCCTGGAATGGCTGAAATAACAAAGACGGTCGCCACGTACATCCACCAAACATGCTGGTTCATTGTTCCAACTCCAGGTAAACAAGGGTCGAATCGGCGCTGACCAAGGCCAGCGCCGCAAATCAGGCGGTTTTGCCGGCCAGGGCCTGGTTCAGCAATTCGGCCACTACGCCGTTAATGCCGTCAGGATGCTCGGCGGCACGGGCCTTCAGTTGTTCTACCAGAGTTGTGTTGAGCTTGCATGCAAACGGCACCAGGCCGAGCTGCTGGTCCAGACGCCGTTGTTCGCGGCGATCGACGGGCGGGGTATTGTCCGCGGGTCCGCGTTTGGCGGAGGCCAATTTCAGGCTGTTGGACAGTTTCATGGCTTTGTTTTTTTCGAGATCAGTCTTTTTCACACGCGTATCCGGTATTGGTTCAATGCGCCATTGTACGCACCTGACACGGGCTAGGCGACTCCGATGCGCTATCGGATGCCCAAAACCCTATGCGCCGCATTGCGTAACCCAACCCTGAGCCAACCCTGAGCCAACCCTGAGGCCGCCGCCGCGGTTTGTGTTCTTGTCCGTAAGATTAAACGCGGGCATGTCGATGCTGCCGCGGAATCTGGAATCGCAGGCGTGGCCGATGGGCTCGGAGGACTATCCATTCACCCTGGCATGTCGAACGGAGTCATGTTGACGGAGGTGCAGAGCCCGGAATCAAAGGCGTAGCGGATTAGCTCGGAGTCATGTCCCACGCCGAGTTTGTTGAACGCACTTTTTTTCTGACCGCTGACCGTTTTGATGCTGCGCTTGAGCTGCTCGGCAATCTCGGTCACGCTCAGGCCTTCGGCATACAGGCGCAATACCTCGATTTCACGTTTGGACAACGGCGCCGCGCCGAGTTGCCCGCGCAAACTCTCCGCATTCCTGAGTGCCGCCTCGATGATCGGCGACAGATAGGATTTGCCGCGGGCAACGGCTAGTGCGGCAGTCGAGATCAGGGTGGCCGGGTCGCGTTTGCTGACGATGCCGAGAATGCGCAGACGCTGGATCGCCCGTAGTACGGCCGGATTGTCGATCAGGGTCAGCACCATGACCGGCAATTGCGGATAATGGCGGCGAATGTAACTCAGCATTTGCAGCCCGTCGCCATAATGGGCGTCAGGCATCGAATAGTCGGTGATCAGGATATCGCAAGGGTGTCGCTTGAGCTGGGCGACGATGCCGGAGGCGTTTCCCGCGAAACGGATGTTGCCGGCGATACCGCTGTGCTCCAGCATGGTACTGACACCGGCCAGCAGCAATGGGTGGTCGTCCGCCAGCAAAATGCTGAGCCCGGCGGGAGGTATTTCCTCCTGGTCGGCACGCACGGACCATCCGGAGTCGGTCACACGGCCGCCCGGGACAGGGCCACCCGGGACAGGGCTGGCCGCGCCAATGCCGGCTGCATTTGGCGTAACGGTGTCGGGCGGTAGAGTCCGAGAGTGCATAAAGGTTGTGCGTAAGGATAGGTGGGTCGGGTGACCTGCGGCGTTATCTCAGGGATGTGCTCGCAGTCGGACGACAGCAGTTACCACACCTTAACGCGGACAGGTTTGTCTCGCGCTCAATTAGCGGATTATTCCGATATTCGGCAATCCTAAGACCAAAAAAAACCGGCCGGGGCGGGTCGCCAGCGGCCGGTATCGAGCGGGCTAAAGTCCTGCTTAAACGGTCAGCCCCTCGGTTTCGTCGGCGCCGATCTGCAGATTCATGCATTGGATCGCCGCGCCCGATGCGCCCTTGCCCAGATTGTCCAAGCGAGCCAGCGTGACAATTCGCTCATGGTTACCGAAGACGAAGAGATCGACACGATTGGTATCGTTGCAAGCTTGAACATCAAAGAAGCCGTGATCCAGATTTTCCGCTGCCGCGAACGGAGCCACCTGCACAAAAGCCTCGTTTTTGTAATACTCGGCGAGGCACGCGTGAAATGCCTCGGGGCTCGGTGTGCCGGGCAGATGTTGCGGATGGAAGTAGGTCGTGACTGCCAGGCCTTTATAAAAATTGGCGACGATCGGCGTAAACACCGGCGGCGCGCTGAGCCCGGCCCGCACCGCCATTTCCGGCAAGTGCTTGTGGTTCAGTTCGAGGGCGTAGGGGCGCGGACTGGCCAGGCGGGGGTCGGCGCCGGCTTCATAGTCGGCGATCATTTTTTTGCCGCCGCCGCTATAGCCGGTAATCGAATAACTGCTGAGCGCTGTGTCGGACGGAACCAAACCTGCGGCCACCAAAGGTGCGACCGCCAGAATAAAGGCTGAAGCATGACAGCCGGGCACGGCAATCCGTTTGGCGCTGCGCAGCCGCTCGCGCTGCGCCGGGCTTAATTCCGGCAGGCCGTAGGCCCAATCGTCGACGGTACGAAATGCTGTGCTGGCGTCGATCACGCAGGTATGCGGGTTATCGACCAGCGACACGGATTCGCGCGATGCGGTATCGGGCAGGCACAGGAAGGTGACGTCCGAGGCATTGATCAAGGCACGGCGGGTCGCGACGTCTTTGCGCTTGGATTCTTCGATACGCAGGATTTCGATGTCTTTGCGGGCGGCCAGATATTCGAAAATCCGCAGCCCGGTGGTGCCTTCTTGGCCGTCTACAAATACTTTGGTCGTCATGTGATGCCTTGATCAGGAAAATAGGCGGCGCAACCATGACTGGTGGTTGCGCCTGCATTCGGGACGGCTATTTTAGGGCCTAAAGCGCTTGGGTGCCATCCCTTGTGGATTTTACGCCAACCCCGGCCTGGCCCGCTCGGCGGGGGCTTGATTGCTTACCGATTCCAGCGTGCCGCCGTTTGTGCGACGCGTGCGCCGAACACTTTGGCCGTTTCCAGGTCGCCGCGCGGCGGTGCTTCTTCGGCCGAGGCGTCGGCCGGCGACTGGGCCAGCAAGCCGGTAAAGCCGCCGACATAATTGAGGTCGTCGCGGGTGGCGGCCTTGGTGTTGGACGGCATCATGCCGGTACCGACCCAAATCATGCTGTGTTGCATGGCCAGCGTCACAAAATAGGCGATCGTGGAGAATTTGTCGCCGTTCATGGTGGCCGAGTTGGTAAAGCCGGCGGCAATCTTGTCTTTCCATTTTTGCCCGAACCAGGGTTTGGAACTGGCATCGGCAAATTTCTTGAAGTCCGCCGAGGGACCGCCCATATAAGTGGGCGCACCGAAAATAATGGCATCGGCGGCCTCCAGGGTCGCCCATGCGTCGTCGTTGATCTCGCCCACTGAAAGCAACGTGGTATCGGCGCCGGCGCTTTTTGCACCCTCCAGCACCGCTTCGGCGAGCCTTTTGGTATGACCATAACCGCTGTGATAAACGATAACGACTTTCGACATGAGGATCTCCACAAGAGTTGAGACATAACCGGCCGAGCGCCGGATCAAGGTATTGCCGGGGTTACATCCTGGTATCTGGTTCAGGACACTAGCTTAACGCTGATATGTGACGATCAGCCGGGCTTCGGCGAGCGTGCTCATGCGAATTTCATGATCGTACATGGGGGCGGGCCGCCCTTGAGATAAATGGGTGTCGGGGCCGCTCAAGGCATAGACCGTGATCAAGTAGCGATGCGCTTTGCCCGGGGGCGGGCAGGGGCCGCCATAACCATCGTCGCCAAAATCGTTGCGCGCTTCAATGGCGCCCAGACGCTTGATCGCGCCCGAGGCGCTGGCGTTGTCGGGCAGGTGATCGAGGGTGGCCGGCAGGTTGGCCACCGCCCAATGCCACCAGCCCGGGCCTGGGGCATCGATGTCGAGCATGGTGATGGCATAGCTTTGGGTTCCGGCGGGCGGGTTGTGCCACCAGAGTTCGGGCGAGTGATTGTCGCCGCTGCAGTTGTCGCCCTTGAACACCTGGCTCAGCGGCACTGCCGTGTTGGGCTGCAAATCGGGGCTGTCGACCGAGAAGGCGGTTTGCGCCCCCGCGTCGGTGCTGGCAAGCGCCAAGGCAAAGAACCAGGGTTGCAGCCGGCGCATCGCTGATTTACAAATGGCATTCCATATGGACGCCCATGAAAGCGGAAAATCTGGCCGCGGCGCCACGAGACCCGTCGCAAGACAGTGGCCCGACGGTGCTGCGAATCGTGAGCGCATAGTGCTCGTCCTCCTCGGCGCTTCGTCTCAGGGTTGAGGGCAACCCGCGACCCGCCAGCGATGCCGGGCGCGGCACGCTGCTGCCGCGGCATCGGGGGCTAACCCGCGCGGCCTGGCCGCAGGGTCTACCCCGGCCGGAGCCGCAGTGTGTCGATTCAAGTCTAGCATGGCCCCCGGCCGGATGGCGCGCTGTCCCACGCTTGCCACATGCCGCCCGGACTTCGCTTGCACAAAGCCAAGCCCTATGCGGCGCGGTATCTGGGGGATATCCGTACCCAGCCGGTCTTGGCGCGGCATTCGCCAAGACCATTTTTAACGCGTTGCGAGGCCGGCCCGCCCCAGCTAAACTCCGGCCACCTGGTTGACTTTGCCGCCTGGCGCCCGAGGCCGGTGGTCCGTCAGCCCGAAGCTGATCAAGAGCGGCACCAGGCATTTGACCTTGAGGTTGACCTTGAGTTTGCAGTTTTTTTAATCCCTTGGCCTTAGCTTGGTTATGGCCCCAGCCCGTAGATGGATTCCGCATGGACATGTTGCCCCTTGAATTGGACGCCCGCGGACCCCGGCGTTATGCGTTGCGCGCGCTGACCGCAGCCATCCTCGGTTATGCGATGGACGGCTTCGACTTGCTGATCCTGGGTTTTATGCTGCCGGCGATTGCACTCGATTTGCACCTGAGCCCGGCGCAAGGCGGCGCGCTGGTGTCCTGGACCCTGGTCGGCGCGGTGCTCGGCGGCATCGGTTGCGGCATCTTGAGCGATCGCTACGGCCGGGTACGGGTGCTGAGCTGGACCATCTTGCTGTTCGCAATCTGCACCGGTTTGTGCGCGGTGGCACGCGGTTACGCCGATTTGCTGGTGTACCGGACCTTGGCCGGGGTGGGACTGGGCGGCGAATTCGGTATCGGTATGGCGTTGGTCGCAGAAGCCTGGCCGGCCGCCTACCGTGCCCGCGCCTCATCCTATGTCGGGCTCGGTTGGCAGGCGGGCGTGCTCGCGGCTGCACTGCTGACGCCGCTATTACTGCCGCTGATCGGCTGGCGCGGCATGTTTGCGGTAGGGCTGTTGCCGGCTCTGGTGTCGTTTGGGTTTCGCCGCCGCCTGGCCGAACCCGATTTGTTTATCCAGCATGCGCGCACCGCGCGCGACCCAAGCGCGCCTACAGCACAGATCAAACCCTCGTCGGCATTGCGCTTGTTGCTGGCCGATTGGCCCACCGCGCGCACCAGCCTGGGTGTGGTGACACTTTGTTCAGTACAGAATTTCGGCTACTACGGGCTGATGATCTGGATGCCGAGTTATTTGTCGCAACGCTTCGGCTATTCGCTGACACGCTCCGGTTTATGGACTGCCGTCACGGTCGCGGGCATGGCCTGCGGCATCGGTCTGTTCGGCATGGCGGCCGACCGGCTTGGACGCCGCCCGACGTTTATCGTTTATCAAGTGGGCGCGGCCGTGATGGTGTTTGTCTATGCGCATTTGACCACCCCTGCCGCACTGCTCGCCGGCGGCGCGGTGATGGGAATGTTCGTCAACGGTATGTTGGGCGGTTACGGCGCCCTGATCTCGGAACTTTATCCGACGCGTGCGCGAGCCACCGCACAGAACGTCTTGTTCAACCTGGGGCGCGCGGTGGGCGGTTTCGGGCCGTTAACCGTCGGGATGCTGGCGGCACATTATGGCTTCGCGGTGGCGATTGCCATGCTGGCCGGTATCTATGTGCTTGACGTGGCGGCGACGCTATTTTTAATACCCGAGCGACGTGGCGCCGCATTGGAGTGAGATTGTTGCTAGCATGACCGCACCTAATCCTGGCGACTCTCACGATGCGCGAAATCGAATCTGCCCGCTTACTGCTTGAACCCATGACCGTCAGTCACGCGGCGGAAAGTCTGCCTTTTTGGCAACCCGCCGCGCTATACCAATTTATCCCGGGCGGTCCGCCGGACTCGCTCGCGGCGCTTGAGCAGCGTTATGCCAAATTGGAAAGCAGAACTTCGCCGGCTGGAGACGAGCATTGGCTGAATTGGTTTATGCGGGACAAGGCCAGCCGCAAGTTGGTGGGCATGGTCCAGGTCAGCCTCGACAAAAATCGCTCGGCGCATCTGGCGTATTTTGTGTTCCATCCTAGACAGCGGCAAGGTTATGCCACCGAGGCTTGCCTGGCCGTGCTGGCCGAACTTCGAAGCCATTACGGCGCACTCGATGCCTACGCCGATATCGACACCCGCAATACGCAGTCGATCGCCCTGGTTGAGCGGCTCGGTTTCCAACGGAGCGAAACCAAGCTCGAAGCCGATTTTTTCAAGGGCGAACGTAGCGATGAATATATCTACCGCTTGAAGTTATAAGCCGGGCTGCGCTTGATCGAGCCCGGTATCTATCTACGCATGGTTGCGCGCGACCCAGCTTTCGAACTGCGTGGCCATTACGTCGGCCGACTGTTCGTTGCCGGCGATAACTTCCGCCCCATCCACTACTTTGATGCCGGCGTTCAGCGATGCGGGATAGACAGCGGCCGTGCCGCGCAACTCAGCCGCTTGCATGCGCGCTTGTGCGGCGGCCCAGGCAGAGGCGGCCGACTGATTGCATTCGTCGGCCAGATGGCGGCCGGTAAAACCTTCGCCGGTGAAGGTTTGCAGCGCCCGATCCAGCGTGATGCTATTACCCGCCTGCCAAAAATGGCGGGCCATCAAAGGGCCGATGGCCGGATTGTCGACGATATAAGCGCCTGTAGCGAAGAGGTGCGCGCGAATTTGGCTCGCCGCCATCTTGGCCAGTAAATACGCGTGATAGGTGGCGGCGACGTTGTGCATGACCGCGTGTGGGATTGCCAGCACGTATCCGGTGAAATTCTCGATTCCCAGGATGCGTTGAGTTATCTCGCGGGCTAAAGCAAGCACCGACTCCGGGGTCCGCTCGGCATCGTCCATCTGGTATAACGCCGCTTCAAAATAGCTTGGCACCAGGTCCTGCCGTTCGGCGAAGGCCCGATTGCTCTGCCGCGCCTCGACCTCGGCCTTGAGTAAATGGTCGGGCATGCTGTTTCCCCTGGCGTCGGTGGCGTAACGTTTTAACCAATCGGCGTCGTGGGGTATCGCATCGAAGAACTTGGCCTGGGTTTCGAGGAAAGCCCGTGAACTGGGGGCGTCTTGCTGGGCAAAGCAAGGCGCATTCTGTGCAATGTTGGCGAAGTGGGCGGCATGCCCGGCCTCATGAAATAATACCTCTAGCCCCTTGGCGCCCGACCCCGCCTGAGAAGGTTTGGCGGTCGAGGTGAAGCCGATGTCGGCGGCAATCCACTGGTTTTGCGCGTCCACATAGGGCGGTGTCGCAGCGATGCAAAATCCCGTCTGAAATTTACCTTTTCGGTCAAGCAAGTCAAGCTGCAGCGTTGCGCCGCGATAGCTGATGCCCATGCGGCGAAATGATTCGGCCCAGCGGCGCAAACCTTGCGCATACGGCAAATAAGCATCGGATTCCTCTACTGCTTTTGCCCGCATGAAGTAACTCAGGTTATGCGGGAATAAAGCCGATGCGCCGTGTTCGACCTTCAGTTGTTTCAACCGTAGCTGATGACTTTCGCGGGTGCGTAATTCAAAATCGTCAAGGATGCGGAATAAATCTTCGGCGCTCATGTGCTCAGTCTGCTGAACCCTATAAGCAAAATAGTCGCGATAACCTTGCGCCCGGGCAAATGCATTGCGTTTGCTGATTATTTCCAAAAAGCCGTGAGTCAGCACCCAGCGCTCCAGACCCTGCAACGCTTCATGCGAGCTGAGCCGGCAGGCCTCGTCCGGATTGCTGGTCCGATTGGTGCGCAGCACCGCGGGCGAAGCTTCTTCGATTTCACCGCGCACGTTGCGATGCGTCATGGTGTAGGCCGCTCGCTGCGAGAACAGCGCGGCGTCCATGGCGGTCAATTCGGCCATCAAACGCCGGGCCTCATCGCTTTCGACGGCATTGCTTTCGAACAACCTCAACCACCCGCGCAGGCCATGCAGCAGCGTTTCCCTTGCCTCACAGGCCGCCAGCATTTCGATGCGCGTTATGTGCTGGCGCACTTGTGCCAGCCGCTGCGGGTCGGAGACGAATTGTTCGCGCGCCTGGCTGGCTGCGGCAAAGCCTGCTTCATCATGGGATTGGCCGGTGTACATCAGCCAAAACAATTTGCCTTCGCGCTGATGAAGTTGCAAATAATCGGTATTAAGTTGCTGAAAGAATTGCTGCGCCTGTTGCATGCGATGGCTGTCCTTGAGGCAGATTTTATCCGGCCAAACTATGGCTGATTCAAAAAATATCAGAATCAAAAGTACCAGAAAACCTCGTGTCTCACGGATGCTTTTCCATATCGTTACCAAGGTAGCGATCGGCATTTCCCGGTTGACAAAAATAATGGCGGTGCCGGATTGGACGCTGCGTTTTGTCCGTGGAAAAATCGATGATATGGGCGAGTTTTTTCCCCTGCCGTTGCATGGCCATCTGGAGGCCGCATGAACCTCATAAATAGGGCTAGGTAGAGTCTGTCGCCGTCCGCGTGTAGACTTACCCCTCTAATTTCCTCACTCCAGATAGAAAAATGGACGAACAATTCAAGCAAAGCGCACTGGCATATCACCAATTTCCGCGCCCCGGCAAGATCTCCGTCACGCCGACCAAGCCACTTTCCAACGGCCTCGATTTGGCCCTGGCTTATTCGCCGGGCGTAGCTGTCGCCTGCGAAGCGATCGCCGCCAATCCGCTGGATGTCAACAAATACACCTCGCGCAGCAACTTGGTGGGGGTGATCACCAACGGCACCGCGGTGCTGGGTCTGGGCAATATCGGCCCGCTCGCGGCCAAGCCGGTGATGGAAGGCAAGGGTTGCCTGTTCAAGAAATTTGCCGGTATCGATGTGTTCGACATCGAACTGGATGAAACCGACCCCGACAAACTGGTCGAAGCGATCGCCATGTTGGAGCCGACGCTGGGCGGTATCAATCTGGAAGATATCAAAGCGCCCGAATGTTTTTACATCGAGAAAAAACTGCGCGAGCGGATGAAGATCCCGGTGTTCCATGACGATCAGCATGGCACGGCGATTATCGCCTCGGCTGCGATTCTGAACGGCTTGAAAGTGGTGGGCAAGGATCTGGGCGAAATCAAGCTGGTGTGTTCGGGCGCCGGTGCGGCAGCCATCGCCTGCCTCGATTTGCTGGTCGATCTGGGGCTCAAGCGTGAGCACACGCTGGTGGTCGACTCGAAAGGCGTGATCCACGACGGCCGTGAAAATCTCGACCCGACCAAACAACGTTATGCGGTGCATACCGGCGACCGCACCCTGGCGGACGCCATGCAGAATGCCGATGTATTCCTCGGTTGTTCCACGGCGGGTGTGCTGAAGCAGGCGATGGTCAAGACCATGGCGGACCGCCCGCTGATTCTGGCCCTGGCCAACCCCGATCCGGAAATCACGCCGGAAGATGCGAAGGCGGCGCGGCCCGACGTGATCATTGCTACCGGCCGTTCGGATTATCCGAATCAGGTCAATAACGTACTGTGTTTTCCGTTTATCTTCCGCGGCGCGCTCGATGTGGGCGCCACCCGCATCACTGAAGAGATGAAACTGGCCTGCGTCAAAGCGATTGCCGAGCTGGCGCAGGAAGCCGATCAAGGCGATGAAGTGGCGAAAGCCTACGAAGGGCACACACTGGAGTTTGGCCCCGAGTATCTGATCCCCAAGCCGTTCGACCCGCGCCTGATTATCAAGATTGCGCCGGCCGTGGCCCAGGCAGCGATGGATTCCGGCGTCGCGACGCGCCCGATTGCCGATATGGACGCCTATCGCGAAGAGCTGTCGACCACTGTTTATCGCACCGGCATGGTGATGCGTCCGGTGTTTGCTGCGGCCCGCGCTCAGCCTGGCCGCATCGTTTTTGCCGAAGGCGAAGACGAACGTGTATTACGCGCGGCGCAATATGTGTTGCAGGAAAAAATCGCCAAACCCATCATCATCGGCCGCCCGGCGGTAGTCGAAATGCGTCTGCAAAAAATCGGCTCGAAGCTGAAAGCCGGGGTCGATTTTGAACTGGTCAATCCCGAGGATGACCCGCGCTTTGCCCAGTGCTGGCAGGAATATCACGAACTCGGCGCGCGCGACGGCGTGACGCCGGAAGTGGCGAAGGCCGCGCTGCGTAAATTCAACACCCTGATCGGCGCGATCCTGGTGCGTCTGGGCCAAGCCGACGGGATGATTTGCGGTTTGATCGACAGCTTCCACAGCCACTTGAAATTTATCGAACAAGTGCTGGGTCATGCGCACGACGCACAGAACTATGCCGCGATGAATTTGCTGATGTTGCCGGGGCGTAACCTGTTTATTTGCGATACCTACGTCAACGAATTGCCCAACGCCGAACAACTGGCGGATATGGCAATCCTGGCGGCGCGCGAGATTGAGCGCTTCGGCATGGTGCCCAAGGTGGCCTTGCTGTCGAACTCGAATTTCGGCAGCGTGCCGAGCGCATCTTCACAACGTATGGCGCAAGCACGCCGCTTGATAACCGAGCGCGCGCCCGGCTTGGAAGTCGACGGTGAAATGCACGGCGATGCCGCCCTGTCGGAAACCATCCGCAAAGCGGCATTCCCCGGTACCGCCATGACGGGCGAAGCAAATCTGCTGATCATGCCCAACGTCGAAGCAGCCAATATCGCCTACAACCTGTTGAAGATGACGGGCGGCGATGGCGTTACAGTGGGGCCGTTCCTGCTGGGCGCCGCCAAACCCGTGCATATCCTGACCCCGGCCGCGACCGTGCGACGGATTATCAATATGACGGCGGTGGCTTCGGCGCATGCGGCGAAGGCGCAGCAAAAGTCGGCTGGATAAAGTACGGCGGTTTCACGGCGTGATGCTGAGGTTGGGCGATGCCGTGAGATCGTGGTTTCAAGTTTGTTGAGACAGATAGTCGAGGCGGATAAGTGGGCCTATGCCGAGCCTGGTTTGGCTGCCGTCAAATTAAAAAAGGGGTGCCGATTATATATATCGGCGCCCCTTTTTTTCACCACGCTTTTTGCATCGTAAAGCGTCGTTGTTTACGCCACCCGCTGCGTCTTCCCACCATCCGGCGAGCGCCAGTTGGCCAGCAGTTGTTGCCATTTGATGCGGGCCGCGTTCAGGTTGTTATCCTTGACGTGTCCGTAGCCGCGGATCGATTCCGGCAGGTTGGCCAGCTCGATCGCCAACGGCAGTTTTTCCGGTGTCAAGCCGCTCACCAGTTCGGCGACCAGCGCTTCGTATTCGCCGATCAAGGCCCGTTCGGTGCGGCGTTCCTCGGTCTTGCCGAAAATATCGAGCCCTGTGCCGCGCAGGAATTTCAGTTTGGCGAGGACGCGGAAGGCCGGCAACATCCAGGCGCCATATTGCTTCTTGATCAAATGGCCGTGGCTGTCGCGCTTGGCCAGCAAGGGCGGCGCGAGGTAGAACTTCAGTTTCCAGTCGCCTTCAAAGCTACCGCGAATTTTCTCGACAAAAGCCGGGTCGGCATACAAACGGGCGACTTCGTATTCGTCCTTGTAAGCCATCAGCTTGTGCAGATTGCGCGCCACGGTTTCTGTCAAACGGGTTTGTGTGGTGTGACCCGCCAGACCCGATTCCGCCGTGCGTACCGTGTCGACCACAGTGCGATAACGCTTGGCATAAGCCGCATCCTGATAGGCTGTCAGATAGCTTTCGCGTTTGGCGATGAGTGGTTCCAAGGCACTTTGGGTGTGCAACGTCACCACTTTTTGCGAGCTGTCACGGCCACCGCTGTTGCTTTTGATCAGCGCTTGCACGCTGCTCAAGTCGTGCGCGGCGCGGCGGCCCCAGTCGAATGCCGCCTTGTTTTTGTCGACCTGTACCGCGTTCAGTTCGATGGCGCGGGTCAGCGCGGCCAGGCCCAAAGGCAGCCAGCCGTGTTGCCAGGCGTAACCGAGCATAAACGGATTGGTGTAGATCGCATCGCCGAGCAGCGCTACCACCAGCTTGTTCGCATCGATGAAATCGCAATGCTCGCTGACGGCGGCCCGGATGTCATGTTCGGCGTTGCTGCCGGGGAAGCTCCACTGCGGGTTTTTGATAAAGTCGGCGGTCGGGGTGGCCGACGTGTTGACGGCGACACGGGTCTTGGCGTTGGTGCGCGACAGGGCTTCGTCGCCGGCCGTCACCAATACGTCGCAGCCGATCACCAGGCTGGCTTCGCCCATCGCGATGCGCGTCGCGTGAATATCGTCCGGATGTTTGGCGATCTGAATATGGCTCATTACCGCGCCGCCTTTCTGCGCCAGACCGGTAATGTCGAGTACGGTAACACCTTTGTTTTCCAGGTGGCCGGCCATCCCCAGCAAAGCGCCGATGGTCACTACGCCGGTGCCGCCCACACCCGTCACCAGCACGCCGTACGGTACGGTCACTTCGGGCAAGACGGGGTCCGGCAGCGGTGGCAATGCACCGGTGTCGCCCAGTTTGATCGAAGTCGCAGCCGGTTTTTTCAACTGACCGCCTTCGACCGTGACAAAACTCGGACAGAAGCCGTTGACGCAGGAAAAGTCTTTATTGCAACTGGACTGATTGATCTGGCGTTTGGTGCCGTACTCGGTTTCCAGCGGTTCGACCGACAGACAGTTCGATTTGACCGAGCAGTCGCCGCATCCTTCGCAGACCGCTTCGTTGATCACGGCGCGTTTGGCCGGGTCCGGGTAGGAGCCGCGTTTGCGGCGGCGGCGTTTTTCTGTGGCGCAGGTCTGATCGTAAATCAGGATCGAGGTGCCGCTCAGCTCGCGCAGTTGGCGCTGGATGTCGTCGAGTTCCGAGCGGTGGTGCACGGTGACACCGTCGGCCAGCTTGATGGCCGAGGTGTATTTTTCGGGTTCGTCGGTGACGATCACGATTTTGACCGCACCTTCGGCTGAAAGCTGCTGCGTGATTTGCGGCACGGTCAGGATGCCGTCGACCGGTTGGCCGCCCGTCATCGCCACCGCGTCGTTATACAAAATCTTGTAGGTGATATTCACCTTGGCCGCAATCGCTGCGCGAATCGCCAACAGGCCGGAATGGAAGTAGGTGCCGTCGCCGAGGTTGGTAAAGACGTGTTTCTCGTTGGTGAACGGCGCCTGTCCGACCCAGGCCACGCCTTCGCCGCCCATCTGGCTGAAGGTGGTGGTGCTGCGGTCCATCCAGACTGTCATGTAGTGGCAGCCGATACCCGCCATGGCGCGTGAACCTTCCGGCACATTGGTCGAGGTATTGTGCGGGCAGCCGGAACAGAACCAGGGTTTGCGCTCGGCCGTCACGCGCGGCTTGGCCATGGCGCGTTCTTTGGCTTCGATCATGGTGATGCGGGTGGCGATACGCGCGCGCACATCCGCCGGCAAATCGAATTTGTCGAGGCGCTTGGCAATCGCCTTGGCGATGATGGCGGGCGACAATTCGTAGTGCGCGGGCAGCAGCCAGTTGCCCATCGGCACTGACCATTCGCCGCCGGCGCCGTCTTTTTCGTCGAACTTGCCGTACACGCGTGGGCGTACGGAGTCGGGCAGGTTATACAGTTCTTCCTTGATCGCGTATTCGAGAATCTGGCGTTTTTCTTCCACCACCAGAATTTCCTGCAAGCCTTCGGCAAATGCGTGTGCGCCTTGTGCTTCGAGCGGCCAGACACAACCGACTTTGTATAGGCGTATGCCGATACGCGAGCAGGTTTCGTCGTCCAGGCCGATGTCGGTCAGCGCTTGACGTACATCGAGATAAGCTTTGCCGCCCGTCATGATGCCGAAGCGCGCGTTGGGCGAATCGATTTCGACGCGGTCGAGTTTGTTGGCGCGCACATAGGCGAGCGCGGCGTAGAACTTGTAGTCGAGCAACCGTGCTTCTTGCACCAGCGGCGGATCGGGCCAGCGAATATTCAGGCCGTCGGATGGAATCGCGAAATCTTCGGGAATCACAATCTTGACGCGGTGCGGATCGATTTCGACGGATGCCGAAGACTCGACCACATCGGTCACGCATTTCATCGCCACCCACAAGCCGGAGTAGCGGCTCATAGCCCAGCCGTGCAGTCCGTAGTCGAGGTATTCCTGGACGTTCGACGGAAACAGCACCGGCAGGCCGCAGGCCTTGAAAATATGTTCGGATTGGTGCGCCAGGGTTGAGGATTTGGCGGCATGGTCGTCACCGGCCAGGACCAGAACGCCGCCATGGCGTGAGGAACCGGCAGAATTGCCATGCTTGAAGACATCGCCGCAACGGTCGACGCCGGGGCCTTTGCCGTACCACATCGAGAAGACCCCGTCGTATTTCGCGCCGGGGTACAAGTTGACTTGCTGCGAGCCCCACACGGCGGTGGCGGCCAGATCTTCGTTGACGCCGGGCTGGAACACAACCTGATTGCCCGCCAGATGTTTTTTGGCTTTCCATAGCGACTGGTCCAAGCCGCCTAGCGGCGAGCCGCGATAGCCTGAGATAAAGCCCGCGGTATTCAAGCCGCCGGCGGTGTCGCGCTGGCGTTGCAGCATCGGCAGGCGAACCAGCGCCTGAATCCCGCTCATATAAGCGCGGCCTGTTTCCAGCGTGTATTTGTCGTCTAGCGTGACGGACGATAACGCGGCTTCGAGCTTGGCTCGTTGCTCAGCGTCAAGCGGGGCATTCATCGTGTACTCCTCACCCAGGATTTGGGGTCACCAAAGCAGAAAGGACTTGACCGTCTTTTGAACGGACAGTCCAAGCATTGTTGTCGTGTTGTGTTTAACTGCGATGGTAGCACTTGGCCGAGGCGCCCGGCAAACAAGGCAGTATGGGCTGCGGGTATATCCTGAGTGACGTTACGTCAGGTCGGCGTCGCCTGGATCCAGGCCCGGAGGGGCGGCCGATGCTGCCCTGTTTTGGGCCGCCAGTGAGGCGCAATAAAGTGACTGGAGTGCCTGCGGCAGAAGCAAACGGCCCCGCAATCCAGGCCGATGCCTGAGCTGCGGGGCCGCGTTGCGGCGGGTGGCGGCGCGTACCCGGTGCGGAACTTAAGCCGTTACCTTGCCCGGCACCACGCCGCGGCGAATCTGATCGAGCTCGATCGATTCAAACAAGGCTTTGAAATTGCCTTCGCCAAAGCCTTGATTGCCCTTGCGTTGGATGATTTCGAAGAAAATCGGGCCGATTTGGTTTTCGGTGAAGATCTGCAGCAGCAAATCGTCTTTCGCGCCGTCGATCAGAATTTTGCGCTTGTGCAATTCTGCCAGCGGTTCGCCGTGATCCGGAATCCGCTTGTTCACCAGTTCGTAGTACGCATCGATGGTGTCGAGCAGTTTGACCCCCGCGCCGCGCAGTTGATCGACCGTCTGGCAGATATCGTTGCTGCCCAGCGCGATATGCTGAATCCCTTCGCCATGGTAAGCGTCGAGATATTCCTGAATCTGGCCCGGCTGTTCCGAACCTTCCTCATTGATAGGAATCCGGATCTTGCCGCAGGGTGAGGTCATGGCCTTCGACTTCACGCCGGTGACCTGGCCTTCGATATCGAAATAACGCACTTCGCGGAAATTGAACAAACGCTCGTAAAACCCGGCCCATTCCTGCATGCGGCCGCGGTGCACGTTATGGGTCAAATGATCGATATAGGTCAGGCCATTGCCCACCGGATTCGGGTTGGCACCCTCGATAGGGACAAAATCGACGTCGTAAATGCTGATGTTACCGATACTGCCTGGGGCCGCGCCATCCTTGCCTTGCCAGCGGTCGACAAAATAAATCAGGGAATCGCCGACACCTTTGATCGCCGGAATATTCAATTCCATCGGCCCGGTTTTGTTGTCAAAACCCCAGGCACCCAAGCCCAGTGCATGCTGATACGCTTTCGCCGCATCTTGTACGCGAAAGGCGATCGCACAAATCGAGGGACCATGCAAACGGGTAAAGCGCTGGGCAAACGAATCCGGTTCGGCATTCACCAGGAAGTTGATGCCGCCCTGGCGGTACAGCGTGACGTCTTTATGGCGGTGGCGCGCAATTGCGGTAAAGCCGAGATTTTCGAAAACCTGTCCCAGTGCTTTAGGATACGGCGCCGTGTATTCGATAAATTCGAAACCGTCCGTGCCGACCGGATTTTCCCACAATTGATTTTGCATACGCTGCTCCTGAATGGGTCAGAACGCGGGTCGAGCGCAAACCGGTCCACGTTAATCTGATGATGTCCGAAGTTTAGGCTTGCAAGGGGGAACAGCGATTGCGAATTTAAATTTAGAATGTGAGTTTGACGCAATAATATTGCGCATTGTCATTCTAAAGAGGCAGCAATGGCCAAAACGAGCTTGGACGCGATTGATCGACGTATTCTGGCGATACTCCAGACCGATGGCCGTTTGTCGAATCAGGAGGTTGCGGAACGCGTCAATTTGTCGCCCAGCCCGTGCTTGCGGCGTATCCGCAGATTGGAGGAGGCAGGCGTGATTCGCGACTACGTGGCTTTGCTCGATGCCGACAAGCTGGGTTTGGGTTTGCTGGCCTACGTCAATGTCCGGCTGGAAAAGCGCAGTTTGAGCCAGGGGCAGAATTACAGTCCCGACCGCCGCGAGCGTTATGTGACGGACGGCTTGGCCGAATCACATGCCAGCTCGTTCAGCGCGGCGATTGCGGGCTGGCCCGAAGTGGTGGCATGTCATGCGATGACGGGCGAAATGGATTATTTGCTGCGGGTGCATGTCGAGGACATGGAGCATTTTTCGCGCTTTGTGCAGGATCAACTGCTGCATCACCCGAGCGTGATTGACGTAAAAACCAGCTTTTCGCTGAAATGCATCAAGGAAACCACCGCCTTGCCCTTGCTCGCGCTTTAGGCGACTGCGCCGCCCACCCCAGCGCGACACGCGGGTTCAGGCTGCGTAGGCGCTCGGCAACAGGGCGCCGAAGATGCGCGAGGCGTTGCGCGCTTGGCGCTTGAAGGCGTAGTCGAATACGGCCGCTTGCTCCTGCAGCAATTCGGTCATGATGCTCACCGAGTCGGACGGCGGCAGCGTCAGATAGGCGTCGGCTTCACCATATTCGTGCTGGATTTCCATCCCGGCTTTCTTGGCGATATGCATCATGGTCGAATTGCGCGACAAGCAATGCATGTACAGCGTTGTCACATGGCTGTTGCGGCAGCGGATTGCGGCGCGTTCAAACAAGCGTGAACCGATGCCGCAACGGCGCGCGCTTGCGCTGACCGAGACCCCGAGTTCCGCGGTACGGCCGGCCTCGGTTTCCGCCAAATAGGCGAGATGGCCGACGCCGACGAGATGCAATTGAGCGTCGAACACGCCAAAGACGGTGTCTTTGCTGAAGTCGATGCCCTTCACGTAATTCTCGATCACATGGTCGGGCACGATCTGGCCGAAGCGCAGCATGCGGTCTTCGGCGCCAAGCGCCAGGAAATGCGTCATCAGGCGATCGCGGTCGGCCGAAGTCAACTCGCGCACCATCGCAGCTTGGGTCTGCTTATGGGCCGGAATCGAGGGATTCTTTGCACCAAGCGCTTTGATAGGGTGAGAGATATTCAGCTTGTCCATGTGTTTCTCCTGCGTCAGCCTTGCTATGGCTTCCAGGCGTGAGCCAGGAAGATGCGAGCACCTTGTTGTGCAATGCAGCAACGCAATTGTATACCAAATGCAAAGAGATGCTAGGGAAAACCCTTGATTTGGAGGCGCGCCTCTAGATTTGTCTAGAATAATCAAAGGGCTGCGGGTGCGGCCAGATAGAGTTGCCCGGCGTAAGGGCTGTGTCTTCAGCAGGGGCGGGAGGACCGCCACCGCCGCGGGGTGCGGCTCAGTTCCGCATCGCCGAAATCGGGGCCGAAACCGGAGCTGCACCGGGCAAACCCTTTTCGATCAGCTGGATGACGGCTTCGGCAAAATCGCCATAACCCATCGGGCCGCCTGGTTTTAACCAGGTAAAGGTCCAGTTGATCATGCCGAACACCATCATGGTCAAGGGGGTTTGGTTGGCGCGTGTGACGTGTTCAGGGTAAGCGCGCAACAATTGCCTGGAAAACGCCGCGACCACGTCGCGCTGGCGGTTCAGCACCAGATCGCGCTGGGTCTGCGCCAGATATTTGACGTCGTTCAGCAGGGCAATATGGCGGCTATGCGAGGTTTCGTATTCAGCCAGGAACGCGCGGATCAATTCGGCAAAGGTTTCGCGTTCCGACAGGCCGCGGCGCTGCCCGGCTGCTTCGACCTCGGCAATAATCAGCATCAAACGGGTGGTGTAGCGGTCAAGCAAGTCGAACAGAATGGCTTCCTTGCTCTCGTAATAGTGATACAGGCGCGCTTTGGAGGTGCCGCTGGCCTTGGCCAGATCCGCCATCGAGGTGCTGGGATAACTGGTTTGAGCGAATTTTTCCGCGGCGAGATCGAGAATTTGTTCGCGTTGCGATTCGTGGTCGGGTGCTCGGGTACGTGCCATAAGGGGCTAGGAGGCTATCCGGGATGGCTCAGGGACGACTTGGGGGCGATCAGGCCAGCGTCACGACACGCGCTTCCGCGTTACGCATTTCCAGCGGCTTGCCGCGCACCGACAAGCGACCGGTTGCGGCGAGTTCGCGGCAACGCCAGCAAATAAGGGTATCCGAGGCAAAAAAACCGACGGTTTCGGCCATGATGCGCGCGGCCAGGTCGGAGGCGCCTTGCCAGGCATCGCTGAGATGCCCGAGGATCAAGCTGTCCATTTCGGCGAAAGTGCCGCTTTCGAAGGAGTTGGTGCGCCAGCGCCGTACGTCGCTGTTCATCATTTTCAATTCTTGCCACTCGAGCGCCAAACGCCCGATGCGCAGCAGCGACACCGGTGCGATGGTCTTCAGGCGTGCGTCCAGGGCTGCGGCCGGGTAGCGGCCCAGGGAGGCCGAACCGTGCGGCCAGGGCGTGACGCCACCGAGCTCGCGGGCGGTCAGGCCGATTTCGTTGATACGTTGGGGGTGATTGCGCAAGTGGTAGGCCATGCGCCGTAGCAAAAGTTGATCGCCCGAGCTTTGGCCGTGCCAGATCACCACTTCGGAACGGCTTTCGACCAGCGCAGCCAGACTTTTGCCGGCCTGCTCGAACTCTTCGAACAAGTCGCGCTGGGGGTTGCCCAGTACTCGCTGCCAGAAGCTGGCACGCATGATCAGGTTATCGTCGATGGCGCGCAGCGGGCCGATGGCGAGGTCGTCGCGCATCGATACCACCGGATCGGTGCGCCCGGCTTCGAGCAGCACGTTACTTAACAGCTTGGCGGCGATGTCGCCGTTGACAATATGGATATAGCTCATGGGAAAACACGCACTCGGCACAATAAAACCGGTAAATCCGGAAGGTGCCGGATAAATTGACCGGCTTTCGGATTGTAAGCTATTTTGCCGGCGGTCTCGCGTGCGTCGCTCGAAGCGATGTCGTATATAACGAAAATCGGCGTTTTCCGGCGTTCTACGTTAACTGTGTCGCCGCACCGGGTTTGCGGCATCGGGCTTGATTAAAAAATCGCGTTGAATTCAACGCTCGTCGTAACTGATAACGATGCGCTCGCTGAGCGGATGGCACTGGCAGGTCAGGACAAAGCCGGCTGCAATTTCATGCGGTTCCAGGGTGTAATTTTTGTCCATCCGCACTTCTCCTTCCAGCACGCGGGCGCGGCAGGTACAACACACGCCGCCTTTACAGGCATAAGGCAAATTCATGCCGGCCTGCAAACCGGTATCGAGCACGCTGACGCCCGCGAACGGAATGCGCATGCTGCGTTCCTTGCCGTCGGCGATCACCACCAATTGCGCCGTCGGTGTCGAAATATCGATGATCGCCGGTTTGATGCCGGCTTGCGGCAACGGCGTGCCGAAACGTTCGATATGGATTTTTTCGTGCGCCACGCCGGCTTGTTGCAGCGCCGCTTCGGCTGCATCCATCATCGGCGCCGGGCCGCAGATAAACGCGGCGTCGATGGAGTCCGCGGGCACCAGTGTTTCGAGGAAGGCGCTGCATTTATCCTGGTTCAGCAGGCCATTGAACAGTTCGATGTCCTGTGCTTCGTCGGACAGCACGTGATAGAGCGTGAGCCGTCCCAGGTAACGGTTTTTCAGGTCTTCAAGTTCTTCCGCGAACATGATGGCCGAGACACTGCGATTGCCGTAGATCAAGGTAAACGTGCTGGCCGGTTCAACCGCCAACGTGGCTTTGATCAAGGCCAGCATCGGCGTAATCCCGGAGCCGCCGGCGAAGCCCGCGTAGTGCCGTGCCTGTTGCGGATCGAGCGGTACAAAAAAACGGCCGTCAGGTGTCATCACGTCGATGGACTGGCCCGCCAGCAGCGCTTCGTTGGCGAAATTCGAGAACTTGCCGCCCGGTACCCGTTTGATGCCGACGCGCAGCTCACCCGAGTTTTCATAATCGTGGGGAGCGGCGCAGATCGAATAGGAGCGGCGCGCTTCTGCGCCGTCAATCGCGGTTTTCAGGGTCAGGAATTGTCCCGACTTAAAGCGATAGGCGTCGCGCAACTCAGGCGGGACATCAAACGAGATCGTCACCGCATCCCGGGTTTCGGGGCGGACGTCGCGGATACGCAGCGAGTGAAATTGCGGAGTCGCCATGGTTGTTGGGGCCGAATAAGGTGGGGAGACTAATAGGGTTTGAAATAATCGAAGGGTTCGCGGCAATCGAGGCAGCGATACAAGGCCTTGCAGGCGGTCGAGCCGAATTGCGCGAGGCGTTCGGTATGCGGCGAGCCGCAATGGGGGCAGGGCGGCTGATCGGCCGCCGGTCTGCCGCGTGGCATAAAACGCAGCGGCTGCGCTCCGGCGGGACGGTCGCCTTGCGGCGGCGCGATGCCGTAGGCGCGCAATTTTTCGCCCGCGCCGGGAGTGATCCAGTCGGTGGTCCAGGCTGGCGACAGAACCGTCACAATTCGTGCTGGGGCAAGACCGGCGGCGTTCAGCGCCAAGCCGATATCTTCGCTGATCTGTCCCATCGCCGGGCAACCGGAGTAGGTTGGGGTGATCACCACTTCGACGAGGCCCGGCGCATCGGCGGCACGCCTTACGTCACGCAAGATACCCAATTCACGAATCGAGACCACCGGTATTTCGGGATCGGGGACGGTTTCCAGCACCGCCCATACCTGAGCCAGCAAAGCATCGTCACAACCGTGCAACGGCTCGCTTGAGCCCGGGGCCAAAAGTGGTTCGCATGATCCCCTTGGTTCGAGGCGATTGGCTGGGTTCATCAGGGATTCTCGGCTAACCGGCTTACCACTGCGCGCCGGGATGCTGGCGCGCCACGCTTTGCAATTCGGCCAGCAAATAACCCATATGCTCGGAGTGAATGCCGAGTTTGCCGCTGGTGATGTAGTTGCCGGTGACAGGCAGCTTCAGGGTCGCTTCGTCCAAGGTGGCGCCGATGTCCGCCAGCCACGCAGCTTTCAGGTCGGTACCGCGCGGACCGATGCCGTCGGCCGCTACCGCATCTTCCAGCGCGTCGGCGCTGAAGAATTCATTGGTGTACGGCAGCAGGTAATCGAGTGCCGACTGGGCGCGGCGATGCGAAATCTCGGTGCCGTCGCCCAGCCTGACCAGCCAATCCTGTGCGTGATGCATGTGATACCGGTTTTCCTTGGCGGACTTGGCGGCGATCGCGGCCAAGTCGGTATCGGACGAGCGCTCAAGCAGCGGCCATAAATGTGCCATCAACGTGGCGTAGAGAACATTGCGCACGATGGTCACGGCATAATCTTTTTCCGCATGCGCGGTGCCGGCCAGTGGCCCGTAATGCGGCAATTCGACCAGCGTATAGTTGGTGAACTGCCGTTCGGTGCGCCAGTAGGCGTAATCGTCTTCCGTCAGCGCCAGCCCGGTCAATGCGGTTTCGAGCGCGGTGGCGCGCGAATACAGCAAGCGCGACTGCCCGATCAGGTCGAGACTGATATTCGTCAGCGCGATATCTTCTTCGAGCGCCGGCCCATGGCCGCACCATTCGCTATTGCGCTGACCGAGGATCAAAGCGTTGTCTGCGAGGCGCAGGATATACGCGAGGTGTTGCTGAGTCATGTTCGTCGCGCTCATCACATGTGGTTGACTTCGTCGGGCAGTGCGTAAAACGTGGGATGGCGGTAAATTTTGTCGCCGGCCGGTTCGAATAACTCGGCTTTATCGTCGGGGTTGGACGCGGTAATCGCATTCGACGGCACCACCCAGATGCTGATGCCTTCCTGGCGGCGCGTATACACGTCACGCGCCATGCGCAACGCCATGGTGGCGTCGGTTGCATGCAGACTGCCGCAATGCTTGTGATCCAAGCCCTGTTTACTGCGCACGAAAACTTCCCACAGCGGCCATTCCTGATTCATGTGTCTCTCCTTGATCTTGGGGCGGCGGTTTTAGGCCACGGGTTCAAGCCGCTTTCGCTTGCGCGCGTTTTGTCTGCTTGGCGGAATAAGCCAAGGCAGCTTCGCGTACCCAGGCGCCGTCATCGTGCGCCTTGACCCGCGTCGCCAGCCGTTCCTTGTTGCAGGGGCCGTCGCCGTTGACCACGCTCCAGAACTCATCCCAATCGATGGTGCCGTAGTCGTGTTGGCCGCGCGCTTCGTTCCATTTGAGGTCGGGGTCGGGGAAGGTCACGCCCAACACCTTGGCTTGCTGGATCGCGGCGTCGACAAATTTTTGCCGCAAATCGTCGTTGGAAATGCGCTTGATGCCCCATTGCATGGTCTGGGTGCTATGGATCGATTCTTTATCGCTGGGGCCGAACATCATCAGCACCGGCCACCACCAGCGATTCACCGATTCCTGCACCATCTCGCGCTGGGCTTGGCTACCTTGCATCATAGCCAGCAAGGCATCGAAGCCCTGGCGCTGGTGGAACGATTCTTCCTTGCAAATGCGGATCATGGCACGCGCATAAGGGCCATAGGTGCAACGGCACAGCGGCACCTGATTCATGATGGCGGCGCCGTCGACCAGCCAGCCGATCACACCGACGTCGGCCCAGGTCAGCGTCGGATAATTAAAAATGCTCGAATATTTGGCGCGACCCGAATGCAAAGCTTCGACCATCTGGTCGCGCGAGCTGTTCAGGGTTTCGGCCGCGCTATATAAATAGAGCCCGTGGCCGGCTTCGTCCTGCACCTTGGCCAACAAGATGGCTTTGCGTTTCAGGCTGGGGGCGCGGGAAATCCAGTTGCCTTCGGGCAGCATGCCGATGATTTCGGAATGGGCATGCTGGGAAATCTGGCGCAGCAGGGTTTTGCGGTACGCGTCGGGCATCCAGTCTTGCGGCTCGATTTTCTGGTCCGCCGCAATCCGGCTGTCGAAACGCTCTTGGGCGCCCTGGTCAGCGCTATCTGCGCCCGGGGGTTCCAGCGCAACGGCGTGCGGCACATCGAGCGATTGGGTATACATGACGCCTCCATCGGACTAAGCAAACAGTTTCTGGAGTATAAACCAACCGACCGGTCGGTTTATATATATTTTTGAGAATTCCACCTCGGTCTTTATTTCGAATTTACGAGCGCAACCGGCTTCCTGGCCCAGAGCTGGCGGACGGGCATGGAGAGCTGCTTATGCCGCTTATTTCCGCGTGAGCAATATATTCGTGTACACAGTGCTGGCCGGCGATACTTTATCCGGCATTGTGGCCGGCATCGATGCCGCGTCGGGTGTAAGTGTTGCCGCCATTGAGACAGCCAATCCGGGCGTCAGCGCCGGCGATTTGCAAATCGGCATGTTGTTGAATATTCCGAACCAATCGGGGAGCGGCATTGCGTTGAAATATACAGTGCAGCCGGGGGATAGTTACTCGAATATTGCCCCCAACCTGGCCGCTTGCGCCGGGGTAACGTATCAGCAGATCGAACAAGCCAACCCTGGGGTCGACCCCAACATTTTGCAGTTGGGACAGGTTTTGTCTATTCCAAGCGCTTCACGGCCACAACCCCAACCCCAGCCGCAACCCGAGCCCGGTGAAGCCTGGCTCGGCTTTTGGTATTGGACCTGGTCTAAAGCGGCTTGATCACAGGCGGCAAACGCCGGTTTGCGGGAGGCTATTGAGCTTATGACTGCGTTTGCGCCCGCAGACTCGCGGTAAAACCGCCCAGTTCTTGGGCCCCGGCGTCGGTAATCGCCCAATAATTCATCCCGCCGGTGCTCCAATGGGCCAGGTGGTAGCCCCGCTGCTCGAATATTTTTGCCGACGCGCCCGCGTCATTGCCCGGCCAGACATAAAGATTGATCGGGTGCAGTTTGTAACGGTAGACCATCACCGCAACGGCGCGGCCGTTGAGGAAATCGAGCCTGCCGCCGACCAGCGGATAACCTTGCTGAGCAAGGTCGATGACGGGCGGCGCAAAATCGATTTTGCCGTTGAACCACGGTTTGACCGTATGTTTATCGGTTGAAATCACATCGAACAGATGGTTGGACTGCAGCGAGCGGACGTGGTCGTCGACCAGCTCTTGCGTCAGGCGTTGCTCGGCCGTAGGGACTTTGAGGTAAATATTCACGCTCAAACCCAACACCGCCAAACTCACCGCTACGGCGCTAAGCGGCGACCAACCCGTGGACCTGGCCGGTAGTATGCTGCCGAGCCAGCGTTGGAGGCGCTGATTCAGCGCTTCCCGGGATGCGGGCCGGCCAGGCAGCGCGGCCTCGATGCGCGGCAACAAGTCCGGCGGCGCGTCGATGCGCAATGCCGCCTGCCTGAGTTGCGTACTGACAGCGCGATGTTGTTCATAGACCTGCCGGCAGGCTGCGCACTGTTCGAGATGACGCTCGAAGTCGCGCGCCTCGGACAAGCTGAGTTCCTGATCGAGATAAGCCGGCAACAAGTCCAAAGTCTGTTCGTGGTCCATCACGCCTCCTGTTTCATCGGCGCAAGCTGTGCCGCGAGTTGTTGGCGACCCCGCCCCAGGCGAGACATTACAGTACCCATCGGTATCCCCACGATGGCGGCGATTTCTTTATAAGACAATTCTTCGAGCTCCCGCAGTACCAGCACCTCCCGGAATTCCAAGGGCAAACTGCGTAATGCCCGCTGGACCCGCTGTTGATTTTCGCGGCGGGCCAGCAGCGCTTCAGGGTTGCTGTCCTGATGCGCTTCGCCGGTCTCAAGGCTATGTATGTCTTCGTCGAACTCCAAATCGCTTGCCTGATCCCGATTCTGTTGATGCCAGGTGTAGAAGGTATTGCGCACGATGGTCAATAACCAGGCGCGCGCGTTTGTGCCGTGAAAACCGGGGAAAAACTTGAATGCGCGTAAATACGCTTCCTGCGTCACGTCCTGGGCATCGGGGTCGTTGCGGGTCAGCCAGCGCGCCAGGTTGAAGGCCGAATTCAAGTGCGGCAATACCTGTGTCTTGAAGCGCTGCTCGATGGTCGGCTCGGCCATGCTTGATTTCCTGCTAAGTGTCTACCCACGTTTCGGCTTGTTTCCGGCAGTGCTTATCTACAAGACTGTGCCCCGGACGTTTTTATTCCCATGTTCCGCGCCGGGAATAAATTTCGGGCGGCTTCGGTATAGCAAGTACCGGTCATATGATCGGCGCCCTTCTGCGGAGAACACCATGGGGAATAACCTCAAGCGACGCGATTTTCTTAAGCTGGCGGGACTGGGCGGCGCGGTTTTTGCCTCCGGCCTGGCCGGTTGGCCAGGTGCTGCAGCGGCCCAGGCAGGTATCGCGCACGACGATTTCTTTTTTGTGCAACTGTCGGATAGCCACTGGGGTTTTGAGGGCGCCGCGATTAATCCTGACGCGCACGGCACCTTGCAAAAGGCGGTCGCGGCGGTCAACAGCCTCGCGCAACAGCCTGACTTTGTTGTTTTCACGGGCGACCTGACGCATACCACCGACAATCCCGTCGAGCGTCGCCGGCGCTTGTCCGAGTTCAAGGATATTACGGCCCAACTCAAGGTTAAAACCCTGCATTTTCTGCCGGGCGAACATGATGCCGCGCTCGATAACGGTAAAGCGTATCGGGAGTTCTTCGGCGACACGCACTACACCTTCGACCACCAGGGGCTGCACTTTATCGTGCTGGATAACGTCTCCGACCCGGCTGCCAAACTGGGCGATGCTCAGCTTGCGTGGCTGGCCGCCGACTTGGAGTCGCAGCCGGCCGACGCGCGCATTGTGGTTTTCGCCCATCGTCCTCTGTTTGATCTTTATCCGCAATGGGATTGGGCTACCACCGACGGCGCGCGTGCGGTGGCGCTGTTGATGCCTCATGCCAATGTGACGGTGTTTTACGGGCATATCCACCAGGAAAACCATCAGATGACCGGGCATATTGCGCACCATGCGGCACAGTCGCTGATTTTTCCGTTGCCGGCGCCCGGCTCGCAAGCCAAACGCACGCCGCTGCCATGGGATACCACCCAGCCTTACCACGGGCTGGGATTTCGCGAAGTCGAGACGCGTCGTCGCGATTTGCCGGATCTGATCACCGAATTACCTGTAAACGGAGCTTGAGCATGGAAATCAATCACCAAAGGCGTCAATTTCTAGCTGGTACGACGCTCGCCGGGCTGGGTGTGGCGGCGGCTACGGTTACCGGTCTTGCGCTGGCGCAACAGCCGGCGGATCGAATCATCAAGATCACGTCCAAGCGCTTCGAATTCACTCCCAATCGGATCGATCTGAAAAAAAATCAGCCGGTGGTGTTCGAACTGACGGCGCTGGATGTCACCATGGGGTTTAACGCGCCCGATTTCCATGTGCGGGCGGACATGGTGCCCGGGACGGTGTCGCGGATCCGTTTTACACCGGATAAGGCGGGTGAGTTTACCTTTCTATGCGATATTTTTTGCGGCTCGGGTCATGAGGATATGAGCGGCACGATAGTCGTGACATGACGCCGTGGGGCTGGGTTTGGCATGCGCCGGCCCAAGGGGCGGTCACAGGCGGTACTATGGCTGCATTCCAGACTTCAGCATCGAGCGTGGACTCGGTCACCGACTATGAGTGCAAGCAATTCCCCCGCGCCGGATCCACACCAACTCGCCATGCAATTGCAACAGGCCATTGCGTTGCACCAGCAGGGACAACTCGCGCAAGCGGAGGGCGGGTATCGAGCCGTACTGCGGCACCAGCCGGGTAATTTCCACGCGCTGCACCTGCTGGGCGTGCTGTTGCACCAAGGCGGGCAACACGAGGCTGCACTTGCGATGATCCGCGCCGCGCTCGAAATCGATTCCAGCCAGGCTGATGCTTATTCGAACCTCGGTGTGGTGTTGCAAGCGTTGCGGCGTTATGTCGAGGCTTTGGACAGTTTTTCCGCCGCGCTGCGCTTGCATCCGGATTCCGCCATGGCTTTGAATAACCGCGGTAATGTCCTGCGCGCTTTAAAGCGTCCCGAGGAAGCGCTGCGCGATTACGCCGCCGCGATACAACTTAAGCCTGATTATGCCGAGGCATTTAACAATCGCGGCAATGCACTCAGGGATGTGGGACGGCTGGAGGCGGCGCTGGCCAGTTTCGAGCAGGCAGCGCAGTTGGCTCCGAATTACGCGGAAGCGTGGAATAACCGCGGTACCGCGCTTAAACTGCTGCAGCGTTATGACGAGGCGCTGCTGAGTTTTGCCCGGGCATATGAGATCCGGCCGGCGTATGCCGATGCGCATTGGAACGAAAGCCTGTGCCGTTTGTTGCTGGGCGACTTCGCACAAGGCTGGCGCAAACATGAATGGCGCTGGCATGCCGCAGGTTTGGCTCTGACCCGGCGCATCTGGGCGCAGCCGCTTTGGCTCGGACTGGGCGCGTGTGAGGTGCCGGGTGTCGAGGCCAGCCATGCCGGTCTGGAGGGCAAGACTATTTTGTTGCATGCCGAGCAAGGTTGGGGCGACACGCTGCAATTTTGCCGTTATGCGCAGCACGTGGCGGCATTGGGCGCGGTTGTTTTGCTGGAAGTGCAAGCGCCTCTGAAAACCTTGTTGAGCGGGCTGGCTGGGGTGACGCGGGTCTATGCGCAAGGAGAAGCGCTGCCATCTTTCGATTTTCAGTGCCCGCTATTGAGTTTGCCCCTGGCGTTGGGCTGCGAGCTGGCGACGATGCCGGCGCCGCAAGCGTATTTGTCCGCCGATCCGCGCAAGGTGGCCGATTGGGCAGTTCGTTTGGCGCAGCCGGGGCTAAATCCGGGCCGGCCGTTGATCGGTCTGGCCTGGTCGGGCAATCCGCGGCATGTGAACGACGCTCAGCGCTCGATTCCGCTGGCGCAATTAGGCCCGGTGTTGGCGGCTAAGGCGCGTTTCGTCAGTATTCAGACGGAGGTGCGCGAGTCTGATCGTGAGGCGTTCGCGCGTTATGGCGTGATCGACGTGGCGGACAATTTAGGCGATTTCAGCGACACGGCTGCTTTGCTGGCCTGTCTGGATCAGGTGATTACGGTTGATACAGCGAGCGCTCATCTGGCCGGCGCTTTGGCGCGGCCGACGACAGTTTTGTTGCCGCACACGCCGGATTTCCGCTGGCTGCTGGGGCGTGAGGATACGCCTTGGTATCCGGCCATGCGCCTGCGGCGACAGGCTCGACCGGGAAGTTGGGATGAGGTGATCGAATGCACCGCGGCGGCGTTGTCGCCGGATATCGCTTGAATTGTTGCGGAGTGGACCCTGGGCGGTCGGCTCGACTGGGGCTGAAGGGGCGCCGCGTGATTTGCCGCCGGCCTCGGCGGTCGCAATCGGGCTTGATAGGCCTGCCTTGGTCAATAGCACCGTCGCAGCGCTTAGTGCACAATCGAGGGCTGTTGACGAAATTTCCCAGGAATCAATGATCCGATTAATGATCCTTTTAAGCGATCGCCGACGCGCGCTCTCCAAGCGGCTTCGCGTCCTCTTGCTGGTATGGGCGGCAGGCGCCGCGCACACTGTCTTGGCCGACAATCCTCACTGGGTGGCCGCTTGGGCCTCGGCACCTCAAAGCGTATCCGATAATCCCGCCGCTCCGGTATTTAACCGGGCGCCCCAGGTCAATCATCAAACCATCCGGCAAATTGTCTACCCCGGCCTGACCGGAGACCGGGTGCGCATCCAACTAAGTAATCGATATGGACGGGTGCCGCTGGCTGTGGCGGAGGTCCATCTGGCTCGATCCGCATCGTTGGCGGCGATCGAGCGCGGCAGCGACCGGCAGGTGACCTTTGACGGTAAATCCTCTGTGGTGATTCCGCCGGGGCAAACCTGGCAGAGCGATCCCGTGGCTTTGACGGTGGCGGGCGGTGCGCCTCTGGCTGTGAGCCTATATATAGAAGGTGCTGAAACGCCGAGCACCTGGCATAAAGTCGCGAGTCAGGTGAATTACGTGTCGGTGCCGGGGAATCACGCTTCCGACCCGAGCGCCGCCGCGTTTCACAGCCGGTTTACCTCCTACCTTTGGCTCAGCGGGATCTCGGTCGATGTGGGTGAGCATTCTGCTGCGTTTGCCGTCGCCGCTATTGGAGACTCCATTACCGACGGCATGCGGTCGACCTTGAACGCAAATCGGCGCTGGCCGGATGCTTTGGCGCGGCGTATCGCCAATCCGCATGTCGCGGTGCTCAATCTGGGGATAAGCGGCAATCGCCTGCTCAATAGTTCTCCTTGCTACGGCGAAAGCCTGGTGAGCCGTTTCAAGCCGGATGCGTTGACCCAGGTGGGTGCCCGCGTCGCGGTTGTACTCGTCGGTATCAACGACATCAACTTTTCCGCAGAGCCGCCGCATCCGGGGTTGGACTGTGATGTGCCCCATACCAAGGTGACGGACGCCGCCATGATTGCCGGTTATCGCACCCTGATTGCAGCCGCCCATGCGCAGGGTATGCGCATTGTCGGTGCCACTCTGACCCCGGCGGGTCTGCCGCCGGAGCGTGAAGCAACGCGGCTGGCGGTCAACCGCTGGATTCGCGGCGGCGGATTCGATGGGGTGATCGATTTCGATGCGGCGCTGCGCAACCCGGCCAAGCCCGACGAGCTGCTGCCGCGCTTCGATAGCGGCGATCACATCCATCCCAGCGATGCGGGTTATGCGCAAATGGCGCAGCAGATCCCGCTTAAATTGCTCGGCTTGCCATAGAGACGACGCGTCCTCGTCCAAGGTAGAAAAACTATCTTCGCAAAGGCCTTGCGTTTGTCCGCTGGATTGCTTATGATTCGTCTCCCTGTGCAGCGGCGCCGAAGTAGGGCGAAGCGGTCGGGGAACCGGAAAGCCAAGAGAGGTAAGGGTTTGCGGGGTTGGCAGGGAAATGCGAAAGCAAATAACTGTTGACGGAA
>Ga0302178_10000025_pt1 | contig 146791 bp, 116 predicted proteins | sample I_Palsa_E1_3_FD_198790 | JGI IMG/M metagenome (GOLD analysis project Ga0302178, IMG submission 198790) | Peat permafrost microbial communities from Stordalen Mire near Abisko, Sweden - I_Palsa_E1_3 | ecosystem: Environmental > Terrestrial > Soil > Palsa > Peat permafrost | place: Sweden...
GAGCCGACCCAGTGGACCCGCGTGATGCCCATCTTCACCATCATCACCGGCAATCCGGCCCGCTTCCAGACCCAGGCACCGGATCGCGCGGCCGCCACCCATCTCTATGACGAGCTCATCACGCACGCCCAGGCCAGCGACGCCAATGACGTGCTGTATTGGTTCGAATCGTCGTGGGATTACGATCCCGAGCCGCTGCTGCCGCAGATCCGCGACAACCTGTTTGCCGTCAATTTCGCCGACGACCTGATCAATGCCAGCGACCTGGGCATCATGCAAAAATTGGTACCGAAGATAGCGCATGGCCGCTATGTCGAAATTCCTGAAACCGTGCTGTCGAACGGGCATCAAACACTGGCCGAACCGGCAGTGTGGAAACCGTACCTGATCGAATTGCTGAACGAAAAGGCGACCGCGTCCGGTCAATAAACCGGCTCGGCGGCCGAACTGGAGGGATTGCGGTGAGTAATGTCTATGACTACGGCATACACAAAGGTCTCAGTCCGCCGCAACTGTTCTTCATGGTAATGCTCAATGAAACGTCGGAAGAACTTGGCGTCAAAGATCTTGAAGCGCTCGGCGCCACGATCGCGGGCTACCCTTTGCTGTCAACTCGCGCAAAATTTGCAGGAACCACAAAAGGCACTTCTATCGCTTCAAAATTAGCTCGGACAGCATTGCCGATCAATCTACGCACACGGGTTTTACCCACACTGACCTTTAAAAGCGTGCGCAGCTTGAAATTTATTTTCACACGGAATATTGGCACCTTTGTCGGCCGTGCCATTCCGGTAGTTGGCGAAGTGCTGCTTGCCCGTGATGTCAGTCTAATCTCGATACATTCGGTTCGTAAATACAATCAACTCGTTAAAACGGAAGACCAGGTGTTCTGATGACAGACCAACGTTGGACTCAACTTGAATCTTTCGTCCGCGCGGAAACCGGGTCATTTTCCCGTCAAGTCATTACGCCGAGCACATCCCTCGAAGATGACCTGGATCTTACGGGCGATGATGCCGACGATTTTATGGCAAAATTTTTTGCCCATTTCAAAATCGATGCAGGCGATTTTGACAGCGGCCGCTACCATCTCGGAGAAGGGTCGGGCCTCGTTCTGTTATTCGCCACGCTATTATCCAAAAAGAAGCGTGATCGGCTCAAGCGGATCCCCTTGACCATGGCGATGCTTCAAGAAGCTATACGGATTGGGAGGTGGGAGACGGCGCGAGTTGAAGGCGTTGCTAGCACATCGGTTTAGTTGCCAAGACCCCCTCTTTTAACCCGATTTCGACAGCATCACCGCTCTCGCCGACGATAAGCGCCACACCAAAGATCTCGCTGGGCTATTACTCCCAAGTCCCGAAAACCAACGCGACGAACGGCAAGGATTTGGCTGGAGACGTGTACATTGCGCTCATTGCGCAGGTGGTGTCCAGATGTGAATATCCGTCGCCTTCAGAGCATTGGGGATAAGTCCGGCCGCGTAATACGTGTCGGCGATGCGCTGCTGTTCTTCGAGCTGGTCTCGCCGCACCGGAACGATCTGATAGCTTCGGCGGCTATTCGCCAACTCGACTGTCGGGGGCGGAATATTGCCCCACAGCGGGCCCAATATCTGCGCGGCCTCCTGCGGATGTGCCTTGACCCACTTGCCGGTCTCACTCAGTTCATCGAACACAAGCCGCAACACGTCGGGATGTTTGTCGGCGAATGCGGTCGTCGCGGTATAGAAACGATTATATTGCGCGATGCCCCCCGTGCCGTCCGCGACCACGCGTACATTGCCGTCGCGCTGCTGCGCGGCGAGGAACGGATCCCAGATCACCCAGGCGTCAATATTGCCGCCGCGAAATGCCGCCAGCGCATCGGGCGCCTCAAGATAACGCACCTGAATGTCGTTGATGGTCAGCCCCGCCTTCTTGAGTTCGGCCAGCAACAAGAAATTGCAGCCTGATCCCTTCGCGACAGCCACCTGTTTGCCCTTCAGGTCGGCGACACTGTGAATCGGCGAAGCAGATGGGACGATAATGGCCTGCGCGCTCGGCGCCGCGGTTTCTTCGGCGTAATAAGTCAATGGGGCGTTGGCGGCCTGCGTGAACAGCGCAAATGCGTCGGCCACATCGGAATGCAGATCGACACTGCCCGAGTTGAGCGATTGCAGCAAGCCGGCCGAGAACTCGTGCCAACTCACGTCATACCCAAGTGCATTCAGTTTCTTTTCCAGTTCGCCCGTGCGCTTGAGCAAAATGAACAATGTCGATGAGCGCTGATAACTGATCGCTACGGTCTCTCTCGCCTGGGCGATACCCGACACCAACAAACCGCAAATGACAGCGGTGCAGACAGAGAAGCGTCGCACGCTTCGAAACAGGCTGGCGGTCAGGTGCATGATCGAAATATCGGAAGTATGTGGGGTTCCAGCCACTATAACCAAGAAGTTCGGTACGTTTAATATCGATTCACGCAAACCATATATTTTTGATGAATGCGTCGCCAAGGCCGCCAAGCCGCAGGCTTCTTACACGCACGCAAAAGACAATTACCGCTTTGTACATGTCCGTTTCCGGGCCATTGCGGTAAGCTGGGAAAGCGCTCATCAGTACAGTTTGACAGGCTTCACCACAACCATATCGGCAACGATTTCGCGGCGAGGCAGGCCAGGCGGCGGTGGTTGGATAGCGCTGCCGACGCCACCAACATGCGGGTCTCTTTTCAAGGACTGTGTCATCTGTGACTCACGTCGATGCTTTTCAAGCTCTTCCTGATCTGCTTGCACCAGGCCTGTCGCTGATATTTTGCGGAATCAATCCGGGCATGCGTGCGGCATCGACAGGCCATCACTTTGCGGGCAGAGGCAATCGGTTCTGGCGGGTCATGCATCTGGCGGGTTTTACTCCCGTGCAGATTCGTGCCGAAGACGATCGCTCGCTTCTTCGATATGGTTGCGGTCTCACAACGGTGGTCCCGCGGCCAACCGTGCGGGCCGCCGAACTGTCGCGAGCGGAAATTGAACTGGCCGGCGATGATTTTCGGCGGAAAATCGAGCAGTACGCCCCGCGGCACGTCGTTTTCCTGGGGAAGATGGCGCTCTCGGCCATCTCCGGCTCACGCAATATCGATTGGGGACCGCAAGCAGAACCATTCGGCGGCACACGCGCGTGGGTCTTACCCAATCCCAGTGGCCTGAATCGGGCATTCGACCTCGATGCCTTAGTGACCGCCTACCGGGAGGTTCGCGTTGCGGTTGCGTCCACACCCTGAAGGTGTATTTTTATGCGTAGCGTCTCGGTAACGAATCCCACGAAAGCACGAATCTGACCGCCGGCGCTTCGCCGCTCTAAGCGCAACAGGCTCACCGGGGCCGACTCGGGCTCGTTTCGCGTCAGATACCTCGACTATTCGTGGGTGCTACAGGCGGCAACCATCGCGCGTCGCTCAAGGCGCGGCGGCGGGTGCCCGTCGCCTTGGTCGACTCGGCCAACTGATGCAATGAGTGCGCGCCCAGGTCCTCGGTATCGGAGGTTTTGGCGGCATTGATCGGCGGCGCGAAATAGCTCTTATGCACGTCGTTTCTAAACGATTCCATGGCGTGCAAAGGGTCGTTGCCATGCGCGCCGAGATAGCTGCCTATGACATGAGGCACCAAGGGACTCAGGCGGCTGTCGCCTTTCATGACCGATGCGGTTTCCCATTTCGTCCGCTCGCGTGCCTCCTGGACGTGCGCCACCATTTCATCGAAATGGGCCGGTTGCCGCAAATCCTTGTTCCCCGTCACCACAGCGTAACGAGGCCCGTGCAATGCCTGCACGTCGGCTTTAGCCTCCGCCAATTCCGTGGCAGGGCTGGACATATGCTTAATAGTGGCGAGCGAGCCCATCACTGCCATATCGGAGAATGGGCGGGGCGACGCGACGTCGCCCAGTGTTTTCATCACCGCCGCCGAGCGTAACGCGTCCCGGGTGTTGTGTTCCGAGGTGATCGCGGCGGTGGTGCCGGCGATCAGTTGCGATTTGACGCTGGGGGTATGTCCTGCAATCGGATTCCACGTGGCGAGCGCGGCGGCGCCCACCGGCTTTTGTGTGCGCCAGATCAAATCAGCGGTTCTCGATCGGCCGCCGAAGATATCTTTCGCCTCCTGCGAGCTCGCCCCATGCCATGTGGGCGCTTGCCTCAGATCGCGGGTCGCCACATGTTCATCCAGGCCGCTGCCGGTAAAGCTCGGCACGGCACCGACGCGATTGCTCAGAACCCGCTGCGCATCGACCCTGACCTCGTCGGGCTTGATCGCGACCTTCCCGGCTCCGGGGAGCACCCTCGCGCGCCACGCTTTCGATTTGTTTGCGAGTTGCAAGCCCATTTTCGGTTCGAGGCCGCGGGCCGCCAATTTGGCAATACGCGTCTTCCTTAATGGTTGCATGCCGCCGATCACGTAACGCGCTCGATTGCGCACCGCCGACACAATACTTCGCCCGGGAATCCACTTGTTTTCGTATTGCTTGCCCATTTAGCGGGACCTCCAATGGTCCATCGTGTTACCGGCGCGGCGCGGGCGTCATGTCGCGCAACAGCCCACTTGCCATTGGCGCGAGCTGAACCACAAGGCCTGAGCCGCCTTGGGCAAGGGTGCAGCGATCGGGCATGGTGCTGCAGCACCCGCTCATTTGTCGCGCTTCACCACTAGCCCCTCGTATTTGGGGGGCGCTAGCGCACGATGCTGGGAACGTGGCGATACAGGCTCCGTGAACTTCGGATTGAGCGTGCCGGCTGCATCTTTCTTCATGTCCTTTTGCCTGACGAAACGCCCCGGGGCACTGACCGAGGGCAGCAGGTTGCCGTCTTTTGCCGGCACAGGTTTCGCGGGACCCAAGGCCCCGCTGGGGAGCAGATCGTGGCGAACCTGGCTGAGCTGATGGCCGGTGGGATTAACCAGATCGGTGAAATGGCCGCTCCCCCCCTGTACCGTCAAATGAGGATATTCAGACCTCACGCCGGTCGGACTCAAGGGATGGAACGCTTGGGTCGCGGGCGCATGCAGATTCGGTATATGAAACAAATCCTGGCCGCCGACCTGCGCGCTTGCCGCGATTTGCCTGAGCGCGGGGTTGGTCGCGTGGACCCCCTGCTCCGCGGCATGGTTGACTTGCGCCAGCGCAGCCTGGTCGCGCGGCCCGAGAAACGAGGCGATTTCGCCAAACAAGGCGGGCGTGAGAGACGCCCGACGCCCATCATCCGAACTGGCCATCGCGGCCTCCTATATCAATTTATGCATGCCGAAGACTGCTTCCAACCGTTCACTCGGGAAGCCTGAACCTCGCGCTTTATCTATACAAGGAGCGTGCCAGCTCCGCCCGCAAACGGTGGATGTCCCGCTGCCGCACCGTACCGGCATCGGCGGGAGATTTAACCGGCTCGCGGGTGGGTCGAAAATATCCCACCGCTATCGCGCTTCCTGCCACGGCGCGGCGTGCCCGGGAAGCGGTAAACAGCGGGCGAACAGATACTTGCGTCGCGCCGCCGCGGCAGCTTGGTCGATGGGATTTTTTTTCATGGAGGGATTTTTTTATCCCACGATCGATGTGCCGCCATTCAACTCATGAGTTCCAGAAAAAACCAGCATATCTTTGGCAATCCAACAATCGATAGCGCTTGCGACAGCACTTGGAATAAAGTCGGCACGGCAAGTGTTAGCACATTCGTTAGCACATTTTTCCACTCGACGAGATTTTCATGAACAGACCCATTTTGAAAAACGGACGCCGCGCGAAGGAAAGGATGCCTTGGTTACGTGCCATATTGTCGGCAGGACTGCTGGCAATCATTGTGAACACCGCGATGCTGTCTATGGCGGATCACTTGCATATCGTCACCGCGCGTGGCGGACTGTTGACTTTGCTGCTGCGTATCGGACCGACCCTGCTACCGATAGCAAAGACCTATGCATTCCAGCAGGCATTTCACATCGTCGTGGGAGTCGGCATGGCGGTTTTCTATGTATTTACGTTCGCCAAACTTCCAGCGTCGGCGCTAGCTCGCGGGTTCGCATACGCACTCGTCGTATGGCTTGCAAATGCATGCATAATCCTGCCCCTCATCGGCCAAGGATTTGCCGGGCACGATGTGCTGACACCCCTGGGTATGATATTTTTCGCGATCGCGCACACGGTCTTTTTCATGCTGACCGCATTCCTCTATCACCGGTGGCATGAGCTGGGCGGCTAGGCGGGATCGGCGGCAGAAATATAACTGCAGAGTAGCGGCCCTTCCAGTAGCGGTTGCCCCCCTAAAACGAGCCAAGCACGAAAACCACCGTCCGGTCTGCCGTTGAGTTGGATCTCGGTCTCCTCTTAAGGTCGTAGTCAAGCACCGAATCGACGATCATGCCCTTACCGCCGCGCCGCTCGACCATAATCTAAATTATGGTCGATGTTGCTTTAGAAAGAAGGCATGAACCTATGATGTTGGGGTCGCAATGAGAGGCGGCGCTCATTAAATATACTTTTATACATTATATTTAATTACAATATGTTTTTTTATATATTAACTTCATGACCGCATCCAAGTCATTTCCGCCTGAAAGCTTCACGCCTTCGCCCGAGGCTTTCGTCCAATTACGCGCCTCGGCAGGCCGCGCATGCTCCTTGCTCAAGGCGATGGCCAACGAAGACCGTCTGCTCCTGCTGTGCCAGCTCGCCGAGGGTGAACGCAATGTGGGGGAATTGCAAATGCACACCGGCATCGTGCAGCCGACGCTTTCCCAACAGTTAGGTGTACTGCGTGATGAAGGCCTTGTCGAAACACGACGCGACGGAAAATTTATTTTTTACCGGCTCGACAACATCGAAGTCGCGGCTGTGATGCAAGCCCTGTACGCCAGTTTCTGCGGCAGCCCCAAAACGGGAGATCCGACAAAATGAGTATTGACCTGAGCCATTTCACTCCATTGACTTCGCTCACCGGCGGCATCTTGATCGGCTTGTCATCCGCACTCTTGATTTTGCTTAACGGGCGCATCGCGGGTATCAGCGGTATTGTCGGCAATCTGATCGGCCCAAGTACGAAAGGCGACCGCCTCTGGCGCATGGCGTTCATTGCCGGCCTGCTGCTCGCCGCACCCGTCTGGCGAATGGTCGGTACGCTACCGGTGGTTCATATAGCCACCGGTACGCCTTTGCTTATTGCGGGCCTGCTGGTTGGACTGGGTACCCGCTACGCTTCCGGATGCACCAGCGGTCATGGCGTATGCGGCCTGTCGCGCGGGTCCTTCCGCTCTCTGATCGCCACCCTTTCTTTTATGGCGGCAGGCTTTGTCACTGTCTATGTCGTCCACCACGTACCGGGCCTATAACCATGCAAAACATCGTTGCCCTCTTTGTCGGACTGCTCTTCGGCATCGGCCTGCTGCTCTCGGGCATGACCAATCCCGCCAAGGTATTGGGCTTTCTGGATCTGGCCGGCCAATGGGATCCGTCCCTCGCGCTGGTCATGGTAGGTGCCATCGCGATCGCAGCGCCGGCGTTTGCATGGATCAAACGACGCCCGCGCAGCATGCTCGGCGCCCCGGTAGCGTTACCTGCCGCCGCGACCGTTAATATCCGTCTGATACTAGGCAGTCTGGTGTTCGGAGTCGGCTGGGGACTCGCGGGATTTTGTCCCGGTCCGGCGCTCGTCAGCACAGCGACGGGGCAACCCGGAGCCTGGATCTTCGTCGCGGCCATGCTCGCAGGCATGGCAATATTCTCAATCATCGAACGTTTGCTTGCGCAAGCCCGCACGTCAAGGAACGACCTGACAGCGGGGAGACCTGGGTGAACAAATATCAGGCGCGTTGATACCCAGCTCGGCAGGACCGCGCATCAGCATCGAGCACCTTATCGGCTCCTATGATCGGGTTGCCGTCTTTGCCCGACGACGGCGCCAGGAACGACAAGAAAAGGCGAAGACGGCAGGCCGCGGCACGTTCATCCCGCTGCAACACCGCGGGTCAGAGCACGGTTAAAACACGGATTTTAAAAAGAGCGGGAATGAACGGTGCCTGTTGCGCAGGTCACCACGATTAAACGGATATTGGTTAAAATGGCGCACGCGCTGCCGAGGATCAATTAAGAAATGCCGTCGTCAAATGCTCGCCCGCCGGTGCATCGCACCGCCGCATTCGTTCCGGAAACTGCTTTCGGCAATTGGTTTCTACGCACCTACACATGGGAACACCACGTGCTGAGAGTGGCAATCGAAGACCTCAAGCGATTGATGACGCACCCCTACCCCGACAGCCCGGTGATCCTGGATGCCGGCTGCGGTCAAGGCCAATCGTTCAGGCTGCTGAAAGAGGCCTTCCAGCCGCAGCGCATCATTGGTGTCGATATCCACCGTGAATCGCTCGCCAGAGCGCGGTCCGCCGCCGACGAACTCGGGTTTCCAATCGAATTGATCGCTGGCGATTGCCGGACTTTGAGCTGCGCTTCCGAGAGTATCGACATCGTATTTTGTCACCAGACCTTTCATCATCTGGTCCACCAGGAAGCCAGCCTCGCCGAATTCAGACGCGTACTCAAACCGGGGGGTACGCTGTTGTTCGCCGAGTCAACCGATGCATACATCCGTTCGTGGGTCATTCGCCTGCTGTTCCGGCATCCGATGCAGGTCCAAAAAAGCGCGGATGGCTACCTCGACATGATCCGTGACCACGGCTTCAGTTTCGGCACGCAGAACGTATCGTTGCCCTATTTATGGTGGAGTCGTGCCCGCGATTTCGGGCTGTTGGAGCGCTTTGGCTTGCTGCGGCCTCGGCCTCCTGGCAAACGCCGCGAAACCCTCGTCAACGTGGCCGCGGTTAAAGTGGCCTGAGCATCTCTGCGGCCTTTGCAGGTTCATAGCGACGTTCGAGCGCATACGCTGTGAGATATAGGAAGGTCGTCAGGACCAACAAAGCGAGCAACTGCCGGCTCCCGACGGAAACCTATTACATCGTAGATAGACCCCCGGGAGGGCGTCATGCTGCGTTGAATGATGCGCTGATGGACATTGCTAACGGAACCCACCGGGCTCAATGGTTTGGGCTTTATCGCGCCGGAGGAATCGTTGGCGACTATACTTACATCAACGGCGTTCGACGGGGTAATTTCAGGCTGCATCCCACTGGCTATCGGGGAATCAGCGAAGGCTGTGTCACGCTACCTCATCCAATCAATTCAAGGCTTTGAGCGCATACCTCAAAGCCCAAACCACCGCTAAAATACCAGGCACTCAGATAGATTATTATGGAACGGTTATAGTCCGATGAAAAAAGCACTTCTATCTTTTGTGGCAGCGCTTCTGCTGACTTTACCCATCTACATCGGTATAGGCAAAAACCCATGGGTCAATGACTGGTTTATCAATGGGGCTGGCTGGGACGTGTTCATTCCGCTGTTCCGCCTTTGCAACGCAATCGGCATAACCGGGGATGCAGATATCCTGATTGCTGCGATGTTGACTATCAGCTTCCTAATCTCCCTCGCCGTGGTCCTCGTTGTAACTGCCGTGGTTCGTCGCGCCAAACTCCGTGTTGCAGCACGCTACGGCGGATTGCCCTCAAATAAACAAAAAACCCCGCAGAGCTAGGCTTTACGGGGTTTTATGGTGAAACTTGGGTGTTGCTTGGAGTGTCTTTGGTGCCGGGGACCGGACTTGAACCGGCAAGCCGTTTAAAGCGGCGGATTTTCGTCACACTACGTCTTTGGACGCCAGCGGTTTGCGGAGGAGTGCTCCGCTGATCTCGCCGTTCGTGCGCTGGACTATGCCTTCACCATTGCGCCAAGCGCGGCAGGTGCCCCCCGTCTAGTCTCTACACCTTCCCGGCCCAGCTTGATTGGCCGTATTTGGCCTGCAAATGCTGTATCGGGCTTGGCTCGGTGTTGCCTCGGCGCTATGTGCACCAGGGGTTTCGCCGAATTTGAGGGGTTCTACACCGACCGTTTCCGATCGGGCACTCAATTTTTTAAGTCCGCTATGTTTACCAATTTCATCACCCCGGCAGGGCGGACGAGATTCTACCACTGCTCGGCGTTGGTAGCTAGATGAGGATTCCCGGCCGATGCCACAGCCTCGTCCTTGATGAGTGCGCGATGCGTCACGGCAGCGTCATTTTTCATGCCGATAATGTAAGCTGATGAAAACGTTTCCAAATGGTGTGAAACATGGCTGCCACGATCAAGGATGTCGCTTCTTACGCGGGGTTTTCGATTGCGACGGTGTCGCGAGCGATCAATGCGCCCCACACGGTCAGCCCCATCGCCCTGGAAAAAGTCCGGGCGGCAATTGAGGTGTTGCAGTTCCGGCCCAATGCGCTGGGGCGGCAGCTCAGGACCGAACGTACCGGGCTGATCGGCGTGATTTTGCCGACTTTGGCCAACCCGGTATTTGCCGAGTCGCTGCAAGGTATCGACGACGAAGCCAGCGAAGCGGGTTATCGCCTGGTGCTGATGACCACCCAGTACGACGCCGTGCGTGAACGGCGGGCTATCGAAACTTTGCGCGAACAGCGTGTCGACGGCGTGATTATGACCGTCACCGACGGCAATTCAAATCCCTTGCTCGATGAGCTGGAAGCCGACAGCATGCCTTATGTGCTGGCGCATAACGATACCGCCTGCCGCCCTTCCATTTCGGTGAATAATCGCCGTGCCGCGCGTGATGGCGTGCGGCTGTTGATCAGTCAGGGACACCGCAATATCTTGATGCTGGCGGGTTCGCTGGCGGCCTCCGACCGCGCCCGCCAGCGCCATCTGGGTTATTGCGATGCCATGCTGGAAGCCAATCTCGAACCGCGCGCCGCGATCGAGGTCGATTTCAACACCGATAGGCTCGCTACCGACACGCTGGAACGCCTGACGGTAGGTCCCGACCATCCGACCGCGCTGTTCTGCAGCAACGACTTGCTGGCAATGATGGTGATGCGCGGCTTGCGCGCGGCGCATTTCGAGGTGCCGCGCGATATGTCCATTCTCGGTTTCGACGGCTTGCCCATGGGCGAACTGCTGTCGCCGACGCTGGCCAGTATCTGCGCGCCGAATCGAGCCATCGGCGCTCAGGCATGGCAGCATTTGCTGGCGCAGATCGAAGCCCATCTGCCGACTGCCGAAAATACCGGCACCGACCTGTTTAAATATCCGCGACGTGGCTTGACGTTGCAACATGTGATTCGCATCGGCGCCACCATCGCGCCGTTGCAGCGCACACGCGATGCCGCCGCCGATATGACGGATCAATCCGAGCCGCTGAAGATTTCACCGCGTGGGCGTTGACACGTCCAAGCTGAATCGCGGATACAGGTTTAATGTGCTGCCGCTTTAGTTCGATAACCGCTTGGTTTGTTCAATCTGCTTTTTGTGCTGGGACCATCATGACTCGTTACGTGACATCGTTGCGCGCCGTTTTCTTACCCGTCTTGCGTGGTTTGAGCATCACCCTGGTGGCCGGTCTCGCCTGTCTGGCGGCACCGGCCGCCCACGCAGACAGCACCGCGATCTGCTACAACTGCCCGCCCGAATGGGCCGACTGGGCGGCGCAAATCGAGGCCATCCATAAGGCGACCGGTATCCGCGTCCCGTTCGACGACAAGAATTCCGGTCAAGCGATCGCGCAGATGATGGCCGAGCAAAAGAGCCCGGTGGCCGACGTGGTCTACCTGGGTATCTCATCGGTATTCCAGGCCGAGGACAAAGGCTTGGTCGAGCCTTATAAACCAGTCCATTGGGACGATATCCCAGCCACTTTAAAAGACCCGCAAGGCAATTGGTTTGCGATTCATTCGGGCACCCTGGGGTTTTTTGTCAACAAGGATGCGCTCGAAGGACGACCGGTGCCGCGCACTTGGGCCGACCTGCTCAAGCCTGAATATAAAGGCATGATCGGCTATCTCGATCCGTCGTCGGCCTTTGTCGGTTATGCCGGTGCGGTGGCGGTCAATCTTGCCTTGGGCGGCAGCTTGAATAATTTTCAGCCGGGACTCAACTGGTTCAAAGCCCTGAAAGCCAACGCCCCCATCGTGCCCAAGCAAACTGCCTATGCTCGCGTATTGTCCGGCGAGATTCCGATTTTGCTCGATTATGATTTTGATGCGTACCGCGCCAAATATAAAGATCTCGCCAATGTCGAGTTTGTGATTCCGCAAGAAGGCACGATTACGGTGCCGTACGTGATGGCGCTGGTAAAAGGCGCGCCGCACCCGGAGAACGGCAAGAAGGTGCTCGATTTTGTCTTGTCCGATGCGGGCCAGTTGCTGTGGGCGCAGGCCTATTTACGCCCGGTGCGCAAGGTGCCGCTGCCGCCGCAGGTCGCCGCCAAATTTCTGCCGGCAAGCGACTACGCACGCGTGAAACCGCTCGACTTTAATGCCATGGCCAAAGCCCAGCATGAGTTTGCCGAGCAGTATCTGGCCATTATGAAATGAAACAGACTTAGTACAACGGGGCAGGAGAAACAACCCGCTGCGCCCCCGCCTCAATACCGTACCCGAGACACTATGCATGACCTGACTTTTCCCTTGCGCTGGCGAGCGCTGTTGCTGGCCCCCGCGCTGGCCTTTTTTGCCTGCTTCTGGCTATTGCCGATTGCCCGCCTGATCCAGTTAAGCGGCGGGGCTCACCCGTTCGCCACTTATTACGCGATCCTGACCAATAGCCGGTATCTGGCAAGCTTGCTGGCCACCGTCGCACTGTCGGGTTTGGTAACGCTGACGACCTTGCTGTTATCCGTGATCGTCGGTTTGTTTCTGGTGCGGCATGATTTTCCGGCACGCCGCTTACTGCTGGCGCTGCTGACTTTTCCATTGGCGTTTCCGGGGGTGGTAGTCGGCTTTATGGTGATCATGCTGGCGGGGCGGCAAGGCTTGATCGGCGCCATGACGCTGGCGCTGACCGGCAGCAAATGGGTGTTCGCCTATTCAATGACCGGCTTGTTTGCCGGTTATTTATATTTTTCGATTCCACGGGTCATCCTCACTGTCATGGCCGCAGCCGGCAAACTCGATGGCGCCTTGGAAGAGGCCGCACGTTCATTGGGGGCCTCGCCCTGGCAAATCATGCGCGATATTATTTTGCCGGCACTGGCGCCGGCCCTGACCGCCGCAGCCGCAGTGTGTTTTGCGACTTCGATGGGCGCTTTTGGTACGGCGTTTACGCTGTCGACCGATATCGACGTGCTACCCATGACGATCTATACCGAGTTCACCTTGAACGCCGACATGGTGACGGCCGCGGTGTTAAGCCTGGTGCTCGGCGCCGTCACCTGGGCCGTGCTGGCTGTCGCACGCAATCTGACCGGTCAAGCCGCAGCGGCAGCGGCTTAAAACGCGAAATCGTGCCCTTATGAGCGCCCCCACCTCCACCGCCGCCCTGGCCGCCAAAAACAGCAGGCCGATCCGCCTGCACCAGCCGCTGCGCTTTTGGCTCACCGTGCTGCAAGCCCTGCTTACCTGCCTGTTGTGCGCTTTTCTGATTGTGCCGATGGTGATGTCGATACTCGCCGGCCTGACAGTGAATTATTTTCGTGGCCTGTCGAGCGGCTTGACGTTGCATTGGATCGAGACGGTGCTCACCACTTATGGCGATTCGGTGCTCGCCTCGCTGTATGTCGCCGCGGCCACGCTGGCGATTGTGTTGCTCACAGGCGTGCCGGCAGGTTATGCCTTGGCGCGTTCGCAAACGCGGCTAGCGCGGCTGATCGAAGAAATGCTGGTGTTGCCGATCGCCCTGCCGGGCTTGGCTTCGGCCCTCGCGATTCTGGCCATCTACGGCGGTTTTAGGGGCTTTCGCAATAGCCTCTGGTTTATCGTGGTCGGCCATGTCGTATTCACCCTGCCGTTTATGGTGCGCTCGGTCGCGGCGATTTGCGCCAGCGTCGATTTGCGTATTTTGGAAGAAGGCGCCGCCAGCCTGGGCGCCAGTTTTCGTCAGCGCTGCTTCACCATCGTGTTGCCCAATGCCTGGCCGGGCGTGCTCGCGGGCGCACTGACCGTGGTTACCCTGTCGCTAGGCGAATTTAATTTGACCTGGATGCTCCATACGCCCGACACCAAAACTTTGCCGGTCGGTCTGGCCGATGCCTATGCATCGATGCGGATTGAAATCGGCAGCGCTTATACGATTATTTTCTTCGCCATCACCATGCCTTTATTGATCGCCATGCAGCTTTTGGGGGCGCGCTCGCGTACCCCAACCGGTCCCGGCAACAGCACCACGGCGCAGGAGCACGCACCATGAAACTCGATGCGATCCCGATCACCTTGAAGCAATGCGCCAAGAGCTATCGCGGCCAGCGCGTATTGGACCCGCTCGAACTTGCCATCGGTGCCGGTGAAACGCTGGTATTACTGGGACCGTCAGGCTGCGGCAAAACCACCACGCTGCGGCTGATCGCCGGACTGGAAACCCCGGACGCCGGCGGCACGGTGCATTTTGGTGAGGACGACGTCACCGCACAACCGATCGAGCGGCGCCAGGTAGGCATGGTGTTTCAAAGTTATGCGCTGTTTCCCAATCTGAATGTGCGCGGCAATATCGCTTACGGCCTGCGCATCAAACAGGTGGACCCGCGCACGGTGCGGCAACGGGTGGGGGAATTACTCGAACTGATGCAATTAACCGCTCATGCGGAAAAACCGATCGGCGAACTGTCGGGCGGTCAGCGGCAACGGGTGGCGCTGGCGCGGGCACTGGCTCCCAGGCCACGGGTGCTATTGCTCGACGAGCCGCTCACCGCATTGGACGCGAAGCTACGCGATACCTTGCGCGCTGAAATGAATACGCTGCTGCGTGGCCTGGGCGTGACCACCGTGTATGTGACCCATGACCAGGCGGAAGCGATGGCATTGGGCGACAGGATTGTGGTGATGAGCGCCGGGCGCATCGAGCAAATCGGCACCCCGCGCGAAATCTACTATCGGCCGGGCAACCGCACCGTCGCCCAATTTATCGGCACGCTCAACCGTCTGGACGGCGAAATTCATCACGGCGCACTGCGTACGCTGGGCGGCGTTGTGCCGCTCAGCGCCGCGGCCCGCGCCCAGTACCCGGATAGCGCGCCGGGCGGCAGCGTTGCGCGCCCGGCGGAATTATTTTTCCGGCCCGAGGATGCAAGCCTGGCGCCGCCCGAACATGCTCAGTTGCGCGGCGTGATCGAGAGCGCGCAGTTTCTCGGCGAACGCACGCGGTTGCGGATCCAGGATGCCGCGCCCGACATCTTGACCATCGATGTCGCCGGCCACCTCGAACTGAGCCGCGGCATGCCGGTGGGCCTGAATCTACGCCCGGACGCCTTGCTCGCCTTTGCCTGAAACCGTATTCGCCGCCGCAACCGTATTAACTGCCTGCAATCGTATTAACCGTCTGCAACCCGCTTGACCCTGTGCCGCAACGGAGGTTCACCATGCTCATAGCTCAAATCAGCGATACCCATATCCGGCGCCCCGGGCAACTGGCGTATCGCCGCCTCGATACCGCGCCGTTTCTCGCGCATTGCATCGAACGACTCAACACCTGGGCCCAGCCGATCGCAGCCGTAGTCATTACCGGCGACCTGGTCGATGCCGGAGCCCCGGACGAGTATGCGCACTTGCACGCCTTATTGACGCAACTGAAGTTGCCTTATTACCTGATGGTCGGCAACCATGATAGGCGAGCCGCGTTACGCGACGCCTTCCCGGATGCGACCTATCTCTTCCAAGGCGGCACCGATTTTATTCAATATCGCGTCACACTGGGCACGGCGGCGGCACCGCTGCATCTGATCGCGCTCGACTCGCTCGACGCGCCGCATAGCGGCGGACGCCTGTGCGCCGCGCGCCTCGCATGGCTGGCACAGGCGCTGGAGGCGAGCCAGGGCGCGCCCGTGATCGTCGCACTGCATCACCCGCCGTTTCACACCGGCATCGGTCATATGGACAGCGCCGTGCTGGACGCCGGCGACACACAATTGCTGGCGCAATTGATCGGCCGTTACCCCAATGTCGAACGGGTGATATGCGGCCATTTGCATCGGCCTATCCATATGCGCTTTGCCGGCACCATCGCCTCCACCGCGCCCTCGCCCGCGCATCAAGTGGTGCTCGACATCGATCCCCAAGCCGCATCGGCCTTTGTGATGGAGCCGCCCGCCTTCGCGCTGCATTATTGGCAAGCGGAAACCGGCCTGGTGTCGCACCATGCCTATCTCGACCGCTTCGACGGTCCTTATCCGTTTCGCGAAAACGACGGTGAGCTGATTCTCTAAGCTCCAAGCGCCATTGTTTTAAAGAAAAAGCGGTCATTCAAACTGGTCGAAGTGGCCGGACGCTTCCGTTTGGCTGAAAAATGAGATGGCGTCTGCATAGATTGCGGGCATCGCGTATCATCAAAATGCTCACGCACCCACCGTCCGCTACAGCGGCATTTCGATATCAGGCCCGCGCGTTTCACCTCGCGCCGTGCCCGCGACTTCTACCCCAATCTCATGTCAGCCATACCCGAACCGATCGGGCCGAACGGGTCATTGACCCGCGGCCTGTTATTTTTATTAGCGGCAACCGCAGGCCTGTCGGTTGCCAATATTTATTATAACCAGCCCTTGCTGAGCGAATTCAGACAGAGCTTTCCGGGCGGCGCAAACTGGATCGGAGCGGTACCGACCGCAACCCAGCTCGGCTACGCCGCGGGCATGTTTTTCCTCGCGCCGCTGGGCGACCGCTTCCAACGCCGTACGCTGATCCTGCTGCAGATTGCCGGCCTGTGCATCATGCTGGTGGCGGCGGCGCTCGCCCCCAATCTCGCCACGCTAGTGGTCGCCAGCCTGTTTATCGGCATTCTCTCGACCATCGCGCAGCAAGTGTTGCCGTTGGCGGCCGAACTGTCCGCGCCGACTGAACGCGGTGCCGCGGTCGGCTTTGTGATGAGCGGACTGTTGCTCGGCATTTTGCTGGCGCGCACGGTATCCGGCGTACTGGCCGGCCATTTTGGCTGGCGCATGGTGTTTGGCACCGCGGTCGCCACCATGCTGGTGTTGGGTGCGATCATCGCGCAACGGCTGCCGCGGCGCACCCCAAGCTCGTCATTGCCCTATGGTGCCTTGCTGATGTCGCTGTGGCACCTGGTGCGAGAAGAACCTGTTTTGCGCAACGCATCGTTGACGGGTGCAGCGCTGTTTGCCGCTTTCTCGGCATTTTGGTCGGTGCTGGCCCTGCTGCTGTCGGGCGCGCCATTTAATCTTGGCCCCGAGGCCGCCGGTCTGTTCGGCATCGTCGGTGCGGCCGGCGCGCTGGTGGCACCCTTTGCCGGCCGTTCGGCCGATACTCGTGGTCCGAATGCCGTGATCAAGCTGGCGTTATGGCTGACAGCACTCTCCTTTCTTATTTTCGCCGGCTCGGCGCACAGCCTGAGCGGTTTGATTGTCGGTGTGCTGGTGCTCGATATTGGGGTCCAGGCAGCGCAGATTTCGAATCAATCGCGCATCTACGCCATCCGCCCCGAAGCGCGCAGCCGCATCAATACCATTTATATGGTGGCTTATTTTATCGGCGGCGCACTCGGCTCGGCGGCCGGCGCCTTTGCCTGGCGTCACGCTGGCTGGCTCGGTGTCAGTTGCTTCGGTTTGTTGTGTACCGTGACCGCGGGGATCAATCATCATTTTCGCCGTAGGACTCAGACAGGGGCTGTGGCTTGAAGGTCAAGAGACAGCAATGGGCGCGGATCGGGGTCGGGGTTGCGCCCGCCCCACCGGCACCCACCCCAAGCGTTCAATTTACAGAAAGATACACACTGGTCATGCGGGCGGTGGAACATCGCTGACGTTTGGGGGTCATAACGGGAGCTGACACTTTGCTGCAGACGGTTTGCGGCGCTGTACCGCGCTGTACCAATGTATCGGCACAGATTTAACTTAAAGTCGCGATACATATCCTGAACTACTCCAAGGGGAACACCATGACCAAAATCATCTCGATGGCTCTGATCGCAGGCGCAGTATTGCTGGCAGGCTGCAACACCGTAGCCGGCGCCGGCACCGATATTTCCAATGGCGGACAGGCCATTACAAATAAAGCCGACCAATCCAAATAAAAGTGACAGCTTGATCGAGGCGGCGCTTGGCCGCGGCCTCGATCGAACTCGCTCCGGCCGATTAGCCGCTTGATTTGATGCGGTTTTTCCCACTCGACTTGCATGACCCGCGGTGCGCGTGTATCCTGATTTTCTGCAAGCGCGGGGGTCCTGTATTTATTTACGGGTGAGAAATACCCTTTGAACCTGATCTGGATAATGCCAGCGCAGGGAGCGTCGCCGGCCCTGGCCATCCAGACCGGTCCCACGACCCCTCGTATGTCCCAGCATCCTGTCTCCTGCGCAGCTTATTTTCCTCAGGAGACGCTTTTGAACGCCAACCCCAAATTTCTTTCGGCCAATGCCCATGTCGACGCGGCGGCCATCCAGCCCTTGCCGAATTCGACCAAGGTCTATGTGGCCGGGTCCCGCCCCGACTTGCGTGTGCCGATGCGCGAAATCCACCAGGCGGCGACGCCGACGGACTTCGGCGGCGAACAAAACCCGCCCGTCTACGTGTATGACACGTCGGGCCCCTATAGCGACCCCGCAGCCGACATCGACATCCGTTCCGGCCTGCCGTCGGTACGCAGCGCCTGGATCGCCGAACGCGGCGACAGCGAATCGCTGCCCGGCTTGAGCAGCCAGTTCGGCCGCGAGTGCGCCGCCGACCCGGCCACCGCCGAGTTGCGTTTCACCGGCCTGCATCGCACGCCGCGCCGCGCTTTACCCGGTAAAAACGTGTCGCAAATGCATTACGCGCGTCAGGGCGTGATCACCCCAGAAATGGAATTCGTCGCCATCCGCGAAAATCTGCGGCGCGAGGAATATCTGCAAAACCTGCGCGACTCCGGCCCCCAGGGCAACAAGCTGGCCGAGATGATGGGCCGCCAGCATCCAGGCCAAGCGTTCGGCGCCAGCATTCCCCCCGTCATCACGGCAGAATTCGTGCGGCAGGAAATCGCCCGCGGCCGCGCCATCATCCCGGCCAACATCAACCATCCGGAAGTCGAACCGATGATCATCGGGCGCAACTTCCTGGTCAAGATCAACGCCAATATCGGTAATTCGGCGGTCACCTCGTCGATCGGCGAAGAAGTCGACAAAATGACCTGGGCCATCCGCTGGGGCGCCGACAATGTGATGGATCTGTCGACCGGCAAGCATATCCACGAAACCCGCGAATGGATTGTGCGCAACAGCCCGGTGCCGATCGGCACGGTGCCGATTTATCAGGCGCTGGAAAAGGTCAACGGCCGTGCCGAAGACCTGACTTGGGAAATTTTCCGCGACACCCTGATCGAACAAGCCGAACAAGGCGTCGACTATTTCACCATTCACGCCGGTGTGCTGTTGCGTTATGTGCCCTTGACCGCCAAGCGGATGACCGGCATCGTTTCACGCGGCGGTTCGATCATGGCCAAATGGTGCCTGGCCCACCATCGCGAAAGTTTCATCTACGAGAATTTCGAAGAAATCTGCGAAATCATGAAAGCGTATGACGTCTCGTTCTCGCTCGGCGACGGCTTGCGTCCCGGGTCGATCTACGACGCCAATGACGAAGCGCAACTGGGCGAATTGAAGACCCTGGGCGAGCTGACCCAGGTGGCCTGGAAACACGATGTGCAAGTCATGATCGAAGGCCCCGGCCATGTGCCGATGCAGTTGATCAAAGAAAACATGGATATGCAGCTTGAGTACTGCGACGAAGCGCCGTTCTACACGCTGGGGCCGTTGACCACCGATATTGCGCCGGGTTACGACCACATCACCTCGGGCATTGGTGCTGCGATGATAGGCTGGTTCGGCACCGCCATGCTGTGTTACGTCACCCCCAAGGAACACCTGGGTTTGCCGAACAAGGACGACGTCAAGACCGGCATCATCACCTACAAGTTGGCGGCCCACGCGGCCGACTTGGCCAAAGGCCATCCCGGTTCGCAGATCCGCGACAATGCCTTGTCCAAAGCGCGTTTTGAATTCCGTTGGGACGACCAGTTCAACTTGGGCCTGGACCCGGACAAGGCGCGCGAATTCCATGACGAAACGCTGCCCAAGGACTCGGCCAAAGTCGCTCATTTCTGCTCCATGTGCGGCCCGCATTTCTGTTCCATGAAAATCACCCAGGATGTCCGCGAATATGCGGCCAAACAGGGCATCAGCGAAATCGATGCGCTGAAACACGGGATGGAAGTCAAAGCGATCGAGTTCGTCAAAGGCGGCGCCGAAATCTATAAACGTCAATAATCCACAGGCGTTGTTGCGGATATTGATGATGTTGCTCGTTGTGCTAAACAAATCGGCGCTTCGGCGCCGCTAAAAAAATATCCGGTAACATGCCCGGCGCATCGTGCGCCGGGCTGTTGCGCTCGCGTGTTGCACCCTGTGCAGCATCGCCAAAACCGCCGCATCGTGCCGCGCCATCTGGCGTGCCGCGCGTTTCAACCGCAAATATCGCTTCCGGCGCTGCTGTCGCGCCGCCTCCCGCCTGGCCCATCCCCGTACTTACCCCAAATTGTTTCGCGGGTCAGACACGCCTATCCTGAAAAACGCGCGTAACCGGTGCCGGGATCTCCGCCGATACTTGGCGCCCAAGCCGGCAACAGCGATTGCCGAGTTTGCGGCACCAATGCAATGCGCCCGTCTCTTGTATCACCATCCACGCCGAAAATATTTCCGGAGACAAGATGTTCCATCAGCTACTCACACCGATTGGTAACGCACTCTTCCCCTCTTTTTTAGTCGCCATCCTGCCTGTGGCCACGGTACTCGTGCTACTCGGGATTTTCCGCCGCCCGGCATGGCAAGCCTCACTGGCAGGTTTGGTGGTCGGTCTGCTGATTGCGGTCGCCTGCTGGCAATTCCCGGTTGGGATGGCGCTCAACACGATTGCCGCCGGCGCCGTGTTTGCCTGTTGGCCGGTAATGTGGATCGTGGTCGCGGCCATCCTGCTCTACAACATCGCCTTGCGTTCTGGATACTTCGACGCGTTTCGCCTGTGGTTGATCGACAACCTGCCCAACGATAGGCGCATCGTGCTGGTGGTGCTCGGTTTTTCCTTCGGCGCGTTGCTTGAAGGCATCTCCGGTTTTGGCACGCCGATTGCCATTATCAGTTCAATGCTGATCATGCTCGGCTTCCCGGCACTTGAAGCGTTGACCTTTACCTTGATCTTCGATACCGCCCCGGTGGCTTTCGGCGCGCTCGGGGTGCCGATTACGGTATTGTCGGCGGTGACTCACCTGCCGGCCGATTCGCTGGCTCAGATGGTCGGGCGGCAACTGCCGTTTTTCGCGTTCCTCTTGCCCTTCTATGTGATTACCGTCTATGCCGGGGTGCGCGGCATGCTGAAGATCTGGCCGGTGCTGCTGGTCGCCGGCGGCAGTTTCGCCATTACGCAATTTGTGATGTCGAACTATCTGAGCTACGCGCTCACCGACGTGCTGTCGTCGCTGGTCTCGCTGATCCTGACACTGGCTTTTCTGCGCGTATGGAAGTTCGAACCCGATGCGAAATTCGCCATCAACCTGGCAGGCCTGCAAGAACGTCCCAAACACAATGTCAAAAACGTGGCAGGCTGGTACCCCTGGCTGATCGTGTCGGTGGTAGTGATTGCCTGGACCCTGTTGAAAGTGGCCGATCTGGGTACGATGAAGATCGCTTGGCCGGGTCTGGACAAAATGGTCTACATCACGCTGTATAAAACCGTGTATGGCGCAATCTGGGTGTTCCAGCCGCTCGGCACCGGCACCGCGATTCTGGTGGCCGCCATCATCACCGCCTTTGTCACGCGCCTGCCGCTGCGCGAGTTCGGCGCCGCTATTTGCGACACCTGGGTGCAAACGCGGATCGCGATTTTCACGGTCGCCACCATCGTGGGGCTTGCCTACCTGATGAATTATTCGGGCATGACCTACACCCTTGGCCTTGGCGTAGCGTCGATCGGCGCGCTGTTCCCCCTGGCCTCGGCCTTTCTCGGCTGGGTGGCGGTATTCCTTTCAGGCAGCGATACCTCAGGCAATGCGCTATTCGGCAACTTGCAAGTGGTGGCCGCCAATCAATTGGGCCTGAATCCGGTCTTGATGGCCGCGACCAACTCGTCAGGCGGGGTGATGGGCAAAATGATTTCGCCGCAAAACATCGCGACCGGGGTCGGCGTCACCGAGCTCAAGGGCAAGGAAGGGCTGGTATTTGCCAAGACCTTCAAACACAGTATTTTCCTGACCTTGTTGCTCGGCATCCTGGTCTGGGTGCAACAGTACTACCTCCCCTGGATGATTCCAGGTCATTGAAGCGTCGCTGGCACGGCGCCTGTGCGCTGTGCCATGCAATTAGCGTAGCGCAAACGTCACGAACACCGCGCCAGGTTATGCCTGGCGCTTTTTTTTTACCCGCCTGCGCGAGATCGGTGCGGAACCGCCCCACAGTGGCATTTGCGCCACATCTCGATGTTAATATCGGGCCTCTCCCCGACCGCAAGCAAGCCCCCGCGCATGAACCGCAAAAGCACACCGACTCTGCTGGTTCCGCAAAAATTCATGCGCCGCCGTGATGGCGGCAGAGCCGTATAAGCCGAGCCTGCCCCGGCGGAGCATGCCATTTAAGCCACACCGGCATTTTCGAAGATCGAATGCAGGGCGGATTTGCTACACTGCACACATCCGTCCCATGGAGAAGTAATGGAAGAACTCACGTTCCTGCCCACTACGCGCGGTCACGTACTCTGGGCCGGCATTGTCGCGCTATTGATCTTGGCAGGTTTCGCTGCCGTCTGGCCGAACGTGAACCTGCCCTTGCCGCAAATCACCCCCTTCCTGCCGATGTTCAGCACGGCTATCTTTGCCACCGAAAGCATGACGGCGCTGCTGCTGGGCATGCAATTCGTGATTTTCCGTCGACCCTACCTGGGTGTACTCGGCGGCGCTTATGCTTTTGTCGCGATTATCGCCATCATTCAGTTATTGGTTTTCCCCGGCGTCTTCTCGCCCACAGGCTGGTTGCACGCAGGCCCGCAAAGCGCCATCTGGATCTGGGTTTTCTGGCACGGAGGCTTTGCCTTTTTTGTATTACTCTCGTCGACCATCAAGCGTTATTTCGATCGCCGGGTGATGGAAAGCTCGCACACCGTTGGCTTTGCCCTCCTGTCGGTCGGCATCCCTCTGGCATGTGCGGGGCTGCTGAGCTTCGTCGCCATCAACCATGCGGAGCAGTTGCCGCCGCTATTGGTGAATAACTCTTATCGCCTGCTGGCCAGCAACCCCAGCGCACTCGCCGTGGTATTGATCAACCTCATCACTTTCTTGACCGTAATCAGCACCAGCCGCTGCCGCACGGTGCTGGATGTGTGGCTGTGCGTCGCCCTGCTGGCCGCTACTTGTGATGTGGTGATGACCATAAACGCCGGGGCGCGTTATACCGCCGGCTGGTACATGGCACGCTGCCTGGCACTGACTTCGTCGGCGTCGGTGCTGAGTATGTTGTTATGGGAACTCAACCGTCTCTATCGCAACCTCAGCGCCGCGCACGAAAAGTTAACCGAATATTCAATCCGCGATGGGCTGACCGGCATCTATAACCGGCGTTTTTTCGACCAGCGCTACGGCGCCGAAGTCGAACGCGCCTCGCGCTCCGGGCGGCCGGTCTCGATACTGATGGCCGACGTCGATTGGTTCAAGGCGTTCAACGATACCTTTGGCCATCAGGCCGGCGATGCCTGCCTGATCGCGGTGGCACAGGCACTTGACCGGGACGCGGCTTCGGCGGGCGGTTTTGTTGCGCGCTACGGTGGAGAGGAATTCGCCGTGGTCCTGCCCAATACCGATCGCGATACCGCGACCGCAGTATCGGAACGCATTCGCGGAGCGATTGCGGCATTGCGCATTCCAGCGCCGCCCAACGACCTGCAAGGCAACTCAAGGGACTCCGGCATCGTCACCTTGTCGATCGGCGCGGCAACCCAGGATCGCTCGATGGACAACAGCCATAAATTGCTCAATGCCGCTGACCAGGCGCTATATATGGCCAAGCATTCCGGGCGCAACCGGGTCTGTTTCGCGGCGCTGCGTCCAAGCCCGCTGTGAGGCTAAGCCTGCTGGACGGCTGAACCCGCTATGACACCTGGCCGACCAAGACATACCGCGCAACCCGCGACAGCCACCGCAGACGGCGGCTTGCGGCAACGGCTTAACCCGGCGCGCGGCGGGCGCGCATGCGTTTGACATACCAGTAAGTCCACACCGCGAGTGCGCCATAGATGCCGTAGCTGATAAACGGCGACACCAGTAAAAAACGCTCGACCGGCCAGGTCCAGGCAAACCAGGCGCGTAAGCCGGTCTCGCCCAGCAGCCCCAGCCCCCATACCAGGGACATCAGCGTCATCGACTTGGCAAAAGCCTGATCTCGCTGCCAAAGATCGTCGAAGCGGCGAGCCGCATCGGCTCCGGCCGCCTTGCGGGCCTCGGTGGCACGCGCCAGATAAAAAAGCAGCGGCCGCGGTCCCAGCAGCGACAATAAAAAGGCCAGTCCGACCGCGCCCGATGCCAACGATTCACGCATCAGCAGCATGCGCGCATCGCCGCCCAGGGCCATCGCTCCCAGCGACAGCAGGATGCCGACCAATACCATCAGGCTCACCGCATCGACTCGCTTGAAACGCAATAGCTCGACGCCGCTCCATAACAGCGGCGGAATCGACGACAGGATCAGAGCCCTGGTTTCGCCGTAATGTTGCTGGGTATAACGGTAAATCAGCCAAGGCAAAAGAAAATTGACCAATAGTTCGATCGCCACAGCATTGCGTTTTGCGCTATTCATGCCACCTGACTCGCTGCTAGGCCGGTTACGATACCGTGCCGGGTGCCGCTTAAAAAGACTACCATAGTGCCCGACCCCTTTGATTGCTATGCCCCATTTCTATGAAACTCTGGACCCTCCTCCCTGACGAAGTCGAAATCACCGCGGTTCGCGCCCAGGGCGCCGGTGGACAAAACGTCAACAAAGTATCCAGCGCCATTCATCTGCGCTTTAATATCGGCACCTCGTCGCTGCCTGACGAGATCAAGGCTCGCTTGCTTGAGTTGCGCGACCATCGGATTACACGCGATGGCGTGATCATCATCAAGGCGCAAGAATATCGCTCCCAGGAACAAAATCGGATCGTCGCCTTCGAACGGCTCACCGAACTGATCACCAGCGTCAGCGTGGCGCCACGCGTCCGTGTGGCCACGCGTCCCACTCGCGCATCGCGGCTAAGGCGGCTGGAAGGCAAAACCCGGCGCAGCGAAATCAAAGCCGGCCGCGGTCGAAACGGCGGCGGGTTTGATTGAGCTCACCGCCCATCGCGCAATGCTTGTGACGCTTCGGCCAAGCGCGCCGCCAAACCCGAATCACGTTCGGTACGCGACACAATGGCTTGCGCCAACACATCGACCGCCGCATAAATAGCGATTTGCGCCCGCGCTCGCGTCACGGCGGTATACACCAATTCGCGTGTCAACACGCGGCTCGCGGTGGCCGGCAAGATCAAGGCCGCATGAATAAATTCCGACCCTTGCGACTTATGTACCGTCATGGCAAAGGCCGTATCATGCGCCGGCAAGGCCGCCGGCGAGACGGCGCGATAAGTGCCGTCGGCATTGCGAAAAACCACCCGTAAAGTCTGTCCGGCCGGCAAAGCAATGCCGATATCGCCGTTGAATAAGCCCAAGGCATAATCGTTACGCGTCACCATCACCGGGCGGCCGGCATACCAGGCGGCGTCAGGGGCGATGCGGCCGATGCCGCCACCGATACCATCGCGACCAGCAGCGCTTGTGCCATCGCCGGTGCCGGTATTCACGCCATTATCGGCACTTGTTTTGGCAGCTCCGCGGCGGCCGCCATGCCCCATATCCGCCGCCGTACCGAGCGCCGCAACCTGGCGCACCCGAGCCGCCAACACGGTATTCAACGCATCCACCCCGCGGGCGCCGGCGCGCACCGCGCATAACACCCGATAGCGATTAAACGCCTCGAACAGCGGCGCCGGATCGGGCAAACCAGCGTCGCTCAAGCCGCGTGCCACCTCAAGTGTTTCCCGCAACGCCAGCGCATAGGGCTGATAACCGTCGGCCAGCGTCTGCAGCGATGCCGCACTCAAGTCGCGGCCGCCATCTTCATATAACACCGCACTGCCCGATTCCCCAGCCAATACCGCAAGCGCATCGCTGGCCGCACCTTCCTTGATCGCCAGCGACAGCCGGCCGATCGGCGAAGTCAAACCGAAGCGATAATTGTGCTCCAGCCACACCACACAATCGGTCAGAGGCCGAGCGGCGGCAAGGCGAGCGGCGCCAGGATCGAAATCGGCCCCCGCATCGACCGGACGATTCTGCGGCAACGCCGCCGCCAATTGTGCCGGTGTCAGCGCCAGGATCCGGGCCAGACTATCCAGCCGCGCCGGCGACAAGCAGGGCTGCGCGCTCAATTCGGCAAACACCGCGCCCGCCTCGACCGCGGATAACTGGTCTTTGTCGCCCAACATGATCAAGCGGCTGGCCGCCGGCACCGCGTCGACCAAACGCGCCGCCAAAGCGACGTCGATCATCGACGCTTCATCAATCACGATCACGTCATACGGTAACGGCGCATCGCGATGATGGCGGAAACGCCCGCCCGGCCCCACGCCCAGCAGACGGTGCAAGGTATAAGAATGGCGCGGCAGGTGGGCCGCCAAGGCGGCGGGCAAACTCCCGGCACGTTCCAGCAAAGCTTCTTGCATGCGTTGCGCGGCTTTACCGGTAGGTGCCGCCAGCGCAATCCGCAACGGTTGCCCGTGGGCCGCGGCCTGGGCCAGCAGACAAGCCAGGATGGCCACCACGGTGGTGGTCTTGCCGGTGCCGGGGCCGCCGCTGATCACGGTCAGGCGGCCGGATAAAGCGAGTACCGCCGCGACCCGCTGCCAATCCACCTGGCCTGCTTCGGCTGGATTAAAAAAAGTCTGGAGCCGGATGGCGAGGGCTTCTTCAGCGCTCTCTTGCGCCACAGCTTCGGTGGCGTACTGAGTCACACCCTCGCCCCCCGCCGCCTCGGGACGTACCGGGTCTGTCGCAGCCTGGGCTCGCCGCGCCAGCGCATGGGCCAGTTGCCGCTCGTAGTCGTAATAACGCGCTAAATAGAGGCGGTTGTCCTGGTCCAACACCAAGGGGGTCAGCGCCGCCGACCCGGCATCACCGTCGCACACCATGCCGCTGCCGAGCAACACGGCACGTAAGCGCGAGCGTGCCTGGCGCGGCCGGTCCAACCAGTCGTCCTGCTCTTTGAGCAAGGTATCCAGCGTAATACAGACATGGCCCGCCGAAGTCGCGCGACTGACGGCAAACGCGGCACGCTCGACCCACCGCACTGTTGCCGGGTCGCTGCCGGCGTGGCGCGCCAACACACCCAAACGAGCGGCAAAACCCTGGGCCAGGGCAAATTCGAAGTCGGCCGGCAGCGTGGAGCGCGCAGCTTGCTGCGGTATTTCACTCATGGCCGTCTCCGCGCATCAAGGCGTCCATCCCGTCGATCAAGGCAAAGGGCGGACAGTCGGCATGCACACCCGCAGCCTGGCCCGCGCACATCCAGTCCGGACGCACCCCGCGAATAAACAGATAAAGTGTGCCGCCGAGATGCCGGTGGTAATCGTAAGCCGGCAGGCGCAGGCGCAGGTAACGATGCAGCGCCAAAGTGTAGATCAACGCCTGCAGCGTGTACAAGTGACTGGACATGGCGGCCGCCATCGGGGCCGGGCCATAGTCGCCCGCCTGCTCGCCAAGGAAATTGGATTTCCAGTCGAGCACCCAGAAGCGCCCGTCATACTCAAACACCAGATCGATAAAACCTTTCAGGTAACCGTCCAGCATACCGCCGCTTGAACCACCGCTTGAACCACCATAGGCCAGTTCCGGCATGTCCGGATAACCGTGAGTCTGCAGCAAACGCCGCAAGCGGCTCAGGTCGACCGCTTGCGCCGGAAAGGAAAATTCCAATTCCGTCAGGCGCCGGCCCAGCGGCACCCGCGCCAGCGTCATGCCGGGCGCCTGAGTCGGCAGCAGCTCGGTCGCCGTCACGTCGTGCAGCAAGCGCGCCATCATGGCCGGCAGATGCTCGACCAGTTCGGGCGCGGCGGGTGCCGGGCGCTCACGCAGCGCGCGGCTTATCGCCGGCTCCCAAGTTTGGCTATCGGTGAAATCGGCCAGCTCGAACATGCGATGCAGGCATTCGCCGGCCGCGGCGCCACGTGGGAAGTCGAGAATATCGTCGACGCTACGCAGCGGCGGCGGCACAACTTCGCCGGCGTCGGTGCGCTCGACAAAACGCACCTCATCGAGGTCCGCGTCGCCCCACAGCAAGCGCGGGTCGCCGCTGTCCAAGACCAGCGGGACGGCGGCCGGGTCCAGCATGGTTTGTGCGTAAGCGTCATGGTCCGGCCTCAATTCGGCCGTATCGTGGGTCGCGGTTTCAGGGTGTCGTCCGTGCAGGCTGGCGGCGGCCAGCGCGCTAAAGCTGGCGATGCGCCAGCTATCGCGCAAGGCACGGGTGGCGGCACGAGCACGGAATTGGGCCGGATCCGAGCTTAAGCCGGCCAACGGCGTGCGACGGCCAGCCTGCGGCAACGGCCCCAGCGAAATCGCGGCCCCGGCCAATTGCTGCCAGCGCAGCGCTATGGCCTCGGCCTCAGGCGGTTTGCTCAACCAAGTCGAAAAAGGATAACCGCTGCCGGCTACCAGCCAATCCAAAATGCTTTTGCGCGACTCCGAGGTCGATGCCGCGGGTCCACTCGTATATACCCCGCTGACCAGATAACAGCGATAAACCGCCCGCGTCAGCGCAACGTAGATCAAGCGAGCGCGCTCGGCGGCTTGCTCGATGACCGCGGTCTGATTGGCCTGCTCCAGGGTCGACGCATCGCCGTCGTAATGCAGCACGGCATGGTCGTCCAGCCGATATTCGCACGCGTCCGGCACTTTGTCGCCGGCTTTACCGCTCGCGCGAGGACGCAATGCGCCGTCATTGAGGAAGGGGCAAAACACCACGGCATATTCAAGGCCTTTGGCTTTATGCACGGTAACAATCTGCACCAGATTGCGATCCGACTCCAGACGCAGCTGTGTGGTTTCGCCGCCGCCGGGCTGGCTGCGTTCGCCGGCCAGCCAGCGCAATACCGGCGCGATGCCCGTCATGGCACTCTGGGCCGCCGCCTGAGCCTGGGTCAGTTCGGCCAGATGAGCCAGATTGGTCAAGCGGCGCTCGCCGTCGGGCAAGCCGGCCAGGCGTTGCGGAATCTGTAATTCGTGCAGCAGCGTGCGCCACATCATGGCGTAGCCGCGTTCGTTCCACAACAAACGGTAACGGGTAAAACGCTCAACCCACGACGCCGAATCGAGCGCGGCGATCTCGCTACCGGCCGCGAGTGTTTGGGGAGGCAGGCTTAGCGGTCGATTCGCCCCGGCGGCATGATCCGCCAGCACCACATGGTCGAGTTGCCACAAGGCATGGGCATCAAGCCCCACCCATTCCGATGCCAGCGCGGCACGCAAGCGGCGCGGATCGCCCGGCGTATCGATGGCTTGCAACAGCCGCTCAAGGCAGGCGGCGTCTTCCGAGGCAAACACCGAGGCTTGTCCCAGCTCGACGCTGCCCACCCCCCATGCCGCCAACACACGCTTGACCAAACCGCCCTGCTTATTGGTTTGCACCAGCACCGCGATATCGCCGGGTTGCAAGGGCTGTTCGCCGATGGTCACCTGATTTTCGCGTGCGCCGTTCAACAGCCGCACAATTTCCGCGGCGCTGGCAACGGCAGCCCGCGTTTGCGCCTGGGACTTGGAGATTGCCGCATCGCCATCGGGCAAACGCCACACATGAAAGTCCTGCTGCGCGCTAGCGCGGCCGTGCTCGATCAAAGGCGGCCGGGCACGCGAGCCTGCCCGCACCGGTTCATAACTCAAGCCCGGCAAAATAAAACCTTCCGGGTTGGCCGAAAAGATCTGGTTGCACGCGGTAATCAGCAGCGCGGTCGAGCGTTGGTTCACCGCCAGCGTATAACGCGCCGAAGCGCGTTCACGCGCGGCCAGGTAAGTGTGCAAATCCGCCGCGCGAAAACTATAGATCGCTTGCTTCGGGTCGCCCACCAGAAATAGCGGCGCCCCGCTGCCGCTGTTGGCCGCATCGGGCGCAAACACCCGGGTGAAAATTTCGAATTGCAGCGGGTCGGTATCCTGGAACTCGTCAATCAGCGCGGCGGCATAACGCTGGCGGATCGACGTTGCAAGCCACGCATGACTCACCAGCGCTTGATATAAATCGGCCAGCAGATCGTCAAACGATACGGTGCGGCGGGCGCGCTTTTTCTCGCGCAATACGGGCGGGGCCCAGCTCAGCCATAAGCGCACCAAACCCAGCCACAAGCGACCCTGCCATTGCCGCGCGGCAAGAGCTGCGGCAATCAAGGTGTCGGCCGCGGCAAAGAAAGGATGTTCGGGCAACACACCGTCTTTTTTACGGGCCTTTTCCAAGGCGCTCAAACTGACCCGAAGCGCCGCCGCGGGCGGCGACACGCTGCGCTTGGCGGCAAAATAGGCGGCCCAGGCATCCAGTGCGGCACGCACCAATTCAGGCTTATGCGAAGTCAATTTCAAACTGGGCTGCGCCTGCTCCAGCACACCTTCGATCTGACTCTGCTCGCTGCGCCACAGTGCCGCGGCATGGAGATAGGCATCGTTGAGTGCCTGGATCAGCGCCGTCCCCGTGCCGCTGTCGCCGGGCAATTGAGGTACCGCCTCACCCCATAGTACTTGGGCCAACGGTTTTTTCAGGCGCCGCGCAAGCTGCATGTCCAGTGCCTCGGGATGCACGCTGTTATCCACCAGCCAGTCGGCAAAACCCGGCTCACGGGCAGCCAGGGGCTCGACCTGGGTACGCCAGAATTCAGCGGCCGTTTCGAAGCGCAAGGCGCGATCGTCGGTGGCCAATTCAAACTCAAACGGCAGTCCAGCGGCAAACGGTGCTTCTTGCAATGCGCGTTGGCAAAAGGCATGAATGGTATGAATTGCCGCCTGATCGAAACCGCGCACCGCATGCTGCAAACGCAAGCGTGCTTCGCCCAGGCCTATGGCATAGCCAGGCCCGAAGCCGATCACCGTTTCGAACAAGCGCTCGATAAATGGGTCGCCTGACGTCAGCGCCGCAAGGTCGACCACATCGCTTAGCGTATTGCCCTCGGCGAGCAGCGCTTCCAGTTCAACGACCTCACCCGACTCGGGGTCGGCCAGTTGCGCCAGCACCGCGTCGAGCACCCGCAACACGCCCACCAGGCGATCACGAATCCGCTCATGCAACTCGGCCGTGGCAGCCTTGGTAAATGTGACCACCAGAATCTGCTCGACGCTCAGCCGCTTTTCCAGCAAGAGCCGCACATACAGCGCGCAGATATTCCAGGTCTTGCCGGTGCCGGCCGACGCTTCGATCTGATTGACGCCGTCAAGCCCGCAAGCAAATACATCGAGTTCGCGCGGGCGGGTCATGAGGGGTCCTGCTGCTTCAGATGCTCATTCAGCGGCCGGAATACGATGTCGGCCAGCCGCCGGAATACCGCGTCCAGCACAGCACCGGGGTCGGCCTGGGCACTGCTTTGACCGCGCAAGGTCATTTTCAAATACGCATCGTCCATTTCGCCCGTCGACATCTGACTGCCCAGCCAGGTACTGCGCCCCCCGGCGTCGCCGGTACTGACTTGCTCCCAGGAACTTCTGGGGAAAAAATGCAAGGGCGTGCGCAAGCCGACCTGATATAAGGCCAGCAGTTCGGCCAAGCGCTCCAACGGAGCGGCCACAGGTGTCAGCGCAAAACTGGCGTTATCGCCGAACCACAGGGTACGCGGTTCGATCGCGGTTTGATCCGGCGACAGGCAGGCGCATAACACCAGGTGGTTAAGCCAGGCTGAGAGACGATCGCGTGCGGTAGGACGCGCATAACGATAAATCACCAGACCCTGGGGTGTGACATTGCGCAAGACCCCGCTCAATACCAGCGGTGTCGCATCATGCAACGGCGCCAGGCGCGCCAGACTATCGCTGGAGAACGGATCGTCAGGGTCGGCCGGCGCGGCGGGCCAGACCGGGGTTAGGGTCAAGGCAAAAGGCAGGCGCTGCGAACCCTGGTCGAGCACCTCACGCACCGCGCCCGCCAGATGACTCAGCGCATCCAGCGTGCGGCCCTGCCACACCGCGCCGGTAGCTCCGCCAGGCAGTTCAGGGCTGGCACGGGCTATACGCCCGGCACGCGCGGCCGGATTCGAGGCCGAGTGTGACGTTAGCCGTGAAGCTGATCTTGTCTCTTCATCTGCGACCGGCTCAAGCAATACCGGCAACACGCGGTCAGCCAGGGCATTACGTGCATCCCAGTCGAGTTCGAACGGTTCGCTGTCGGTCAACGCGGCTTGCGCATCGAACAAGGTAATGCCCAAGCGCTCGCGCAACAAAATACGCGCGGGATGACGCCAGAAACGCTCGAAACTATCGAACTCGATTTCGTGGATGGCGTCAGGCGCAGATAAGGTTTCGAAGTTACCGGACCCGATTTTATTGATGGCGTCGGGCACAGATGCGATTTGCTGCTCGGCCGGCGCCGGCAACGGCCCGTCGAAAAACGGTTTGACCCGGCGTGGCGTGGCGTCGGCCAAGGCTGCGGCAATCTGCGCGCGATCCGGGTCGAAGGTGTACAAACCCGCTTCGCCCAGCGCATATTGCGCGGCAAACGGCTGCAAGGGATGTTCCGTGATCAGCGCGGCGCGGGCCTGTTGCACCGCATCCGGGCCGGCAGCGGGACCGGCCGATGCCAGCGCCAGATGATCGAGCAATTCATCGACCATCGCGGCCGGCGGCAACGAGGTGTTGTCGCGGATGCTGCGGCCGGTGTAATAGATCAACAAACGCTCGCGGGTGGCCAGCAACAAGTCGAGGAATAAATTGCGCTCGTCGTCGCGGCGTTGCCGGTCGCCCAATTTGGGAAACGCCGCGATCAAGTCGAACTCGTCGGCCCGCGTCACACTGGGCAAAGCACCGTCGTTCAGATCAAGCAGGCAGATCACCCGGAACGGCAAGCCGCGCAAGCTGGTGAGCGCCGAAAAGGTCACCCCGCCCCAGGGCACCCCGCCGCGCGCCGGATCATCAAGCGTCGCCGATAACGCGGCACGCACCACTGCGGCCGGCAGCAAAACCTGCGCCGCGCCCTCCTGCATCACCTGGGCCAATTGGTCGATCGCATCGCGTACCGCGGCCAGGCTGTCGACGAACTGCAGCTCGGCCGAGAACAGCGTATCGAGCGCCTCGCGCAACAAGGCGGCCCATTGCGCCGGGGTTTGAGGCTGGGCGCAGGCGCGGGCGAATTGCTCGACCTGGTCGACAAAACGCGCCAGCCGCCCCAGCAATTCGGCTTGCGCGCCTTCGGCGCCCGCCACCGGCAAGCAGTCGGCGATAGGGTCGGCGGCATCCGGCATGGCATAACCCAGGTAGAGCCGTAACAAGGCATCGGCCAGGGTATGACGCGGCAGCGGCACGTCAGCCGCGGGCGGAGTCGCGCTCTCAGGCGCCAGGCCACGCCGCGCGCCGGCCAAGGCGAGCCAGGTCTGTACCGTTTCCAGTTCGCCGGCGCCGATCGCGTAATGCGCGGCAATGGCATCCACGCGCAGCCATTCGATCAGGTCGGCAGCGGCTACGCCATCGATAGGCGCGACCAGCAAATCGAGCAAGACCCGGGCGACGGGGTTGGCGCGTGACGGCGGCAGGCCGGAAATCCGGTAAGGGATACGGCGCCGTTGCGCGGCCGTGCCGAATACCGCGTCGATCAATGGCGCGGCCCCGGCGAGATCGGGCACGGCCACCATCACATCGCCGGGCAACAAGCCGGGGTGCCGGTCAAACAAAGCCAGCAGACGGTCATGCAAGGCTTCAAGCTGACGCGACAAACTATGACACACGTGGACCTCAAGCGCCGCATCGAGCGGCTCGCCGTCCAACGGCACCCGGGGCTGCGGCGCCAGTTCCAGAATCGCGTTCTGACACTCGGCGAGCAAGGTCCCGGCTTCATTGCGTTCATAGTAGGACGCCTCGCGCCCGGCCGCGCCCTCGGTCAACTCCTGCAACATATGCAACTGCGCCTGGGTCTGGCGCCCCCACTCGGCCAGCAGCGGGTTGCCGACGGTTTGATAGTCGGCCGCGCCGCGCATGGTCAGGGCGTCGACCTGGGCTTCGGGCAGAATATCGGTCCAATATTCGCGGCAAGGATTAAATACGTACATCCGCACGTCGATCCAGCGCGCCAGCTCGCGCAGCAGCGCAACTTGCAAGGGCGGCATGGTCGGCAGGGCAAACACGCTGACCCGGGCGGGCCAGGCGGCACGCGCCACGGTATCGAGATCGAGATGGCGTGCCTCGGCCAAAAACCGATAGGCCGGCGGGGTTTGTGGAGTGGGCGCCGCGCCGTCCGCGCTCGGCGCACTGACTTCCAGCAATAGCTCGCGCCACAACGCCGCCTGCCAATGCTCGTCGTCACGCTGTGCTTCGTTGGCATCGACCAGCCTCGGGTTGATGCGGGCCGCGTCGCTGTCGCGCTCGAAGATCGAGCCGCCCTGCTGCCAGGTGGTGAGCCATTCAGGCCGGTAGGTCAGATAATGATCGAGCACCGTCGCCACGCGCCGCGCCAACTCATAACGCATCGTCTCATCGGCCTCGGATAAATAGGCATCCAGCCTGGCCGAGCCACGCGGCGTGGCGGGATCGAGCAAGCGATAGCAACGCCACGCCAGCCGGTCCGGCGTAAAGGGGGATTGCTCCGGCACCGGCATGACCGCCCCGATACGAGCCCAGATCCATTGCGCCAGATAGGTAAAGTCGAGATTGGCGCAAATGCCCTGGCGCATCGCGATATCGAGTTCAAGCCGCCGGCGCAAGGCGGCGCTGGGCACGATCACCGATTCGCGCACCCACGGGTCGGGCGCATCGGACAATCCTTCCAGCAAAGCCTCGGTCAGCGCTTCATAACGATTCGAATAAAACAGCGTGAGCATCGGGCGGCGGCCAAGTATCGGGTGGTGAGAAAAAACCGGAGCGTGGGCGTGACCAGGGGCTCGCACCCGAAGCCCAAACCTACCTAAAAGGTAGTAATCATAGCAGGGAGCCGAGGCCTGTTCCCCGACAAAACGGGCTTGCGTTACTGCGTACGAGTTTAAAAACCTGTTTAGGGGAACAGATCCGTCCCTGCACCGTCCAATCATCGGCTATTGTGGTTAGCACTATCTTTGGCGTCAGACATCGGCGTTATAATTTGGCTCGACTGCTTGACTCGCGTAATCCGTCAAGCACACTGCATGGCCAACTCGCGTGGTTGATCCGCAGTTTGATCGGTTCAGCCACCCCGACACCTATAAAAATACGTTCTCGCCCTGTCCATGCGCTATTCGACCGAGATCAAGAAGTTTCTGTACAGCCAGTATTTTTTCGGCGGCCTGCGTACCGCAATCGGCGTCTCGGCACCGGCCGTGGCCGCCATTCTGCTGTTCCACAATCCGACCATCGGCTTCACCATTGCGATCGGTGCTGTGGCGACCTGCGTGCTCGACATGCCCGGTCCGCTCAAGTACAAGACCAACGACATGCTGGCGTGCAGCCTGATCGGCTTTGTCGCGGCCTTGCTCACCGGGGTCGCCAGCGCCGATTCGCTGACGCTGTGGCTGACGGTGGTGCCGATGACCTTCGTCCTGTCCATCATTCAGGTGTATGGCAACAAATGGCAGCAGATCAGCCTGGCGGCATTGCTGATCATGGTGCTGACGCTGGGCGAACAATACACGGTGGTCGATGCGACCACCCATGCCTTGTGGATCCTGGCCGGCAGCATTTGGTATACCTGCTGGAGCAACTCGGTCAGCCGCTGGCAATGGCAACGCATCGAGCGTCAGGCGATTGCCGAATGCATGTTCGCCGCGGCGTCTTATCTGCGGGCACGCGGCGATTTTTACGACCTCGATATCGACCTGGAAGATAGTTATCGTTTGCTGGTGACGCGCCAGATCGCCGCCATCGACCGCCAGGACGCGGCGCGCGATATCGTACTGCGTAATTTGCCGCAGTTTCGCAGCGGCCAACTCGACACACTGCAGGTCGGGCTGTTTAATCTGTTCATCAACTCGGTCGACCTGCACGACACCATCGTCGCCACCCATACCGACTACGCTCAACTGCGCGACACCTTGGGCCGCTCCGACATCATGTTATTTATGCGCGACGCGGTGCACAAGGTCGCCCACGATTTCGAGGACGTCGGGCTGGCGGTGCTTGAAGGTCGGCCGTCGTACCCCAAGGTCAGCGTCAAAGCCGAATTGCGCGCACTGGAATATGAAATCGAGCTGATGCGCAAGCATGACGCGCCGGTGCGGCAGCCGGAAGTTTATTCGGCGGTGGTCTCGACCTATCGCCGCATCTGGAGCGCCTCGCGCCTGACCGCCAAGATGCATCGCAATACCCGCGCGGACGAGATCAAGCCCGAAACCGAAATGCGCGTCGACCACGCGCTCAATCGATTCCTGGTCAGCCGGCGTTTTGAAGTCGGCTTGGTGTTTTCCAACTTAAGCTTCGCCTCGCCGATTTTCCGCCATGCTTTGCGCGTCACGCTGGCGGTCGCAGTCGGTCTATGGATCGGCAAACTATTACCGATTACGAATAGTTATTGGATCGTGATGACCACCGTAATCATTCTGAAACCCGGCTTTTCGCTGACACGGCAACGCAATACCCAGCGTCTCATCGGCACGGTGCTGGGCTGCGCCGCCACCGTGGCGCTGATACTCACGGTCAAATCGCCGCATCTGCTGCTGGCCGCGATGTTCGTCTGCATGCTGATGAGTTACAGCCTGGTGTTATTCAACTACACCGCCAGTGTTGTCTTCACCTCGTCGTGGGTCTTGCTGCTATTGCATTTGTTGGCGCCGGGCGGAATCCGCATCGTCGGCGAACGCGCCATCGACACCTTCATCGGTTCGGCGCTGGCGGTAGGCGCCAGTTACCTGTTCCCCTATTGGGAATACCGGGTGATGGGCAAACTGGTGCAGGCCATGGTCGCCTCGACCCGCCAATATTTCGAGGCGGCCTGTACGCTGGGGGCGGCCGCAAAAATTCCGCCCAAGGACGCAGACCTGGATAGCGACTACCGTTATCGGCTGAAACGCAAGAATGTGCATATCGCCTTTGCCAATCTGGGCAATGCCTTCGAGCGCATGATGATGGAGCCGAAAGCGCAACAGCGCTTTGTCCCCGAGCTGAACGAATTACTGGTGCAAAGCCATGTGCTGGCCTCGCAAATCACCGCCGCCGCCCCTCTGGTGACCGCCTTGGCAACACCTGCCAACGAAACCTTGCTGCAGCCCTTGCAACGCGCTTTCGCGGTGGTCAGCGACAATTTGCAGCAAGCCGAATATGCCGGCCGCGCCGCACCCGTGGCGGGCGCCGCCAAGCCCAGCCCGGCGGCGGATGCGGCGGCCACTTCGGCGCTGCTGGAGCAGGAACGCGCACTGCATCACGAACTGGAGGAAATGGTGGTGCTGGCCGAACATACCGCAGGTACGCCGGCAGACTTGGTGCAAGAGCTCAAGCAGTTGGTGCATCAGTGCAAGCAGATGATCGCCGCGTCGTGGTTGATTCGGCGCGATACCTGCAAGGTGCGATTGCCGAGTGCCTGAGTGTTACTGGGCTTAGTGGTCTTACTGAGCCTGCGAGGCCGTTGCAGCGGAGGCTGCAACCGGCTCGGCAGTGCTTGCCGACGCCGGCACGGCAGCAGTGGCCGCCTGCGCCGCCCGCTGTTCCGCTTCATATTCATTACGGCCGGTCACGCCCTTGTACAAAATGGCGGCCAGCACCAACAAAATCACCACCAAAAAGAAAATCGAAACCCCGCGAGTCGGGTCTTTACGTTTTGCTTGATTCGCCATAACTGTCCTGAGTAAAAAATTTGCGGCCACGCGTACGCCGAACTCATGCAGCGCCTCTACACCGGGCTGGTCCAGTCCGTGCCACTCGAAACCGGGCCAATTGTACGCCGGATAGCGGCCACTCATCGCACCGGCAGGGCCGTCGAATATTTAAGCTGCTCCATGGCGAAGCTCGAACTGACATCGCTGAGCGACACGTCGCGGATCAACTGCTGATACACCCGGTCGTAGTCGCCGATATCGGAGACCACCACACGCAACAGATAGTCGGTTTCGCCGCTCATGCGGTACGCCTCGACCACTTCGGGCAACCGTTCCACCGCGCTGAGAAATTGCTTGGCCCAGGCCTCGTTGTGCTGATTGGTGCGAATCGAGACAAACACGGTGGTGCCCACGCCCAGCTTGGCAGCATCGCATAAAGCCACCTGCGCGCGGATCATGCCGCTGTCTTTCAGCCGTTGGACCCGTTTCCAACACGGTGTTTGCGAAAGATTGACGCGCACCGCAAGTTCGGCAATGGGTATCGACACGTCGGCTTGCAGCAATTCCAGTAGTTTTTTGTCAATGCTATCCATGATTCATCTCAATAAGAGAATATTTTTCTATCATAGGCCGTTTTAACAGCAAATAACAGAAACCGTTTCTCGCGGCTTCTTGCTATAAATAAGTACCTGTTCCACAGCCTTTCAACGCCATGACACCTTCATTCGACCTGACCGCGCTCAGCCTTTCCCCTGGCCGATCAAACCCCTGCCTGGCGGCATCGGCGGCGCTACTGAACCCCGCCGAGCTTATAGCCTTGGAGCAACTGAGTTCGGCGCTCGGCGCCATGGCCGAGTCGCATCCAGGCCAACGCGCGCGGAGATTAGATATCGCGCTGAGCCACTTTGCGGCACAAACCGACCTCGCTTCACTGCTGCCCCGGCAGCACCGTGGCCGCGACCTCACGGCAATTGTGGCAAGCTCGGCCAATGCCGCACCCGGCTATCAACGCCACCTGCTGCTGGCCGATCCACAGGGACGCTATAGCGCAGTCGCCATTGTTTGGGAAAAGGATCAGTACAGTCCGGTGCATGGACACCATACCTGGTGCGCTTATAGCGTGCTGCACGGCGCGCTCTCCGAATCCCGTTTCGACTGGTGTGAAACCACCCAGGCGGCGCAACTCGGCGCGGCCGCAGCGCGCTTGCCTCATGAGGTCAGTTATACCGACGCAGGTCTCGGCGGAATCCATCGCCTGGGCAACCCGCACCCGGCAGCGGCTATTTCCCTTCATGTTTACGGCGTGTCCGGCGCATCGGTCAGCACCGCGGTTAACCATCTGGTCGCAGTCCACTCCTGATTTCACCCTATTCATACCGGCTCCCACCCCAGCGCCCCCTATTGCCAGGGGCTGCGCTGTGCCGCGTCGGCATCCGCCTCCCGCTTCCGCAAAAAGAGCGCGGGCGTTCGCCCTTAAGCGTCCGTTGTCCTTTAAAATAAGTGCGTACGCATGTATATGGGTCTTATGTAACCGGCCGAAACATCGGTACAGTAGACTCTGCGCCCAGTCACACGTAGCATTTTGCACTTAGCGTGAAAGGCCAACTCCGACTTCATCCGGACATTCCTGGCAAATCCACCCCACTTGCCGGGTCCCCGGCTATGCGGATCAGCCTGTTTAACCGCGTAGACGTCCTTTCAAACACCGGCCTGCCAGTCACTAAGAAATATCGATGAACGAATCCGAAAGCTCGACGTCCTCTGCCGCACCCTACAATTCGATCCAAACCGCCAGGCAAGCCAGGCGCCGCCGCCTGATCTGGATCGGCCTGCTGATCATCATTGTGCTCATCGCCGTGGCACTCTGGCACCGGCATCGGGTTGCCGGCGGCGCGCCCGCAGCGGGTGGGCGCTTTGGCGCAGGGGGGGCCGGCGCCGCAACCGGCCCGCAGTCGGTGCGCGTAGCCACTGTGGTGCAAGGCAATATGCCGGTTCAGCTGAACGCCCTCGGCACGGTTACCCCGATTGCCACGGTCACCGTGCGTACGCAAATCTCGGGGCAACTGATGGAAGTCGGTTTCACCGAGGGGCAGATGGTGCGCAAAGGCGATTTCCTGGCGCAGATCGACCCCCGCCCTTACGAAATCTCACTGCAACAGGCGCAAGGAACGCTGGCTCACGACAGCGCACTGCTGGCCCAGGCCCAGGCCGACCTGCAGCGTTATGAAACCCTGCTCAAGCAGGACTCGATCGGCGCGCAACAAGTCGATGACCAGCGTTATCTGGTCAAACAATACAACGGCCAGGTCGACGCGGATCGCGCTCAGGTGCGCACTTATCAACTCGATTTGACCTATTGCCACATCGTAGCGCCCGTCGACGGCCGCGTCGGCCTGCGTCAGGTAGACCCGGGCAATTATGCGCAAACCAGCGACACCAACGGGATTGTGATCATCACCACGATGACCCCGATGAGCGTGATTTTTACCATTCCCGAAGATAATCTGCCGCCGGTGCTGGCACGTCTTAACAGCGGCGCCCATCTGCCGGTGCAAGCCTATGACCGCAGCAACTCGACCTTATTGTCCAGCGGTGTGCTGCAAACCGTCGACAATCAGATCGACACCACCACCGGCACTCTCAAATTGCGCGCGGCCTTTCCCAATACCGACCTGAAACTGTTCCCCAGCCAGTTCGTCAATGCCCGCCTGCTGGTCGATGTGCGGCACGATGCCGTGGTAGTACCGTCATCGGCGATCCAGACTGGGTCTATCGGGCAATATGTGTACATCGCGAAACCCGATAATACCGTCAGTGTCAGCGTGGTTAAAACCGATATTGTCGACGGCGAACGCACCAGCGTGCTGTCCGGCGTTGCGCCGGGCGACAAGGTGGTGATCGACGGTACCGACCGCTTACGTGAAGGCTCGAAAATCGAGGTTGTCACCGCCCCGGCGATCGCCAGCGGCAGTGAGCTGGGTGTCGGCAAAGATGCGGTTCACACCGGCAAGCATGGATGGGGGGGTGCCTCGCACGCCTGGGGCGCCAGCGGAGCGTCGGGTGCCTCGGCGGCCCACGCACATCATCATCAAAACGATGCGCAATAAACCGGACCTGCATCAGCAACACCTTCCGAGTCCGATCTTTTTCGTTTTAGTGAGCGCGTGACCGCATGAATCCCTCGCGTATTTTTATTCTGCGGCCTGTCGGCACTGCGTTGCTGATGGCCGCCATCTTGCTGGTCGGTCTGGTGGCGCTGCATTACTTGCCGCTGTCGGCTTTGCCCGTGGTCGAATATCCCACGATTCAGGTGCAGACGTTGTATCCAGGCGCCAGCGCCGAAGTCATGACCTCTTCGGTCACGGCGCCCCTGGAACGTCAATTCGGCGAAATGCCCAGCCTGAACCAGATGTCGTCGACCAGTTCGGCAGGCGCCTCGGTGATCACGCTGCAATTCAGTCTCGATTTGCCGCTCGACGTGGCAGAACAGGAAGTCCAGGCCGCCATCAATGCAGCCGGCAATCTGTTGCCTTCCGACCTGCCCGCGCCGCCGATCTACGCCAAGGTCAACCCGGCGGATGCACCGATCCTGACTCTGGCGATTACCTCCAAGACCCTGCCGCTGACGCAGCTTGAGGATATGGCGGACACCCGCCTGGCGCAAAAGATCTCGCAAGTCGCGGGGGTCGGCCTGGTCACCATCAGCGGCGGCCAACGCCCGGCGGTACGGATTCAGGCCAACCCGCAGGCTCTCGCCGCTTACGGCTTGAACCTTGACGATTTGCGCACCACCATCGGCAATATCAACGTCAACACCCCAAAAGGCAGTTTTGACGGGCCATCGCGCGCCTACACGATCAACGCCAACGACCAATTGCAAAGCGCCGACGGTTATACCGGCGCCGTCATCGCATACAAAAACGGGCATCCGGTATTGCTCAGCGATGTGGCCAAAGTCACGCAGAGCGCGGAAAATTCCAAGCTGGGCGCCTGGGTCAACAAAACCCCGGCCATCATCGTCAACATTCAGCGCCAACCGGGCGCGAATGTGATCAATGTTGTCGATTCGATCAAGAAACTGCTGCCCGAACTGCAAACCTCGCTGCCCGCCGCCATCGATGTACAGATCCTGACCGACCGTACCGTCACCATCAAGGCTTCGGTACGCGATGTCCAGTTTGAACTGGCGGTCTCGGTGTTGCTGGTGGTGCTAGTGATTTTCGTCTTTCTGTCGAATATCTATGCGACCCTGATTCCCAGTTTGTCGGTCCCGTTGTCGCTGATCGGCACCCTGGCCGTGATGTATTTGTGCGGCTTCTCGCTGGACAATCTGTCCTTGATGGCTTTGACCATCGCCACCGGTTTTGTGGTCGACGACGCCATCGTGATGATCGAAAACATTGCGCGTTATGTCGAAATGGGCGACTCCGCCTTCGATGCGGCGCTCAAAGGCTCGAAGCAAATCGGCTTCACCATTATTTCCTTGACCGTGTCGCTGATCGCCGTGTTGATCCCGCTGCTGTTTATGGGTGACGTGGTGGGCCGCCTGTTCCACGAGTTTGCCATTACCCTGGCTGTGACCATTGTGATTTCGGCGGTGGTCTCGCTGACCTTGGTGCCGATGTTATGCGCCAAGCTATTGCACCACTCGCCGGCCACCGACAGCGCCGGCCGGATGCAACGCTTCGAAGCCCATACCCGCGCATTTTTTGAGCGGATCATCGGCACTTATGGCCGTGCCCTGGTGTGGGTGCTGGATCGCCAGCCGCTGACGCTGCTGATCGCCGCATTGACGCTGGTGGTGACGGTATTGCTCTATGTCTTGATTCCCAAGGGCTTCTTCCCGATCCAGGATACCGGCGTAATCCAGGGCATCTCGCAAGCGGCTCAATCGACTTCGTATGCGGCAATGGCGCAGCATCAGCAAGATCTTGCCGCCGCCATCCTGACCGACCCCGATGTCGAGAGTCTGTCGTCGTTTATCGGCGTCGACGGCACCAACCTGACACAAAACAGCGGACGCTTCCTGATCAACCTGCGGCCCTATGATAGCCGTCACGCCACCGCCAGCGAAATTATCCGTCGCATCCAGCAAGAAACCAATAAGGTATCGGGCGTCGAGCTTTTCATGCAGCCGGTACAAGACCTGACCATCGACTCGACCGTCAGCGCTACCCAATACCAATTTATTCTGGAAGACGCCAACCCGACCGAGTTTGCCGCCTGGGTGCCGAAATTGTTGCAAAAGCTGCAAGCCTCGCCCAGCATGGCCGACGTCGCCAGCGATTTGCAGCAGAACGGTAAATCGGTCTACATCAATATCGACCGCTCCACCGCGGGACGTTTCGGCATTACCCCCGCGACCGTCGATAGCGCCCTCTACGATGCTTTCGGCCAGCGCATTGTCTCGACCATCTTTACCCAGTCGAATCAATACCGCGTGATCCTCGAAGCCGATCCGCTATTAACCCACACCGTCGATGCATTGGGCACGCTGTATCTGCCCTCCTCGACCTCATCGGGCGGGCAAGTACCGTTATCGGCGATTGCCACCTTTACCGAGCAACCGGCCCCGCTGCTGATCAGCCACCTGGGTCAGTTCCCCTCGACCACCATTTCGTTCAATCTCGCACCGGGCGCCTCGCTCGGCGCCGCGGTCGATGCGATCAAGGATGCCGAGCAGCAGATCAATTTGCCGCCTTCGTTCAATACCCGCTTCCAGGGCGCGGCGCTGGCGTTCCAGGCCTCGCTGTCGAATGAATTGTTCCTCATCCTGGCCGCCATCGTGACGATGTATATCGTGCTGGGCGTGTTGTACGAAAGTTTTGTGCACCCGATCACGATTTTGTCGACACTGCCGTCTGCCGGCGTGGGTGCCTTGCTGGCACTGCTGATTACCGGCCATGACCTGGATATCATCGGCATCATCGGGATCGTGCTGCTGATCGGTATTGTCAAGAAAAACGCCATCATGATGATCGACTTCGCCCTGGAAGCTCAGCGCGAAGAAGGCAAATCGCCGCGCGAAGCCATTTACCAGGCCTGCCTGCTGCGCTTCCGCCCCATCATGATGACCACCTTGGCCGCCTTGCTCGGCGCTTTGCCGTTGATGCTCGGCTGGGGCGCCGGGTCCGAATTGCGGCATCCGCTGGGGATTGCGATTGCCGGCGGCCTGGTGGTCAGCCAGGTGCTGACCTTGTTTACCACGCCGGTGATTTATCTGGCGTTCGACCGGGTAGCCACTCGCGCGAAACGCCGCTTCGGCGGTCACTTCGGCAATACCGAGGTGCCGCATGCTCGCGACGAAGATCCGAGCGCGCCATGATGCCGCATTCACCCATTTGCACTCGGGCCGCGCTGTTGCAGCGAACCGTCACCGCAACCGTGCTTGAGGGGCGGCCGGCATGAATATTTCGCGCCCGTTTATCGCGCGTCCGGTCGCCACCACGCTGTTGTCTATCGGCGTGGCACTGGCGGGGGTCTTTGCCTTCACCAACCTGGCGGTCGCGCCGCTGCCGCAAGTCGATATCCCGACCATCTCGGTGCAGGCGTCGCTGCCTGGCGCCAATCCGGACAATGTGGCAACCAGCGTCGCCAGTCCGTTGGAGCGCCATCTCGGACAGATCGCCGACGTCACGGAAATGACCTCGACCAGTTCCCTGGGGGCCGCGCGCATCACCTTGCAGTTCGGCCTTGACCGCGATATCGACGGCGCCGCGCGCGACGTGCAGGCGGCAATCAATGCCGCCCGCGCCGACCTGCCTACCAGCTTGCGCAGCAATCCCCAGTATCACAAGATCAATCCGGCGGATTCGCCGATCCTGATCCTGGCCTTGACCTCGGACACCATGTCGGCCGGACAGCTTTACGATTCCGCGGCCACGGTGCTGCAACAATCGCTATCGCAGGTTCAGGGTATCGGCGAAGTCGACGTCAATGGTTCAGCCAACCCGGCCGTGCGTATCGAGCTCAACCCGACGGCACTGAATCATTATGGTATCGGCCTGGAAGATATCCGTGCCGCGCTGGCCTCGGCCAATGCCAACAGTCCCAAGGGCTCGTTCGACAATGGTGCGATGCGGTTCCAGATCTACACCAATGACCAGGCCAGCAAGGCAAAGCAATATCGCGATCTGGTAGTCGCCTACCGCAACAACAGCGCGGTGCATCTATCGGATCTCGGCGAAGTGGTCGATTCCGTCGAAGACCTGCGCAACCTGGGGCTCTATAACGGCCACCCCGCCGTGCTGGTGATTTTGTACCGCCAACCCGGGGCCAATATCATCGACACGGTGGATCGCGTGCGGGCCTTGTTGCCGCAACTGCGCGCCTCCCTGCCCGCCTCGGTGACGGTGACGCCGACCGCCGACCGCACCACCACCATTCGCGCCTCGTTGCGCGATACCGAACGCACTTTGTTGCTTGCCGTGGTGCTGGTCACGCTGGTGGTATTTGTCTTTCTCGGCAACTGGCGTGCCACCTTGATTCCCATGGTGGCCGTGCCGATTGCGATTATCGGCACCTTCGCCGCGATGTACATGATGGATTTCAGCCTCGACAATCTATCGTTGATGGCGCTGACGATCGCCACCGGCTTCGTGGTCGATGACGCCATCGTGGTGCTGGAAAATATTTCACGGCATATCGAAGCCGGGATGCCGCGCATGCAGGCGGCCTATGTCGGTGCACGCGAAGTCGGCTTTACGGTATTTGCCATCAGCTTGTCGCTGATCGCCGTGTTTTTGCCGATCCTGCTAATGGGCGGCATTGTCGGCCGTTTATTCCGTGAATTCGCCATCACCTTGTCCTTGGCCATTGTGGTGTCGCTGGTGGTGTCGCTCACCACCACGCCGATGATGTGCGCGCGCCTGCTGAAAGACAAAAGCGACGAGAACGACCCGGCGCATAAACCGCGCCGCCCAAGCCGCATCGGTAGCTGGTTTGGCGCCCAACTGGCCCGCTTGCATCAAGGTTACGGCGATTCCTTGAACTGGTCCTTGCGCCATCCTCTGTTGATTTTATTGGTGCTGATTGCCACCATCGCGCTCAATTTTTACTTGTACGCGATTATTCCCAAAGGCTTTTTCCCGCAGCAAGATACCGGCTTGATGATAGGCGGGGTGCAGGCCGACCAGAGTATTTCGTTCCAGTTGATGAAAACCAAACTGGCCAAATTTGTGCAACTGGTCAACGCCGACCCCGCGGTTGAAGGTGCCGTCGCGTTCACCGGCGGGCGGCAGACCAATTCGGGTTTTGTCTTTATCACCTTAAAACCGGTTGGCGTGCGCAAAATCTCGGCCGACGAGGTGATTGCGCGCTTACGTCCGCAACTCAACCAGGTTGCCGGTGCGCGCATGTTCCTGCAGGCCATGCAGGATTTGCGCGTGGGCGGCCGGCAAAGCAATGCGCAATATCAGTTCACGCTGTTAAGCGATTCGACCCCCGACCTATATGAATGGACGCCCAAGCTGACAACCGCGTTGCAAACGCTACCGCTACTTGCCGACGTCAATTCGGATCAACAGGAAAAAGGCCTGGAAACCGATGTCCAGTATGACCGGGTGACCGCCAAGCGGCTCGGCATCACACCGCTGCAGATCGATAACACCTTGTACGATGCCTTCGGCCAGCGCCAGGTCTCGACCATCTACAACGCCTTGAATCAATATCACGTGGTGATGGAAGTCGCGCCGCGCTATTGGCAAAACCCCGATACCTTGGACGACTTGTACATTAGTACCTCGGGCGGCACCGCCAGCGGCGCGCAAACCACCAATGCACCGGCCGGCACGGTAACCAGTGCCCAAACCACCAGTACCACCACCACCGGTTCAAGCAGCGGTACCACGGCTACGGGCAGCACCATTATCAGTGCCGCTTCGGTGGCGGCGGATTCGGCGCGCAACCAGGCGATCAATTCAATTGCCGCGTCCGGTCACTCAAGCACCTCAAGCGGCGCGCCCGTCAGCACCTCGCAAGAGACCATGATCCGACTAAGCGCTCTTGCCAGCCATGGCCCGGGCAACACGCCGCTGGCCGTCAACCACCAGGGCGAGTTTGCCGCTACCACCATCTCGTTTAACCTGCCGCCCGGCGTGTCGCTGTCGGACGCGACGCGCGCGATCACCGCCAAGATGGCCGCGATCGGCGTGCCCTCAACCATCCACGGCAGCTTCGCGGGTACCGCGCAAGCCTTTCAGCAGTCGCTCTCCAGTATGCCGCTGCTGATTCTCGCCGCGCTGGCGGCGGTGTATATCGTGCTCGGCATCTTGTATGAAAGCTATATCCATCCGCTGACCATTTTGTCGACGCTGCCATCCGCCGGGGTCGGTGCTTTGTTGGCCTTGCTGATCTTCCATCTCGACCTCAGCATCATTGCGATGATCGGGGTGATTTTGCTGATCGGCATCGTCAAGAAAAACGCCATCATGATGGTCGACTTTGCGCTGGAAGCGGTGCGCCGCGACGGATTAAATTCGCGCGATGCCATCTATCAGGCTTGTATGCTGCGTTTCCGGCCGATCATGATGACCACCTTTGCCGCCATGCTGGGCGCCCTGCCGCTCGCGTTCGGCCAGGGTACGGGTGCCGAATTGCGCCAGCCGTTGGGGGTATCGATTGTCGGCGGTTTAATCGTCAGCCAGTTGCTGACGCTCTACACCACGCCGGTGGTTTATCTCTACATGGACCGGCTGCGCACCCGTTGGGCGGCACGCCGTTCGGGTAGCGCAGCGGCGCCGGGCACGACCGCCTGATTGGCGCAGGCCGAGGCTGGAAGTTGAGCAGGATCGCTCGGCTTCCGTCTCCAGACTCTTGATACTCAAGCCGGACCCCGCCGGCAAGACCCGCGAGACCGGCGCTTGGTGCTCCGGCTCGCCTGGCGCATCACTGCTTGGGATGCTGACTCACCCATTGCTGCAGCGCCTGCAAGGTATTGTGCACATGCAGATCCGGCGACAAGCTGGTGAACGAATAAATCACCTTGCCGTCCGGCGCAATCACATATGACACCCGATTCGCATATTTCGTCAGCGGCAGCGTGGCGTCGTAGGCGGTCATGATGTGGCGATCGGGGTCAGCCGCCACCGCAAACTTGCTGCGGCATTCGCTGACCGAGAATTTATTGAGGGTCTCGATATTGTCGTGCGACACGCCGATCACCGTCGCGCCCAGCGCCTTATATTGATCGACCGCATCGGCAAACTCATGGGCCTCGATGGTGCAGCCGGTAGTAAACGCCGCCGGATAAAAATACAATACGACCGGCCCTTGCTTCAACGCCTCATGCAAGGAATAGGTGCTCACCTGGCCGCCCAACGAAGCCTGCGTGGTGAAATCCGGTGCGGCCGCACCGTCTTTCAACGCTGCTTGCGCCGTGCTCATGCAGGCTAATGACAGCGACAGCGACACAACGGCGCCGGCCAAAGCGGTCAACACATTTTTTCGGTTCAAGATGTCGTTCATGGGGCTTCCTTACAAAAGGGCTGCAATACAAGCGGCAGAATGGTTGGCGCCGCCCAGTCGAGACTCGGCGCGCTACGTCTGGGGATAAGCCGCCATCTTGCCACAATGCAGACTTTCAAGCTGGCGCAGGCCGGCTGCCTCTCGGCTGCCGCCCGGCCCCGCTTTAGAAGGTTTCCCAATCCGAATCGGAATCCCTGGAACTGGCGTTGACCTTGAGCGCCTTGGCTGCAATCGGACGTGTCACCGCGGCGCGAGGCGCTGCCGCATGAGGTGCTGCTGTATGCGGCTGAGCCGTACCGTTGAACGCCCGGTTGGCACTGGGTGCCGCAGGCACACGTCGCGCGGCGCTGGCGGCGGGCCGGGTTACAGGCCGGTCAACAGGCCGAGCCACGGACGGGCTCACCGGCCGCCGGGCAGCGAGATCCACCGCCCGCGCAGCTTGCGGCGCGTCGCTGCCGACGCGGAAGGTCGCTACTGCCGTCTTCAAGTGCAGCGCCTGTTCTTCCAGCGATTGCGCCGCAGCCGAGGCCTGCTCGACCAGGGCGGCATTTTGCTGCGTGACCTCGTCCATCTGCGTCACCGCAATATTCACCTGGTCGATCCCGGTGCTCTGCTCGGCCGCCGCCGCTGCGATTTCCTGCACGATACCGGTCACGCGGGCAATCGCATCCTGCGCTTCTTGCATCGTCGAACCGGCACGTTCCACCAGTTCCGAACCGGTGCCGACCTTGCTCACCGAGGTCTGTATCAGTTCGCGGATTTCCTTGGCGGCCGTGGCGCTGCGTTGAGCCAGCGTACGCACCTCGCTGGCAACCACGGCAAAACCGCGCCCTTGCTCACCCGCACGGGCCGCTTCAACCGCCGCGTTCAAGGCCAGAATATTGGTCTGGAACGCGATGCCTTCGATCACCGAAATAATCTCGACCATCTTGTTCGACTCGCCCGAGATATCGCGCATGGTGGTCACTACTTCACCCACCATATCGCCACCGCGATTGGTGATCTGCGCCGCGGTACTGGCCAGGCTACTGGCCTGTTTTGCATTTTCCGCGGTCTGGCGCACCATCGAGGTAATTTCCGCCATGCTCGACGCGGTCTCCTCCAGCGAGGCGGCCTGTTGTTCAGTGCGCTGCGACAAATCGGTATTGCCGCCGGCAATTTCCTTGGCGGCGGTCGCGACGTTATCGGCCGAGACCTTGATCTCGCCGATGGTACGGATCAAGGCTTCACGCATCCGTTTCATCGCATAGATCAAGCTGTCCTGGTCGCCTGAACGGGTCTCGATGTCGGCGCTGAGATCACCGCCGGCAATCCGGGTTGCGACCTTGACCGCATATCCAGGGTCGCCGCCGATAGCGCGCTGGATACTCCGCGTCGAATACACGGCCAACACCAGCAGCACGGTCCCAAATACCAGCAACAACAAAATCGCCTGCCACAGGGTACTCATAAATGCCGCGTTGATATCGTCCATGTAAAGACCGGTTACGATATACCAATCCCATGCCTCAACGCGCTGCACAAAAGCTTCTTTCGCCACCGACTCGGTGCTGCCCACATGCGGCCAGACATAGTCGACAAAACCGCCGCCAGGCAGATTGCCGGTACGCACAATATCGTCATATAAATGATTGCCCGCGGCGTCGGTCGAGCCCTTCATATTGCGCCCCGTCAGTTCCGGCTTGATCGGATGCATCACATAGGTTTCTTCGGAGCTATTCACCGAAAAATAGCCATCCTTGCCGTAACGCATGCCCCTGAGGCGATCCAACGCCTGCTTCTGCGCGTCTTCTTTAGTCATGGCTCCGCTGCCGGCCAGCGCTTCATATTGCTTGACCACACTCAGGGCCAGGGCGCTGGTGTTTTTCAAATCGTTGCGGCGTTCCTCAAGACGAATGCTGCGTGCCTCGAAAGCACTGTAAAACGCAAAGAGAAATAACGCGATCAGGCTGATAACCAGCGGCAACCAGAGTTTTTGTGTAAAAGAAAGTTTATTCATGGAGCAGGTCTCTGGAAATCGCAGCAAAGCGAAGTGTGTGACAGCATGACGACGGTATCTCCAATCGAGCGATGCACAGCTAGTGTCCTGAGTTGGAAGTTCCTTGATAAATGAAATCGTCCAAATGGTCGTCAGGCAAGGAGTGAGGAGGCGCAATAGCCTTTGCTATTGCAACGACGAGTGACGCCGCATGGCGGCCATTTGGGCGATTTCATATTATGCGAACTTCCAATTCAGGACACTAGGGCAAGCGCGAAGAAGGTCTATGCCGTGGTGCAACATTGTCGAATCGGCCGGACCGACTCAAATGGCGGGGTATTCCCTCATCGCAACTAAGTTAACGGCAGACGCGCGGTTCGCTTGAGTCCTTTTTAATTTTTATGTTGGACTCGCGCCTACCCACACTCCGTGCATCTGATGCCGTTTATCGGCACGGCTCGAACAGCCAAGCGTGCGCTTGAACACATGCGGCAGGTTTGCCGGCGAGCGGCAAACCGTTACTGGGATACGTTCACATTCTCCATGCCGGCAGCGGAACCGGCACCACGTTCTTGTACCAGCACCCAGGGCGATACCACCACAGCCCACAGCTCCGGGTCGCGCGCGACATACCCGGCCGCCTCGTCCGACTGCAGACGCTCCAGCATGCCGCTCGCGAGCCACGCGGCGACCTCCTGTTTGGCGTCCAGCGCCACGGCTTCGGCAACCGACACCAGATCGAGCGCGCCCGCGACCCGCAGCAAGATGCCACGAGCAAACAACGGCTCCAATTCGCTCCAGCTAATCCGGGCGGTTTCGCCCAGCAACTGAAGATAGAGCGCACTCGCTTGCGTTGAATCCATGATTACCACCCTCTCCAAAACTATTTATTGGGCACCGCCGATAAACCGGGCCGGCCATCCCGCCAAAACCAAAGACATCCGAATACGCATACGACCGGGGTCGAAGCTGAAGCAAACCAGCCGCGCCATCCGCCGGCGGCCACAGACAAAACCAGCGAGATTTTACCGTGTCCGGGAGATTTGCCCCGGCCCGCGCTCAAAACTTGCCGCGGGGCGGCCAACATCCCGGCTCCGGCTTTAATCAGGAACGAGCATGCGCCCGCACCAGGCACGCCCCGGTTTCGGCCAGCGTATTGCATCCCAGCAGCCCCAAAGAGCGGTCGATTTCCGCCAACAAGATGCGCAAGGCCTGCTCCGCCCCCGCCTGCCCGGCCGCGGCCAGCCCATATAGCGGCGCACGCCCGACCATCACCGCGGCCGCGCCCAGCGCCATGGCTTTCAATACGTCGTTGCCGCGGCGGAACCCGCTGTCGATCAGCACCGGCATATCGGGCAGCGCTTGTTTGACTTGTTCGAGAATCTCCAGCGGCGCCATGGCGTCATCCATCTGACGGCCGCCATGATTGCTCAAGATGATGCCATCGGCCCCACGTTCATGCGCGCGCTGGGCATCGGCGACCGACATGATGCCTTTGATCAACAGAGGTTTGGACCAACGGTGCCGGACCCGCTCAAGATCCTGCCAGGTCACCTTGGGTTTCAATTGGCCGGTAATCGCCGGCGCACCGCGGATGGCACTCAGTTGTTCGGGCGGGAAAAAATCGCGCAGGTTCTCGAAACGCGGCGTCCCATGACGTAAAAAACCCGCCATCCATGGTCCATGGCAAGCCGCATCAAGCGCATGGCGTAACGTCAGTTGGCCCGGGGCGCGATAACAGCGCCGCTGCCATTCACGCCCGCTGGCAATTTGCGCATCGGTGGTGACCACCAATGCCGCGTAACCGGCAGCGTCGGCACGCCGTACGATGTCGTCGCCGATGGCCGGATTATCGAGCAAATACAACTGCATCCACAGGTGTCCCGGCGCTTCGCTCGCGATGGTTTCGAGCGCGGTATTGGCAAAACTGCTCAAGGTAAACGGTACGCCGGCATTGGCCGCCGCGCGTGCCAGAGCCAGATCGCCGCGGGGATAGGCCAGGCCGTTAAACCCGGTTGGAGCGACCACCAGCGGCGAAGCCAGATCGCGGCCGAACAAGCGGATACCGATGGAGCGCGCCGAGGTATCGACCAGCGTCGCGGGCGCAAAGCGATAGTCCTGGAAGGCCTCGCGATTGCGCGCCAAGGTATGCTCGTCCTCGACACCCGACTCGATATATTCCCAGGCGAAGGCCGGCAATCGACGGCGTGCCAGTTCGCGTAACTCGTCTATGCTCTGCACACGGGTCAAGTCAGAGCCGCGGTAGTACTGTCGTTTCAACACAATATCCTTGTTACCCAACCGGCCGGTATTGCGCTTGCATCCTTCATCTCTAAACCTGGCTGTTTCCAGGGCCTGTAATTTTTAAAAATAAGCGACTGACTGAATGCTACTGCGGCTAAGCGCGCCGCGCCGGAAAAACTGTTTATCATCGCGTTAGCGCCCACATCTTAGTCCATGGACCATACGGAATCCTCATGACAAACCCTGCCCTACCGATCGCAAAAAATGTTTTCGGCGAACCGCTGGTCGCCTGTTCCTTCAAACCGATGACAGGTTTTTTCCGTGACGGATGCTGTAAAACCGATGACAACGATACCGGCACCCACGTGGTTTGCGTGGTGGTCAGCGCAGCCTTTCTGCGTTTCAGCCTATTGCGCGGTAACGATTTGGGCACAGCCCGGCCCGAGTGGCACTTTCCCGGCCTGAAACCGGGCGATCAATGGTGCTTGTGCGCCCAGCGCTGGGTCGAAGCATGGCAAGCGGGTGTCGCACCGCAGGTCGTGATGGAAAGTACCAACGCGAAGATATTGGAATGGCTGGATCTGGAAGTGCTGAGGGAATTTGAATTCACCCCCCAGGAAACGGAATAAAACCGGATTGAAGGCCGCCTGGGCCGATACACCGGTAAGCCGGTAAGCCGATGAACCACTTGCCGCACATCCGCTTTATTCGATGTTTTCCACCCACTGAGCGCGGTTGGCGGGAGCCGGATAATCGTCAGGCCAGAATTCATGCAAATGGGTGATCAGGCCACGCTCCACGGTAAAAAAAGAAATGGCGCGGGCGTGCTGCACGCCGTCGGTGATGCTGACGTCCGACACCACCCGAGATTCGTCGCCGAACACGCGGTTGACGGTAAACCGCCACATGCCATGAGCCGGATAATTCCGGTTCATCGCCGCAAAATTGTCGCGGCCGCGAATGCGTTCCCTGGACTGCGGCCACTCCAGCACAAAATCATCGGATAACACCGCGCCGACCGACTCGAAATCGTTCGACGCCATCAATTGCCAAAAATGTTTTACCACTGCAAGGGCGGAAGGTGTCATAAGGATTCTGCTTAAATCATGCCGAAAACAAAGGGGGCGAAGGATGCCCAAGAGCCGGCAGCGCAACCCGATACTGGACGCGGTTCGCGACCCCCTCAAATCCTCAAATACGCCGCCGGTGCCGCTCTATCGCCAGCAGGCAAATACGCTCGCACAACTCGCCAAAGGCAATACCGCTGGCGCGGGCGGATTGCGGCAACAAGCTGCTCGCGGTCAAACCCGGCAGCGTATTGACTTCGAGGCACCACAGCACCCCCTCTTGATCGAGACGGAAATCGGCACGGCTATACCCGTCCAGTTTCAGCGCCCGATGAGCCCGCAATGCCAGATCCTGGGCGGCCTGCGTGATGGCAGCCGGCAAGTCGGCGGGAAATACCTCGGACACAACTCCAGCCTGATACTTGGCGTTGTAATCGAAGGCGGCATCCGGCGCGATCATGATTTCACCGACCGATAATGCTTGATCGTCCAGCACGCCGACCGTGATTTCACGTCCAACAATAAAACGCTCCAGCATCACCTGCGTGTCATAACGGCGGGCCAGCGCGATTGCATCGGCCAACGCCCGCGGATGGCGTACGATCGACAAACCCACCGTGGACCCTTGGCTTGCCGGTTTCACCACCAGCGGATAACCCAGTTGCTCGGCCACCTGCGCCGCGTCTGCCGGTGCCATCAACCAGTTCGGCGTAGCAATACCTGCCGCGACAAACAAGCGTTTGGCCAGATCTTTATCCATTGCCACCGCGCTCCCGGCATGCCCGCTGCCGGTATAAGGCAGTTGCGCCAGATCGAGCATCGCCTGCAGGGTGCCGTCTTCACCGCTGCCGCCATGCAAAGCGAGAAACACCACATCAACCTCAGCCAGTGCGGGCGAACCCAGCACACTGGTGTTGCCGGCGCGAATCATGGCCAACGCATCCGCATCGGGCGGCACTTCGCTGACCCGCGAGAGCAGGAATTGCGCTTCTTGCTCGGTGCCCAGCACGCCACGCGTGGTGTCTACCGCGAGCACGGCGTGGCCCTGGTCACGCAAGGCTCGCACCACTTGAGCACCGCTCGCGATGGAAACGTCGCGCTCTTCGGAAGTACCGCCAAATAACACCGCGATGTTAAGTTTTTGCTTGGGCATGAAAAATGGGGAATGAATGAGTGAGTTCTGGAGAAATCGGGAGTACGCTTGAGCGCAATTCTAGCCTGCGGAACCGGAGTGCTGCGAGCGTATCAAATACTTGCAGCAGTTGAATACGCTTACCCAAAATTACCCCCCCAAAAAAAGGAAATCCGCTTGGCGCGGCCGGCAACCCTAAACTCCCATTGCGATAGTCGCGGTCGAGCCGGAACACACGCCCCTGAAGCGCGCCAAGCGCGTACTATTGAAGCATCGATTCCAGCCACGTCCAAATAGCGAGAAACCTTGATGAACCGGCAACCCCATTCTGCGCTTGACCGCGGTCGCAAACCATCCGCGCGGCTACTCGCCCCCCTGCTCGGGATGGTCGCTCTGTTCAGCCTGATGAGCTGGCAATCCCCGGCATTCTCGGCCGAAATCAACCAGGTGCTGCCGGCCCCCATCCTGGATGTGCCGGCGGCACCCAACCATCAGGCGGTCGCGGTACTGGCAGGCGGCTGTTTCTGGGGCGTGCAAGGGGTATTCCAGCATGTGCGCGGCGTGACCCGTGTGGTTTCGGGTTATGCCGGGGGCAGTGCCGACACGGCACAATACGACACCGTCAGCGGAGGCGACACCGGCCATGCGGAATCAGTGGCGATCGACTACGATCCAAGCAAAATCAGTTATGGCCGCTTGCTGCAAATCTATTTCTCGGTCGCCCTGGATCCGACTCAAATGAATCGACAAGGCCCCGACACCGGCACGCAATACCGCTCGGTGATTTTTGCCGTCGATCCGATGCAGGAAAAAGTGGCATTGCATTACATCGCGCAGTTAAGCGCGAGCCAGTTATTCAAGCGGCCGATTGCAACGCGCGTCACGCCGTTCAAAGGCTTCTACCCGGCTGAGGCATATCACCAGAATTATCTGACCTTGCATCCGGACGACGTGTATATCGCGATCAACGATATCCCCAAAGTGAATAACTTGAAGCGCCTGTTCCCTGAGGTTTATCAAACTCAGCCGGTGTTGGTGGCGCTGCCTAAAGAATAAAAAAGGAGCGTAAGGACGGGCGTCGCCGAAGAATTTATCACTTCAGCCACGGTGCGGAAGTACTCCAGAACACGATGCGCGCGCCCAGATAGTTGCGACCGAAGGTCTCGAACTCCGCCTTGGTGTAGGGCTTGGCGGTATCGGGATTGATATAGGTCAGGGTCGGCTCCTGCACCGCCATCGCGATCAACGGCAGCCGGTCCTTATATTTGGCAAAGAACGGATAGGCATTTTTCATCTGGCCGCGGCGGTAGGGCACGATATCGGGGCCGCCCAGGCCTATCCCTTGCTCGGCCGCCGTGCGGAACAAGCGGCCCATGTAGTTGTGGTCATTATTCCACTCGCAGGGCCAGAAGTTGACGTACTGAACCACCATCGATTGACGAAAAACCTGCCTCGCGAACTTCATGTTTTCCAACTCTGCATTGAAATATTTATCGCAGCTAAAACCGGTACGGTCGCCCCGCATCTTGATATCCACGGCGGTCTCGGGCAGGTTCACGCCGCCGATGCGGCCGTCGAATTTCTCCGCCAGCGCCTGCAGCAACTTCTGATACCGCAGTTGTACTTGGGGATTCCATTGCTGCGCGACCCAGCCCGAAACAGCCGGCCGGCCTTCGCCGGGTTGATCCGTTTGCGCCACCAGACCGCCGCCGTAGCTCGGGTCCGTCAACAGATAGCGGGGGATATTGCGCGCATCGGGGCTGAAAAAGCGGTCCTGCACCTGGATAAACAAGGTTTTGTGCATTGCTTGCAAATAGGCCAGATCCGCTTCGATACGAGAGAAGTCGTACTGTCCCGGGCCGGTTTCCAGTTGCTTCCAGTTGTAAACCACCTGAGCCCCGGCGATGTCGGGGCGACGCAGCAAGCGCTCATGGCTTTGCAGTTCGCCGCTACTGGTATAGATGAAATCCTGGGCCACGGCAGTAGTGGCGCGGCAATTGAATGCGAACGTCAATAATGTCGCCGCCAACAGAAAATATCTCAGCCCCAGATTCATTTGGTGTGTGTCCTTCCTATGCAATCGATAGGCCTATTCCGCGCCGTCGTCCAATTCCTGTTCCAGGCTGTCGATCTGGTCTTGAATCTCGGCCTCTTCGGTCGCGTGGCGGGTCTGCATATCGGCCAATTCAGCGTACAGCACGTCGAGTTGGTCTTGTTTAGCTTCATGGGTGCTCATGGCAAATTCCTGATCGGAGTGGGTCGGTGTGTGTTTTATACGCGTACTGAGCCGTTACAGGAAGCACTAAGCAACAAGAGCCATATCACGTGATTCACCGATTTCGGCCTGATTTGTGGAAAACTCAGACATAAGCCGCAAATAAGCCGCAACATCGCCGTTCTTGACCACGCGCCGTGACGCCAAGCATAAGACGCGGCATGGTTATCGGCTGCGCCCACCCTGCCGGGCATTATGTGTAAAACTAGAGGTCAAACAGCCGCATGCCCGACCGGCGGGCATGCGACGTGGACGCGACAGGAGGCTAGCGATGCAGTATAAAAATTTGGGCCAAACCGGCCTTCAGGTATCACGCCTGTGTCTGGGCACCATGACCTTCGGCCTGCAGACGGAACAGGATGTGTCATTCCAGATTATCGACCAGGCCGCTGCCGCCGGGGTCAATTTCATCGATACCGCCGATGTCTACCCGCTCGGCGGTGATTTGAACACGGTCGGGCGCACCGAGGAAATTGTCGGGGCCTGGCTCAAAGGCCGGCGCAGTCAATTTATCCTGGCCACCAAGGCGGTCGGCAAGATGGGGCCCAACGCCTGGGATCAGGGTGCATCGCGCAAGCACCTGCTGGATGCCATCGATGCCTCGCTGCGGCGACTCGACACCGATTATGTCGATCTTTACCAGCTTCACTCCGACGACCCCACCACCCCGCTCGATGAAACCCTCGCGGCGCTGGATCAGATCGTCCGCTCCGGGCGGGCTCGTTATGTCGGCGTGTCGAATTTCCTGGCCTACCGGCTGGCCCGTGCACTCGGTCGCGCCGACGTCGCCCACCTGACCCGCCTGGTCTCGGTGCAGCCGCGCTATAGCCTGCTGTTCCGCCAGATCGAGCGCGAACTGCTGCCGCTCGCCGCCGAAGAGCAGCTTGGGGTGATTTCGTATAACCCGCTGGCGGGCGGCTTGTTGACCGGTAAACACCAGCGCGGCGAAACGCCCGCTGCGGGCCGCTTCACCCTCGGCAACTCGGCGTCCATGTACCAGCAGCGCTACTGGCACGAGCGCGAATTCGGCACCATTGAAAACCTGCAGAGCGCCGTGCGCGAGGCCGGCCTGTCCCTGACCACCGCCTCGGTTGCCTGGGTCCTGGCCAACCCGGCCATCACCTCGGCCATTCTCGGCGCAAGCCGGCCTGAGCAATTGGAGGCAACCCTGGCCGCGGCGGACTTGAACCTCGATCCCGCGCTCAAAGCGCAGCTCGATCAAATCAGCGCCGAATATCGTATGGGCGACGCGGCGCGGTAGTGTTCGGCTGGGTCGTCGCGAACTCGGTCTAGTGCCAAGACAGTGCGCTCACCGACTAAAGCAAGATCCGCTCGCGGTTGGGGCTTTTCAGCTTGAACACATGCACCGCGCTATACAGATACTCAACTTGCTCTTCCAGCGATTGTGCCGCGGCACTGGCTTGTTCCGTCATCGCCGCTTTGAACTTCAGCGCCAGTACGTCGAGACCGATCAGATACTCGCCGCGATGAACGTCAGGACGGGTGGGAAATCGCGACTGGACGGGTCCGCCGCCCGCGCCATGGTTGGTCTGGTCGGCCAACAATCCGACAACGCCGTCACTATAACTTGTCGGTGATATGATCGCGCAGCTCACGCAATAGGCGCAGTGGATGCCCCAACCCCGCTGTCAGACCGGCATCATAGAAATGCATTACCAGACTGCGGCGCTCTCCCGCTGCAACCTCAAGGTTGGCATGCAACGTCGTAAAGCCGTTGAACATATAGACGTTACCTGGCTCACATGCGATCCGAGCACAGTGTTGCCGACGTATGTCATGGTGCGTCAAAGCACGGCGTATCGAGAGCGGAAAATTCTGCTGAAACAACAGGCAAGCCTTATCCGATATGTTGTGCAACAAGGAAAGCGATTGCCGTTGTTTTTTGTACAACAGCAGATCTCCATTGCGCTCACCGGTTTCGGCCCCCTGCAGCGGAATCAGCAAGGTCAGGGCATGCGAATCGAAATGGCGTAAGTGAGCCTGTTGTGACGTTTCATGATTCACACAGCGCAATACATTGATAACGTTTTCCGGCAAGCAGCGACCTAACGTCGCGTCGGCCCACGCCCTGGTGGTTGAGCAAGCATAAGCCTCGACGGCACGAAAGGTGTCCGACTGCCGCAACCACTCGGCAAAAGACGCGGCCGCAGCAACCTCACGCCTGCCATCGGCAGGCCGCCACTGCGCGCGAGCGACATCTATCGAGGCATTGATGCGCTGGATTAATTGCGACGATACAACTTCTTCGAACACGGTCAAACCCAGATCTTGGTACATGATTTTCCTATCATTCATGGCTCGGACGTGAGAAGTAAAGACGTCTGCGCAATTCAGAAATTGCAGAAAGTTATCTCGGTTAATTCAAAGTAATCATCGGGAATAAAATTCTACGAAAAGTAAATCGATCTGGTCGGACATTTACCCCCTCTAAATCAGCCCGTTTTTCGCTTGTGTCAGCGGGCAAGTCTTTATCGTGTCCACTGCGGCGAGGATGGCAGTCGCCTCGACCTCGCGCATATCCGTGCGGTCCCCGACATCGGGTAGGTGGTGGATACAGGATTGATTACCGGCATCGGCTCGGCCATGAACGAGAGTTGGGAGCGGATGCAGATGCTGGTCGATATCGAAAGATATGATTTCTTCCGCCGAATTCAGTTTGGCGGGCATCGGTCGGGGCTAACAATCCGGTCCGGTACGAGCTGTCGTGCAGGGCAACGCATTACCGCCGACGTATACCGCGGGACTGGACAGTAGATAAATCCGACCCAATAGCCGAGGTTGCGGGGATGATCGCTGCAAGTTGCGGCGATGATTGACCCGTCAGCGTAAACGCCCGATATAAACGATTGATTTAACGCAGATTATTGGCCTGTCCGGAGGGAATCGAACCCCCGACCCACAGCTTAGAAGGCTGTTGCTCTATCCAACTGAGCTACGGACAGATATTGGTCGTGTGCGCGTCGCACAGAGTGCTTGCGACGCGGATTATACCCGATACTTAGCCCGCCACGCCCGGATGCCAGACAAACCAGGTGAGGCACAAACCGCCGGCCAATACGCAATAGATACCGAAATTGGCCAAGCGGCCGCGGCCTTCAAAATAGCGCATCAGGAAACGAATACTCAAATAAGCGGCGATGCCGGTCAGCACCCCGCCGACCAGCGCATCCATCATCTGCCCGTGCGTATGCATCAGCTTCGGCAGTTCGAGCAAACCGGCGCCGAAGATAATCGGCGTGCCGAGCAAAAACGAAAACTCCGCGGCCTTCTCGGCGCTCAAGCCAACCCGGTAACCGGCAACCATGGTCAAACCGCTGCGCGAGAAACCGGGGATCAAGGCCAGGATCTGCGCCATGCCGACCCAGGTTGCCTGCCATAAACCCAGACGCTGCGAGCCGCCATAGAGGCTTTTGCGCTGCATCCGGTCGCCCACCCATAGGATTACGCCGTTGACCATCAACGCGCCGGCTACGATGCGCAGATCATGGAATAACACTTCAATGCGTTTCTCCAGCAGCAAGCCGATAATGCCCGCGGGGATGGTGCCGACGATCAAGGCCCAGGCCAGATGACCGTCCTCGCTATGACGGCCGCGCAGCGAATTGCACCAGCCGCCGATCAAGGCGATCCAGCGCGCACGGAAATAAAACAGCAGGGCAAAGGCGGTGCCGAGGTGTAACGCCACCAGGAACGGCAGGACTTGCGGTGTATGCATGTCCAGCGGGTGATTGAACAAGGCGGGCACCAGCAAGGTGTGGCCGAGGCTGCTGACGGGGAAAAGCTCGGTAACGCCTTGCAGAACGCTCAGGAACAATAGAAAGAGTAAATTCACGCGACGACCCTCAATGACAAAAACAGTAGAAACGAAAATACATGCCGGCAGGCCTCGCGGCCAGCCTCATATGACTAATTCGTGCGCCCGGCCAGGCGCTTGGCTCGGGAATCCAGCTTAGGCGGCTGAATCGGAGGTCTGAATTCAGTGCCGTAAGCCCAACGCCCATCAGTTTAACCGACCCATTCCGATCGACCGCTTAAGCTGCGATAACGGCGACGATTATGCCCTCTGACTGCATGCACGCCAAGACCGGCGATGCGCCGGTCTGTTATCTTTCGGTACCAGCCACGCTTTTCTAAATCCATGACGCACATTTCCTTCGATCAGCAAGATGTCCTGGCACTCTATGGACCACGGGCCAGCCTATTAGTTGCGCCGCAGTTCGGCGCCCGTTTGTTGCGCTGGGTCGTTGACGGCCAGCCGGTGATTTATTGGCCGGAGCACGCCGACTGGTCAAATCCGGCGCGGATCCGCGGCGGCAACCCGATTTTGTTTCCGTTTCTCGGACGCCATTTCGTCGACGGCAAGCTTGGTGCCTGGCGCAATGCGCACGGTGAGGTCTACGCCCTGCCCATGCATGGCTTCGCGCGCGACCTGCCGTTTGCCTATCGGCTCGAAGAGCAGGACTCGGCCATCAGGATGACGCTGACGGACACGCCCGCGACGCGGGCCGTCTACCCCTTCGCGTTTCGCTTCGAAACTTATTACCGCCTGGACGGCAATGCGCTTGAGGTCGAGTTCATCACGCATAACACTGGCGAGGCGCCCTTGCCTTACTACGCGGGCCATCATTTTTACTTTGCCCTGCCAGCCGGCTTACGCGCCGACACCGTGCTCAGCCTGCCTCGCAATCGGCGCCAGTTCCAAAGCGCCGACGGCTCGCCCTCGCCGGCGATTCCCGGTGAGCAACAGTACCGGCTCGACGATGCGCAAATCATCGACCGCTTTCATGTGCTGGAGCAAAGCGGCAACGTGACGATTCATACGCCGGCGCTGGGCCGCACCATTACTCTGGCGCTTGACGTCGAACCGGCCGGAGCCGCCGGGAATGCGCCATGGTATGCCGTCACCACCTGGACCGAACGGCCCGATGCAGATTTCTACTGCGTCGAGCCCTGGCTCGGTTTGCCTGATGCAATCCATCATGGTCATGGCCTGCGCTGGATCGCTCCGGGCCAAGAGGAACGTGCCGCCTTGCGCATTACCGTCGACTCGACGCCCCAGCCCTGAGTTGAAGTCCTGCGTAGCGCGCCGTGGGCGTCAGGACAGGAGTGCAACCGCAGAGTAGCCCAAGCGCGCAGCAGGCTCACTGCGCCCGCCCATTTACCGCTAAAATCGCGCTTTCGGCATGCCGCCCGGTGCCACCTTCGCTGTTAGATCAGAGGTTCAATGCAACTGAAAACCAACCGCTTGATGGCGGCGCTCGCTACCGCTCTGCTGCTGTCGGCATGCGCCTCGCCCGGACCGGTGGGAGTGGGCTATTACCGCGTACAGCGCGGCGATACGCTGTCGTCGATCGCGCAACGCAACCACACTACCGTACGTGATCTCGGCCGCTGGAATAGCTTGAATAATCCGAATGCGATCGAAGTCGATCAGATTTTGCGGGTGGTGCCGCCGGTGCAAACGTTCGGTGCCGAGCGCACCACGGCCGGGACCGCCGCCAACGCCGGCATCGGCGTCGCCCCCAGAACCACGAGCCGCGCGCCGCAGCCGGCCGCGCGTAGCGCACCGGCACCCGCCCCGGTGGCGGTAACCACACCCGCCACGCCGTTGGCCCTGGTCTGGCCGGCGCAAGGTCAAGTGGTCGGCCGCTTTAATGTGGGCGACAACAAAGGCATCGACATCGCGGGTGCCGCCGGTGCACCGATTTTTGCCGCGGCGGCGGGCAAAGTGGTTTACGCCGGCAACGGTTTGCGCGGTTACGGCAATCTGCTGATCATCAAACATAACGCCGATTATTTGACCGCCTACGCGCATAACAGCGCGCTACTGGTCAAAGAAGGTCAAAGCGTCACGGCCGGCGAACAGATTGCCGCGATGGGCCAGACCGATAGCGATCGGGTCATGCTGCATTTCGAAGTGCGGTATCAGGGCAAAACGCTTGACCCCATGAGCAGCCTGCCGCCTCGTTGAAAACCCGGCGCACATGAAAAAACCCCTGCCGGGATCAACCGGCAGGGGTTTTTAACTAGTGCGTCAGCTTGGCTGATTAGAACTTGTGGCGAATGCCCAAGATCAACAGGCCTTGCGTGTCGGTACCCGACGGCGAACCGTACGAGCCGATCGATGCATCTGCGCTAACTGCATCGCCGGTGGTCGGATCCAACGACTGACCATTGGCTTTTTCCCATGCAGCAACTGCGTACAAGTCAGTGCGCTTCGACAGGTTGTAGTCGCTACCCAAGCTGAACTGGGTGTAGTTAGCTTTGGTATTGCCCGACGACTTCATGTAAGTGACGCCGGCGCCAAGCAACAGTGCCGGGTTCAATTGGAAGTTCGCGAAAGCCGAACCGGCGTTATACGTTTCGTTGGAGCCGTACAATGCGTCAGCCAGCGGACGATATTGAACATTGCTGTACGAACCGCCAACGGTGAACGCGCCGAATGCATATTGACCGCCAACGCGACCGATACCCAGCGAACGAGCACCTTCCGAGTACGCCTGGTTGATTGCAGCGTCTTCATTGGTATCCGCGGTCGAGCCGAACGCCGTTACCGAATTGGTCTTGGTGTAGAAGTAACCGCCAGCCAAGCCCAAGCCGCCGTTGGTGTACGACACAGCCAAGCTATACGACTGACCAGCCGAAGTCTGGCCGGCTACGCCGCCGAATGCGTACAAACCTTCGACCTGGAAGCCGCCAAAAACCGGGCTGACGTACTTGACAGCATTGTTGACACGGAAGTTGTTGTCGTAGTTATCGACGTCACCCGGCGTGCCGAAGATCGAACCGAAATAATTGTCTTCGGTCAGCGGCTGCACCATGTCAACCAGCGGGTCGTACTGACGGCCCAAGGTCACGGTACCGTTGGTATCGCTCGACAGGCCGACGAAAGCTTGACGACCGAAGTCACGGCTACCTTGCGATGCGGTACCGTTGGCTACGTCAAAACCATTTTCCAACTGGAATACGGTCTTCAGACCGCCACCCAAATCTTCCGTGCCTTTCAAGCCCCAACGATCGCCGGACATCGTGCCGTCGTTGAAACCGATTTTCGAGACTTGATTACCGGTCGAGGTCGCATTGTTATGGGTATAAGCAATACCTGCATCGATAATGCCGTACAGGGTCACGCTGCTTTGTGCTTGGGCAGCTGATGCTGCGCCCAGCAATGCCAGAGCCAATGAAGAAAGTGCTACACGTTTCATCAGATTGTCCTTAATTAAGGGTTTGCAAATTTTTGAAGACGAAGATAATTCAACGCTTCATCCTGTTAAAGCATTCCAGCGTATTTATACAATAACGCTGTCTTATTCTGGATTCGCCCTACGCAGCTCCCTGCCGCTTTTTTCCATCTATTCAAGGACTCCGCCACCGGTTACGTCGCACCCTCTTGATCCCGCTAAACCATGCGCGTACCGAATTAATCCGGGTCCACTTGAATCTATTCTTTCACACCGTCCGGCTACACTCCCCGATCCCAAAAACAGCGCTCCGGTAAGCTCGTGGCGATGCAGTAATCGAAGCTTATCCTTTTAAAATTGGATCGCAAGTCTTAGGCAGCGCGCATTATTTTCTAGTTGACGAATCGAATTTTTTTTGAGCGCCGCGACGCACCATTGAAGAGCACGCGCGAAACGAGCTCCAAGAGGTGAAAATGACGACTTCTTTATGGTCGAATCAGGCAATATCGCCAGCATGAAAAATTGTTTAAAAATCGCACCGCGCCGGGGTTTGAGGCATCTGGTTGCGGCCCCAAAACGGCACGGATAACAGAGGATTTTTACAGTCGGCTATGGCGGAGGCTGCACCCCGATTGACTGTTCAGGGTAGACCCGAGGACGGGAATACCCGAATCTGGTGCACGTCGAGCACGATTAAGGTGTTGCTTAATTGGTACGAGGAATGTTTCTGGATCAGGCTGAAGTGTTGCGTATCACACCACTGTAATATGGCCCCAATATAGGTGCAGGGACCAGATGGTGTCGGCAAGAAGGTCTGCCGGAAGACTAAATGCCGAGGTTGGACCGCGGGTTTGCGCCGGCTTCATGTAGCCCATCATGATGCAGGCAATCAGGCGGCCGATAAGTTGTGTGCCGGACTGGGCATCGCATACAGCAAAACCTTGTCGCGTCCGGTGGACTTGACTTGATACATGGCGTCGTCCGCCGCTTTGACCAGTGCCGCTACGTCGGCGAACGATTCAGAGGTTCCGCTCGCCACGCCGACACTGACGGAAATTCGGCCGTTTGCGCCGCTTTCGTGTTGGATGTCGAGCTGCCGGACCGAGGTATGGATTTTTTCGGCAATCACCAGCGCGGCGGCAGGCCCGGTGTCGGGCAAAACCACCAGGAATTCCTCGCCGCCGTAGCGCGCCGCCCGGCCGCCGGGGCGCCGCAAGCAGCGCACAATGCTCAGCGCGACTTCGATCAGCGCATCGTCGCCGGCTTGGTGCCCATAAGTATCGTTATAGGCCTTGAACCAGTCGATATCGACAAACAGGACCGATAGCGGCGCCCCCGAACGTTTGGCCCGCCGCCATTCGCCATCGAGAATCTCATCCAGGGTGCGCCGGTTGCTCAGGCCCGTCAGACCATCGGTACGCGCCAGCATCTGTAATTCGGCCTCGGCACGCGCACGTTGACTAAGCTGGCGTGCGAACAGCACCGACAAACCGATAAAAGCCAAACCGAAAACCACCATCAGCGAGCCGATCCAGATGGTGCGATGGGTCCAGGCCGCGTAGATATCTTTCTGCGCCAGTCCCACACTGAGGACCAGCGGGAATTCCGCGAAGTGCTTGAATACATAGAGTCGCGGGATGCCGTCGGGCGACTCGATCGAAACCAGGCGCCCATCGTCTTCGATCGATGCCGCCAGCAGATTGGTCGGCGTGTTCAGCTTGAAGTCGGCGTTTTCGCCGTCATTGGGCGAGCGCATCAATACCGTGCCGTCGGTCTCGAACAAGGTGATGCTGCCGTTGGGTCCCAACGCCAAACCGCTAAACAAGTCGCGGAAATACTGTTCATTGACCAGCATCACGGCGACCCCGCCAAATGAACCGTCGTGGTTGGTCAACCGCCGGGACAAGGCTATCGACAGCTCAGGCTTGCCCAGTCTGGGGCGCAGCGGCGCACTGATATACAGGCCGACGTCGGGATTATCGCGCTGCACCGTGAAATACTCGCGATCCTCAAAACCGCCCTGCGGCGGGACATCGCCGTTGGCATCAATCGTCACGCGTCCGGTCGCATCGAGAATCGCCACCGATTGCAGGTATTTAGCCGTAGCGGCACGATCGAACAGCACTTGCCGGCGCAGCGACACCGGCAACCTCATCACCTCAGGGTCCTGAAACCCGTCGACCACCGCCTGTAACGATAAAGAATAAAGCTCAAGATTGCGCACAATATCGCGTTGCGCGATCAGCGCCACATTGCGCGAAGTTTCGGTGCTGTAGTCAAATGCATCGCGGCGGCTTTGGAGTAAAACAAAGGCGCACAGCGACAACATCACGAGTGCGAGACTGACGCCCCCGAAAATAATAAAAGCCGGGTGCGCCAGAAACAACTTTATGGTTCCGCCTTTGACGCGGCTCAGTAAAGCCTCGCGTAGCGAAAACTCCGCCCGTCCTGCCATGACCCCTCCCCGATTAGCGACGCATTCTGCCGACTGTATCGTTGACGGAACCATCGCGCCAGTAGAATCCGCAAAAATTGCCGGATAGCGGCAGGGCAAGCAGTATTTTTTACCACGCGAGCCAAACTTGATGCTCTATTTCGCAAATTCATGCGAGAAGAAATAGCCCCGTTTACGGAACAGGACGCTAGAAGTTTTTCGTCACTCCGGCATAGACGGCGCGATACGGTCCATATTGCGGCGCACCCACCCCGATCCCGGTGCCGTCGCGCAACTCGTAAACCCGTCCCAAGGTGTTCAATACGCTAAGCCGGACATCGAATTTACCCAGCATCGACTGCTGGAAATGCTGGATTACCCCCAGATTCAATTGACTGTACCAAGGCAGCTTGTCGGTATTGGCAAAACCGCTGCGCAGCCCACTGCCCACCGTCCCATCGGCCGTCAGGGTGGTATTGCCCCAGGTATAAGCGCCGCCGAACGAGCCGGTAATCCGTTGGTCGTGATCCAGGAATACCGAATGATCGGCGATATAACTCAACTCGGCCTGGCTGAAGTTGAATTGGGCCGAATTGACGTTCTCTCCCGTGGCGTGACTATAGGCCAGATTCAGGTAGGACGACAGATTGCCCTGCTTGTAGTTGGCGGTGAACTCCAGCCCATAGACCCGGCCGTTTTGATAGTTGAACGGGGTATCGATCAGCGCTGCACCGAACTGCCCTTCATCGAGTAACTCAGTGGCTTTTTTATAATATGCATCAAGACCGACAGTCACGGCCGGCGTGACCCGCTGCGTGATGCCAAGATCGAAATAGTCATCGCGTTCCGGCTGGACCGGGTCGTTTTGCGTCACCTCGCTTTGGTTGGTGGTACCGTTGAAGCGGCTGATGGTCGAGCTTGAAACCAGCTCAAACGACGGCGGCGTAAAGTAACGCGAGTAACCAGCATGCACCGTGGTGCTCGAGGTCAGCTTGAACACCACGCTGACTCTGGGGCTAAGCTGACTGGCCTGGACATATTCGTCCATCCCGTCATAACGCAGGCCATAGTTGAGCGTCAGGCGATCGCTCAGCTTCCACTCATCTTGCACGTACGCGCTGTACAGATAGCCGGTCTTCTGGCTCGCATCGTTGATGGTGACCGGCACATCGGATGTGGGATTGCCATTTGCGTCTGTGGGAAATACCGCGACGCTGTCGTTGAATTCCGCATGCTCCTGCTGCAAGGAAACCCCGGCGCGCAAGGTATGAGCGGGGTTCAGCCTGAAGGTAGTGTCGGTCTCCAGGTCGTCGGCGCGATTGCTATGGAAATCTTGCGATGCGACACCATTGAACATCAGGTCGCCGACCGGGTCCGGGTTGAACTGGGTTCGGGTATAGCGAGTCGAGAGCGCCACCTGATAGTCGAAATCGCTGCCATTGGTGCCCTGTAAAGCCAGCACCACAAATTGGTTTAATTCGGACTGCGTCTCGTTCAGGTTGGCCGAATTGAAACTCGTATTGCCGTTCAACGGGAAAGTCGGGGTCAAGCCCGGCGTATCGGGCAATTGGAACTGGTTGCTGGTGGTGCCGAGCATCAGGCTGACGCGGGTCAAGGGATTGATTACGTAGGACAGGTAGCCAAAACCGTCGCCTTGCCGGGTGTGATCGTGCAAGGGGTTGCTGGCCGAAGTCGGGGCCTCGATGCCGAGATTGTTTTCCCCCAGCGAGCCGCTGAAGTAATAGCTGAGGGGGCCTTGGTTGCCGTACACATCGGCGCTGGTCTGCAGGGTTTGGTGGCTGCCGCCCGAAACATCGATGGAGCCGCCGTCGGCGTTCTCGCCCGATTTGGTCTGAATATCGACCACGCCGGCGGTGCGATAACCGTATTGCGCCGGCAAGGCACCCGTCAGCAAATTGACTTGTTCGATGATGTGCGTATCGAGCGACTGGCCAAAACCGCTAATCGGCTCCGGGATCAAAATACCGTTGATCCGATATTGCAGATCGGCATGGTCGCCGCGCACATGCAACTGGCCGTATGAGTCGTCGGCAACCCCGGGGGCTTGTAGCAACACCTGGTTCAAAGGTGTATCCGCCCCTTGCGGCATTAACTTGATATCGGCGGCGCTGATGCGATAAACACTGCTGCAGGCCTCCGGCAGCAAGCTGTTACGCGCCTGGTCGAGCCGCGCCGCATTCACCCGCACGACATCGATCTTGATCGGAGCGCCCGAAGGCGGCACGCCGTCCGCCGGGCTCGTCGGAGTATTTAAAACGGTCGCGGGAGGCGTCTCGGTGGCGGTTCCGGGGATAGCACCGGCGTCGGCGGGTGCCGGTGTTTGTGCCCAAACATGGCCTGCGGCCAATAAACTCCAGGACATCAAGCTTGCCTGAAATAGACGGGAGGGACGCTGAGGCGGCGTCAAACGCTTGCGGGAATGATCTCGATTCATTTTTCTGGTTCTAACCTAGGGACAGGATTAAAACCAGAATGTTATAACATTACATATCCATATTGAAACAATATAACATTGTGTTGTGCGCTAGCCGCAGTCGATGCGGATCCCCCACCGATAGGCCGGTGACAACAAAAAGGCCACGCCACGGCACGAAAATCGGTGCGGTTGCGTGGCCCTGCTCCACCTGCCCCAGCCCAGCGGGGGTGAAGCGGTGCGGCCGGCTAGGTGCGGCCGGCCAGGTGCGGCCGGGATCAATCAGCCCGCCGCTCGTTCAACCGCTTGTACCACTTTCCTTTGATTCATCAACTTGCCGGCAGCGAAATATGCCGCGTCGGCCGGTCGCGGCAAATAACGCCCGGCGCCCCGCTGCGCGCGCAGATCGCCATTGACCCAGACCAGCTTGCCGCGAGCGACGGTGTGGGTCGCCACACCTTGCACCGTCATGCCTTCGAACACATTAAAATCGATCCGCTGATGATGAGTGCTCGCGGAAATGGTGCGCGTGGCCTGCGGGTCCCACACCACCAGATCGGCATCGGCGCCCACCGCGACCGCGCCCTTGCGCGGGTAAAGATTAAAAATTTGGGCGGCATTGGTTGAGGTGACCCGTACAAATTCGCTGGGCGTCAGCCGTCCGGTATTCACGCCGTGATGCCACAGGATCGACATGCGGTCTTCGATCCCGGCGCAACCGTTGGGAATTTTGGTGAAATCGTCGCGGCCCATAGCCTTTTGATCGGCGCAAAAACAGCAATGATCGGTAGCTGTAGTATGCAAATGCCCGGCTTGCAAACCTTGCCACAAGGCATCCTGATGTTCCCGCGAACGAAACGGCGGGCTCATGACGTGGGCCGCCGCGCGGCCCCAATCGGTATCGCGATACACCGAATCGTCGATCACCAGATGTCCGGCCAGCACTTCGGCATACACCCGCTGCCCCTCACCGCGAGCGCGTGCAATGGCATCGAGTGCATCTTTGGCCGAGACATGCACGATATATACCGGCACGCCCAGTACCTCGGCAATCCGCATCGCGCGATTCGCCGCCTCTGCCTCGACTTCGGGCGGACGCGACAAGGGATGAGCTTCGGGGCCGGTCAAGCCCCGGGCTAATAAATCACGCTGCAGCTTGAACACCAATTCGCCGTTTTCCGCGTGGACGGTCGGCAAAGCGCCGAGCTCCAGCGAGCGGGCAAAGCTATTCACCAGAATCTCGTCATCGGCCATGATGGCATTCTTATAGGCCATAAAATGCTTGAAGCTGGAAACGCCGTGTTGCTGCACCAGCGTGCCCATCTCGCGCGACACCGATTCATCCCACCAGGTCACGGCCACATGGAAGCCATAGTCGGACGCGGCTTTTTCGGCCCAGCCGCGCCAAGCCTGGAATGCTTCCAGCAGCGATTGTTGCGGGCTGGGAATGACAAAGTCGATGATGCTGGTGGTGCCGCCCGCCAAACCCGCCGCCGTGCCGGTATAAAAATCGTCGCTCGCCACCGTGCCCATAAACGGCAATTCCATGTGGGTATGCGGATCGATGCCGCCCGGCATCACATATTGGCCGCCGGCATCGACAATCTCGCTGCCGGCCGGCGCGCTCAATGCGTCGCCGATGGCGATAATAGCGCCGCCGTCGCACAGCACGTCGGCACGGTAACTCCGGTTGGCATCGACCACGGTGCCGCCACGTATCAAAAGCGTCATGACTTTCACTCCTGGGTTGGCAACACAACCGAAGCCGTGCCGCTGTCCGCCTGCTAAAAACTTAAACCGGGCCCAGCGAGGCGCGCGGGCTCCGGCGCAACTTCATCAACACACCGTACACCATCGCCGCCAGCGCCAACCCGACGAACCAGGCGTAGGTATAGAGGCTCTGGAAGATTTCGCCGACATGAGGAAACGCTGCCGGAAAGGCGCTATGCAAAAACCCCGGCACATTGGGCAAAACCCCGACCAGCATGGCAATCACCGCGGCCAGATTCCAGCCCTTCTCATAGGAATATTCACCGCCTTCGGTAAATAACGCGCGCTGATTGAGTTCGGTACCGCGGATCAGGAAATAGTCGACCACCATGATCCCCGCCACCGGCCCGAGCAAAGCGGAATAACCGATCAGCCAGGTGAAGATATAACCCTGGGTCGAAGCCAGAATTTTCCACGGCATCATGGCAATCGCAATCGCCGCGGTAATCAGACCGCCGGTTTTGTAGGAGATCCCTTTCGGCCACAAGCTCGAAAAGTCATAAGCCGGGCCCACCAGGTTGGCCGCCAGATTGCAGCACATGGTGTCCAAGGTCAGGATCACCAAGGCAACCCCCACCCCGATGCCCGTCATGCGGCTGGTGAGATCGATCGGGTCCCAGATCGCTTTGCCATAGATCACCACCGTGGCCGAGGTCACCACCACCGAGACCACCGAGAGCAAGGCCATCGGAATCGGCAAACCGAGCGACTGTCCGACCACTTGGTCGCGCTGGGTTTTGGCGAAGCGGGTGAAGTCGGGGATATTCAAGGCCAGAGTGGCCCAAAAGCCGACCATGGCAGTCAGGCTGGGCCAGAAAGTGAGCCAGAACATGCCTTCCTTTTTACCGCCGCTGACAAACTGCGACGGGGTGGATAACATCGACCCTACCCCACCCGCTTTCGAGGTTGCCCACCACACCAGCGCCAGGCACATCACCACCTTGATCGGCGCGGACCAGCTTTCCAGCCAGCGGATCGAATCGGTGCCGTTGACGATAAAATAAATCTGCAGCACCCAGAAGGCCAGGAAACACAGCACCTGCCCCAGCGAAATATCGAGGAAAGGCAGTGCCGCGCCATGCAGCGCATTACCCGTCAGGATATTCAGCAAGACATAAATCGCGCTGCCGCCGAGCCAGGTCTGGATGCCATACCAGCCGCAGGCCACCACGGCGCGCAATACCGCAGGCAGTTTTGCCCCTTGCGTGCCGAAGGAACTACGCACCAACACCGCATAGGGAATACCGTGCTTGGCCCCGGCATGGCCGATCAACAACATCGGCACCAGCACGATGGCGTTGCCCAGCAGCACGGTCGTCACCGCCTGCCACGGCGACATACCCTGGTCGGTGAGGCCGGCAGCCAGCATATAGGAAGCGATATTCATCACCATCCCGACCCACAGCGCGGCGAAATGCCACCAGCGCCAGGTGCGTTGTGCCGCGCTGGTCGGCGCCAAGTCGGCGTTATACAGGCCGCTGGCGTGTGTGGTCACATCCATTGCCACATTCATTGCACCATCGATTCCGGCGTTTATCCCCGCGTGCTGTGCCATCGAGTTCACCCCCTCAGGTTGAATGTATTTTTTTCTTGCTACCGCTGATGCGTGCTATATGGCTTCATCCATGCAAAATAGTCGTATGGGCCTGGTGCTGAACCGCTTCACCCGTCGCCACCCGCGCCGGATTATTCGGATGTGTGGTCCAGTTCGCATAGGGTGCCGTGTCGACGCGCTCCATCGTGATGCAGTTGTCGACAGGACATACCAGCAAGCATAAATTGCACCCGACGCATTGATCATCCATCACTTCGAAATGACGTTTGCCGTCTTTGGTCTTCATGATGGCCTGATGCGCAGTGTCTTCGCATGCAATATGGCATAAGCCGCACTGAATGCAATGACTTTGGTCGATGCGCGCCTTGATATCGTAATTGAGGTTGAGGTTTTTCCAATCGGTGACATTCTCTACTGCCCGGCCGCGCAACTCGTCCAGCGTGGCATAGCCCTTTTCATCCATCCAGTTCGACAGGCCGTCGGCCAAGTCGGAAACGATGCGAAAACCATAATGCATCGCCGCCGTGCAGACCTGCACGCTGCCGGCACCCAGCACGATAAACTCCGCCGCGTCGCGCCAGGTGGAGATACCGCCGATGCCGGAGATCGGCAAGCCGGGGGTTTCCGGGTCGCGGGCAATCTCGGACACCATATGCAACGCGATCGGCTTGACCGCCGGGCCGCAATAACCGCCGTGACTGCCGCGACCATCGACGGTCGGGGTCGGCGCCATCAAGTCGAGGTCGACCGTGACGATGGAATTAATCGTGTTGATCAATGACACGCCATCCGCCCCGCCTTGGTAGGCCGCCCGCGCGCCAAGCCGGATGTCGGTAATATTGGGCGTAAGTTTGACCAGGCACGGCATGCGCGTACCCTCCTTGACCCAACGGGTGACCATCTCGATGTATTCAGGCACCTGGCCGACGGCCGCGCCCATGCCGCGCTCGCTCATGCCATGCGGGCAGCCGAAATTCAGTTCGACGGCATCGGCACCCGTGTCCTCGACCATCGGCAAGATATTTTTCCAATCCTGCTCATTACACGGCACCATCAGCGACACAATCATGGCGCGCTCAGGCCAGTTGCGCTTGACCTCGCGAATCTCGCGCAAATTCACTTCCAGCGGCCGGTCGGTGATCAATTCGATATTGTTCAGGCCCGCCATGCGCTGCCCCTGCCATTGCACCGCGCCATAGCGCGAGCTGACATTCACTACATGCGGGTCCAGCCCCAAGGTCTTCCACACCACGCCGCCCCAGCCTGCTTCAAAAGCGCGGTTGACGTTGTAAGCCTTGTCGGTCGGCGGCGCCGAGGCCAGCCAAAACGGGTTGGGGGAAGTGATGCCGGCGATGTTGCAACGCAGATCTGCCACGGTAACTCCTGATTTCAAAGGATCTCATCGGCAGGTATCGCGGCGCACCGCGATACCCCATCCTGCTTTATGCAGCGCTTGATACAGCTGGTTTTATTGAACCCGGCCTAGGCAATTTTCTCGGCCGAAAGAGTCGAGGACTCTTGATTCATCGCTCGCTGTTTTAATCCTCGCTGTTTCAATTCCCGATCTATGGCGGCCGCCGCCAACTTGCCGTCCTGTACCGCCTGCACCGTCAAATCGATGCCGGTCGCGGTGCAATCGCCGCCGGCCCAGACTCCGGGCAGCGAAGTCGCACCGTCGGCATCGACCACAATCTTGCCGCCTTCAATAGTCAGGGAGGAAGAGTCCGGCGCGCTTGCATCGGCGTGGCCCAATGCCTCGGGCAGCAACACTTGACCAATCGCCTTGAGCACCATATCGGCCTCGATGGTGAACTTGTCGCCGGTGCCTTTGAGTGTGCCGTCGACCAGCTCGGTGCGTTCGAATTCAACACCGCCGACAGTTCCGTCCTGATTCAGCAGCCGTATGGGCTGGGCCCAGGGGATCACCGTCACCCCTTCGGTTTGGGCGAACTGGCGTTCGGCCCAGGTCGCGCTCATGGCGTCGACGCCACGCCGATAGACCATGCTCACCGTCTGCGCCCCCAGTTTCTTGCTTTGCACCGCAGCGTCGACGGCGGTGTTGCCGCCGCCGATCACCACCACCCGCCGTCCCACCGGCAGGCAAGCAAGGTCGCCGGACTGGCGCAGTTGCTGGATAAAATCGACCGCGTTCATCACCCCGGGCAAGTTCTCGCCGGCCAGACCCAGTGCTTTCACGCCGCCCAGGCCGATGCCGAGAAACACCGCGGCGTAGCGTTGACGTAAATCGTCGAGCGTCATATCGCGGCCCAGTTGTTGACCGGTCAACACTTCGATGCCGCCCACCGACAACAAATAATCGATCTCGCGTTGAGCAAAACCGTCCACGGTCTTATATGCCGCGATACCGTATTCGTTCAGCCCGCCGGGCTGATCCCGCGCTTCCAGCACAGTGACCTGATGTCCGGCCACGGCCAGTGCATGGGCGCAGGCCAACCCGGCCGGCCCGGCGCCGACCACCGCTACGCGCAAGCCGCTCTCCGCCGCGCGCTGAAACAAGGGCATGTTGCGTTCCATCAGCCAGTCCGTGGCGTAACGCTGCAAGGCGCCGATCTGTACCGGCTTGCTTTCCTGGCTGTTACGCACACAGGCGCCCTCGCACAGAATTTCCGTGGGACAGACTCGCGAACACATGCCGCCGAGAATATTGGCCGACAGAATATCGGCTGCCGCGCCCTTGAGGTTATCGTTGCCGATCTTGCGGATAAAACCGGGGATATCGATCCCGGTGGGACAGGCGGCGATACACGGCGCGTCATAGCAGTAATAGCAGCGGTCGGATGCGAGGCGCGCCCGATCGCGTGAAATCAGCGGCGCCACATCGCTGAACTGACATTGCAGGTCGGCGGCGGATAACCGCCCGGCGGCGATATCGCCGATATGCTTCTGAGCCATAGTCACTCCATCAGACGTTGATTACGTGTACTGCCAGGACCCGCGCTGCGGAGGCTCCCTTGGCTGCCGGGGCCGGCCGCATTCGAATCGGCGTTCAGCCCGGCGCGGGGGCGCCTTCGCAGGCGCGCTCCAGCATGGCGTGCAGCAATACATTGGCCCCCGCTTCGATCCACGGTGGGGTGGCATCTTCGACTTCGTTATGACTGATGCCGTCGATGCAGGGGATAAACACCATCGAGGTCGGCGCCACGGTGGATAAATAACAGGCATCGTGACCGGCACCGGAGACCATATCGCGATGCGAATAACCAAAACGCTCGGCTGCGGCACGCACCGATTTCACGCAATCGGCATCGAACGCAATCGGCGCGTAATAGAAAATCTGCTCCAGCTCGCAAGCCAGGCGCAAGGTCTGCGCCACTTGCGCCACACCCGCGCGCAACTCGGCATCCATCTGCGCCAACACTGCATCGTCCGGGTGGCGGAAATCGACGGTAAAAAACACCCGGCCCGGAATCACGTTGCGTGAGTTGGGATGGACTTGCAGCATGCCGACCGTGGCGCAGCCGAACGGGGCATGCGCCAAGCCGATACGATTTACCATCTCGACCACCCGAGCCGCCCCCAGCAAGGCGTCGCGGCGGCTCGGCATGGGTGTCGGGCCGGCGTGGGCTTCCTGGCCGGTGAAGGTAATTTCATACCAACGCTGGCCCTGCGCATCGCTGACCACGCCGATTGTATGATTCTCGGCTTCGAGGATCGGCCCTTGTTCGATATGCAATTCAAACGCCGCATGAATCGGCCGGCCGCCGCAGGGCAGGCTGCCCGCATAACCGATACGCTGCAATTCTTCGCCGATGGTTTTGCCGTCGACATCCTTGCGCGACAAACCGTATTCCAGCGTAAATACCCCGGCAAAAACCCCGGACGCCACCATCGCGGGGGCAAAGCGCGAACCCTCCTCATTGGTCCAGATCACCACTTCGATCGGGTGTTCGGTTTCAATCCCGAGATCGTTGAGGGTACGGATCACTTCCAGGCCGCCGAGAATCCCGTAGATGCCGTCAAACCGGCCGCCGGTCGGCTGCGAATCGGCATGCGAGCCGGTCATCACCGGCGCCGCCGTGGCATTGCGGCCAGCGCGGCGCATAAAGACATTGCCCATCTGGTCGACGCTGACCGTGCAACCGGCTTGTTTCGCCCAGCTAACGATCAGGTCGCGCCCGTCTCGATCCAGGTCGGTCAAGGCCAAACGGCACACGCCGCCCTTGGGGGTCGCGCCGATTTGCGCCATTCGCATCAAACTGTCCCACAAGCGCTGACCATTGACCCTGGTCGAGGTCGACAAGCTTGTTTCAGGCATTGCATTCATCACGCATTCTCCTCGTTGGCAAACGCCGCTTGGGGCTATTCGCGTGCACCGAAAACAGATGGAAATGGCTCTGTTTCGGGGCACCATGCTCAGACCCGGTGCGTTAAACGGTGTTGTTTAAATGGCGCTATCCACATCCTGTCCGATTGGACAGGTTTTACACGATAAACCCCGTTATTTCAATGTGATACCGTTAGCGAAAAGCGTGCCACCCATGTTGCAGCGCCGCGTAACAGGCTGCAGAAAATTGTGTACTGTGCTTACAATGCAGGCACTTGCAGCCATCAGCGCAGCGCAATATAAATGGTGTGTTTTTATTTTGGAGAGTTCGATGCCCAGTGCAGAATCGCCGATCGCCGCCGTAACCCACGCGATTCCACCGGCGGCACGCCGCAGCAAAGCCCAAACCCGCATCAGCAATGAGACCCATTTGCTCGCCTGCGCCGAAGCGGTATTCGCCGAACGCGGCTTCGAAGGCGCCAGCACCGCACTGATCGCACAGCGCGCCGGTTTGCCCAAGGCCAACCTGCATTACTACTTTCCCACCAAACTGGCGCTCTACCGGCGCTTGCTGGAAGATATTTTCAGCGAATGGCATACGGCGGCGAACTCCTTCGATATCGCCGACGACCCGGTGGTCGCCATCGGCGGTTATGTCCGCGCCAAAATGGCCCTGTCGCAACGCCGGCCGCTTGCTTCCAAGGTGTGGGCCAGTGAAATCATCCAGGGTGCCGAACATATGCAGGATATCCTGGTCGGCCAGGTCAAACCCTGGATGGACACCCGGGTGCGAGTGATCAATACCTGGATCGCGCAAGGCAAATTGGCGCCGCTGCAACCGCAGGCCCTGCTTTACATGATTTGGGCCGTGACTCAGCACTATGCCGACTTCGATGCGCAGATCCACGCCCTGTCGGGTAAACGCTCAATGTCGAAAAAAGCCTACGAGGCGGCCACCGAGCAGGTGGTGGAGCTGATCATCCGTGGCTGCGGGGCGCGTTCGCAAGCCGGGCCACCATAAGCGGAAGATGATAGGCTGCATCAGCAGGCGGAAATATGTCCAGCCGCCCGAAGTGCTATCGTAGTGTCTGGAAGGCGATCACCTGCAGCACATGCAAGGCGCGCCCGGCCTCCGCCTGTCCGGCGCCCAAGCTGTCTGGCGCCGGCACTTGACTTGCCAGGTATTTGCCAGCTAGGTATTTGCCAGCTCCACGCGCGCTTATCATGACTACTCAATCCATACATTTCTATCATCACGGCGCGGTACGCACCGTAAGCGATGCCCCCACCACTCGCACCGTCCTGCAGTATCTGCGCGAAGACCGTCATTGCACCGGCACCAAAGAAGGTTGCGCCGAAGGCGATTGCGGCGCCTGTACCGTGGTCATTGGCGATCTGGGCGGCGACGGGCAATTGACCCTGAAGGCGGTCAACGCCTGCGTCCAATTGCTGCCCACGCTGGACGGCCGCGCCTTGTTCAGCGTCGAAGATCTGGCCGGCCCGGCCCAAACGCTGCACCCGGTGCAGCAGGCGATGGTGGATTGCCATGGTTCGCAATGCGGCTTCTGTACCCCCGGTTTTGTGATGTCGATGTGGGCCCTGTACCAGAACCACGATGTCGCCGCAGGCCCGCCCTCACGCTGCACCATCGACGATACCTTGTCGGGCAACCTATGCCGCTGCACCGGCTACCGTCCCATCGTCGACGCCACGGTCAAGATGTTCGACTACCCGCGCGTGGCGCTCGATACCGCGCCCGTGGTGGCCGCGCTACACCACATCCGGCGCAGCGAAACCCTGAGCTATACCGCAGCCGACGTGCGCGGCGCAGCCTTCGCCCCGACCATCTTCCACGCACCCGTCACGCTCGAGGCTTTTGCCGAACTGCGCCTGCGCCACCCGGCCGCGCGCATTCTGGCCGGCAGCACCGATATCGGTTTATGGGTCACCAAACAATTCCGCGCCTTGGGCGACTTGCTCTATCTTGGCAATGTGGCCGAACTCAAACGCATTGAGCGCACCGCCTCCACCTTGACCATCGGCGCCGCCGTATCGCTGGAACACGCCTACGCGGCCATGACCGCCGACTACCCCGAACTGGGCGAACTCTGGCGCCGTTTTGCTTCGCTGCCGATCCGCAATGCCGGCACGCTGGGGGGCAATGTGGCCAACGGCTCGCCGATCGGCGACTCGATGCCGGTGTTGATCGCGTTGGGGGCGAGCCTGCGCTTACGCCGCGGCGAACAGGTGCGCGAGGTGCCGCTGGATGCCTTTTACCTGGCTTATCAAAAGACCGCGCTGGCTGAGGGTGAATTCGTCGAAGCGATCTGCCTGCCTCGGCCCGTCCCCGGAAGCACCCCGCAGTTGCGCACCTACAAAGTGTCCAAACGCTACGACCAGGATATCTCCGCCGTGTGCGCCGCTTTCGCGCTGCAGATTCCCGACGGGGCCGGGCAAGTGGTGAGTTCGATCCGCATCGCCTTCGGCGGCATGGCCGCGACGCCGAAACGCGCGGCCCATGCCGAGGCGATCCTGCACGGCCAAGCCTGGAGCGAAACCAGTGTCCGCTTGGCGATGGCGGCCATGGAGCAAGACTATCAACCACTGAGCGATATGCGCGCCTCCGGCGACTATCGGCTGAAAGTGGCGCGCAATCTGTTATGGCGTTTTTATCTGGAAACCCGTACCGATGCCCCGCTGGCAAGCGCCGAAGTCAATGCCTTTGCTTACCGCGCCTGAGCGCGAACGGAGCCCATGATGAACCCCGTGCTTGAAACGCTTACCCCTGATTCCACGTCTGCTCCTGCCCAGTTGGAGCGCGAGCCCGTCCGTCCCGATCCCGCGCCGGCGGCGCCCGCCACCCCTGCCCCAGTTGTAGCGCCCAAGCTGCCGGACAGCGAAGGCGCAAGCACCCGCCCGTCGCACCCGCATGAATCGGCCATCCTGCATGTCAGCGGCACGGCCACTTACACCGACGATATCCCCGAATTGCACGGCACGTTGCACGCGGCACTCGGTCTGTCGTGTCATGCCCATGCGCGTATCGTCTCGCTCGATCTAAGTTCGATCCGCAACGCGCCCGGCGTGATCGCCGTGTTGACGGCGGCCGACATCCCGGCTGAAAACAATTGCGGCCCGGTATTGCATGACGATCCGATTCTGGCGCAGGACAAGGTCATGTATTACGGCCAACCGGTGTTTGCCGTGATCGCCGAAAGTCACGAGCTGGCCCGGCGTGCGGCAGCCCTGGCCAGCCGCCCCGAGGTGATCCAATACGAAGTGCTGGAAGCCGTGTTGACGCCGGCTGAAGCCAAGCGGCGCGGTGACTTTGTGGTGCCGCCTTTGCACCTGACCCGCGGTGAACCCCAACTCAAGATTGCATCCGCGCCGCATCGCCTGAAAGGCGAATTCGAAGTCGGCGGGCAAGAACAGTTTTATCTCGAAGGGCAAATCGCTTACGCCGTTCCCAAGGAAATGAACGGCATCTGGCTCTGGAGCTCGACCCAGCACCCCAGCGAAATGCAGACCCTGGTGGCCCATATGCTCGGCTGGCCCGCGCATAATGTGGTGTGCGAATGCCGCAGGATGGGCGGCGGCTTCGGCGGTAAAGAATCGCAATCGGCCCTGTTTGCCTGCATTGCCTCATTAGCCGCGCAAATCCTGCAAAAGCCGGTCAAGATCCGCGCCGATCGCGACGATGATTTCATGATCACCGGCAAGCGTCACGATGCAGTTTACGCCTATGAAGTCGGTTTCGACGATGAGGGCCGTTTGTTGGGCGCGCAGGTGGAAATGGCGCTGCGCGCCGGTTATTCGGCCGACTTGTCAGGTGCCGTCGCAACCCGTGCCTTATGCCATTTCGACAATGCCTACTATCTGTCGGATGTCGCCATCACGTCCTTGGCCTGTCGTACCAATACCCAGTCGAATACCGCATTTCGCGGCTTCGGCGGCCCGCAAGGCGCATTGATCATGGAAGTGATGCTGGACGATATCGCGCGTCATCTGAGTCACGATCCACTTGACGTGCGGCGCGTCAATTTCTATGGAATCGACGAGCGCAACCTCACGCCTTATGGGCAACAAGTCACCGACAACGTGCTGGCGCCCCTCACCGCCGAATTGATCGCCACCAGCGAATACCGGGCCCGGCGCGAGCAAATCGCGGCATTTAACCGCGGCAGTCCGATCTTGAAGCGGGGCCTGGCCTTCACTCCGCTGAAATTCGGCATTTCCTTTAACGTGCCCTTCCTCAACCAGGCGGGCGCCTTGGTTCATGTGTATCGGGACGGCTCGGTACTGGTCAACCACGGCGGCACCGAAATGGGCCAGGGGCTCAACACCAAGGTAGCGCTGGTGGTGGCCCACGAACTCGGGATCCCTTTGTCGCAGGTACGGGTGAGCGCCACCGACACCTCGAAAATCGCCAATACCTCCGCCACCGCAGCCTCCACCGGCAGCGATCTGAACGGCAAAGCGGCCGAAGACGCGGCGCGCAAGATCCGTCTGCGGCTGGTGGAAGTCGCGGCAAAAAAACTTGGCTGCGGCGCCGATGAAATAACTTTCAGTGAAGGCCGGGTCGGCAACTCGCATACCTCCCTGCCGTTTGAGCAAGTGACGGAAGCGGCTTATCTGTCTCGCGTGCAATTATGGTCCGACGGTTTTTACAGCACCCCAGGCGTGAATTGGGATTCAAAGACCCTGACCGGTCGCCCATTTTATTATTTTGCTTATGGTGCGGCCGTCTCCGAAGTGATTGTCGATACCCTGACCGGTGAATGGAAATTATTGCGTGCCGACGTGTTGCATGACGTCGGCGCCTCGATCAACCCGGCCATCGACATCGGCCAGATCGAGGGCGGGTTTATTCAGGGCATGGGCTGGCTGACCACCGAAGAATTATGGTGGAACAAGCATGGCAAGTTGATGACGCATGCGCCTTCGACCTACAAGATTCCAGCCATCAGCGATTGCCCCGACGCCTTTTACGTGCGGCTGTTCGACAATCGAAATACGGAAGCCACCGTGTGGCGCTCGAAAGCCGTCGGCGAACCGCCCTTATTGTTGCCATTCTCGGTCTTTCTGGCGATCCGCGATGCGCTCGCCAGCGTCTCCGCGGACCCGCATTGGCGGCCGCCGCTGCGCGCGCCGGCGACCGGCGAAGCGATACTTGCAGCATTGGAAACGCTGGAAAACCCGTCGGCAGGTATGCACGCCAAAGCACCTGTTGCGGTACCCGTCAACACCTAAGCACCCGGCGTCAGCGCGATAGCTGACGCCGCAGCACCTTGCCCACGCGCTAAAGAGACCGAACCATGCATCACTGGCTCAACCAGCTCAAGCAGTTACTGGCCCACGGCGACGCCGTGGTGCTGGTCACGGTCGCGCGCGTCAAGGGCTCGGCACCTCGCAACGCCGGTACAAAAATGCTGGTGGCACGTCAACAAACCTACTACACCATAGGCGGCGGCCATCTCGAATGGCAAGCCATCGACCTGGCACGCCGCTTGTTGACGGAAACTCCGGCAGACGCCTCCGGCCCACGCCGTCACCTCGAACGTATACCGCTGGGCCCAAGCTTGGGCCAATGTTGCGGCGGGGTCGTCACGCTGGCTTTCGAACGCCTGACGCTGGCCGACTTGGGCTGGGTTGCGGCATTGCAAAAGCGGCATGATGCAGGTCTGGCCAGCATGCGACGGGTCTGGTTCGGCGCCGCGGGCAACTCGCCTACCGCGGTGCAATGGCTGGAAGCGGAAGTCGACCTGAGTCCGCAGGAGTCGGAGCAAAACTGCCGTTTGCTGCACCACCCCGCCGCGGATAGCGACGCTGTGGTGCTCAGCGAAACCCTGGTGCCCGACCGCTTTCACGTGGTGCTGTTCGGTGCCGGTCATGTCGGTGCCGCGCTCGTCAGAGTATTGCTCAATCTGCGTTGCACGGTGCAATGGGTCGACCAGCGCGATGCGCAGTTCCCCGCCATCGCCGCCGCCAATCTCACGCTGGATGCCAACGACATTCCCGAATCCGCCGTCGACGAGGCGCCGCCCGGCAGTTATTTCCTGGTGATGACTCATAGTCACGCGCTGGACCAGGTGTTATGCGAACATATTCTGCGCCGCGGCGACTACGCTTTTTTTGGTTTGATCGGTTCTAAAACCAAACGCCATCAATTCGAGCATCGCCTGCTGGCAAAGGGGTTTTCCTGCAACGACCTGGAACGCATGGTGTGCCCGATCGGCGTGGCCGGGATCCACGATAAAGCGCCGGAAACGATTGCCATTTCTGTCGTGGCGCAGTTGTTGCAACAGGTCGAAGACAACGCCAACGCAGCGCAACACGCCGAACCCAACCTGGTTCTGGCCGGCTGAGCGCAAGCTTGCGTGCTCACCTCTATATCAGTCTGGTGAAGCTCGCTATCGGCCGGCCCTTATATATTCCACAGTCCGCCGGTATATGATTTATGCAGAGCAGACGTGGCTCGCGCAAAACGAACCGCGCCGGCCCCCAGCAATGTTACGAGGCCCTTATGAGTGATTTCAATTCCGCTTCATCGTCCCCGTATCCGCGTGACCTGCTCGGCTACGGCCGCACCCCGCCGCATGCAAGATGGCCGGGTGCCGCGCGTATCGCCCTGCAATTCGTCCTGAACTACGAAGAAGGTTCTGAAAATTCGGTGCTGCATGGCGACGCCGCCTCGGAAACCTTTCTCTCCGAAATCATCGGCGCCCAGCCTTTCGCCGCACGCCATATGAGCATGGAGTCGCTCTATGAGTACGGCTCGCGCGCAGGCTTGTGGCGAGTGTTGCGCTTGTTCGAGGAACGCCGACTGCCACTCACCGTGTTCGGCGTTTCAATGGCATTGCAACGTAACCCCGAGGCGGTCGCGGCTTTTGTCGAACTGGGTCACGAAATCGCCTGTCATGGTTTGCGCTGGATCAGCTACCAGCAAATGGGCGAAGCCGAGGAGCGCGCTCATATGGCCGAGGCCGTGCAGATCATCCGGAGCATGACGGGTGCCGCGCCGCTGGGCTGGTACACCGGCCGCGATTCGCCCAATACACGCCGTCTGGTCGTCGAGCATGGCGGCTTCAGTTATGACGCCGACTACTACGGCGACGATCTGCCGTTCTGGCAGCAAGTGGCCGTCACGGGAGCCCAGGGCAAGCCGGAGACCAAACCGCATCTGGTGGTGCCCTATACCCTCGACACCAACGACATGCGCTTCGCCGCGATGCAGGGTTTTAATTCTGGCACGCAGTTTTTCGATTACCTCAAAGATGCCTTCGATGTGTTGTATGCCGAGGGCGACCCAGCCGGTCTTGACCAGCCGAAAATGCTGTCGATCGGACTGCATTGCCGCTTGATCGGCCGCCCGGCACGGGCTGCGGCACTGGCGCGCTTTCTCGATTACGTGCAGGGCCACAGTGCGGTGTGGATTACGCGCCGCATCGATATTGCCGATCACTGGCATCGTACCCACCCTTCCAACCCGGTCTCGACGCTGGCAGGCCCGACATGCTGACTTTGGAAACACTGAACCATTGCAGTACCGCCGAATTCATCGAATTGCTTGAAGGCATTTATGAACACACGCCCTGGGTCGCTGAGCGCAGCGCGGCACGGCGTCCATTCAAATCGTTGACGGCGCTGAAGAGCGCCTTGCAGCACAGCGTGGCGAACGCGCCGCGCGCGGAACAACTGCAATTAATCCGGGCTCACCCCGAGTTGGCCGGCAAGCAGGCGGCAGCCGGCACCTTGACCCAGGAGTCGACCGCGGAACAATCCAGCGTCGGCCTGAATCGCGCCAGCGCCGGTGACGACACCCATGAACTGGAAACCATCCAGCAACTTAACGCGGCGTATCTGTCGCGCTTCGCCTTTCCTTTTGTGCTCGCGGTCAAAGGCCACGACGGCCGCGGCCTGCCGCGCGAGGCGATTATCGCCGCCATGCGGCGCCGGCTTAAAGCGCACCATGATGACGAAATCGCCGAGAGCCTGCGGCAAATCGGCCGTATCGCCGAGTTACGCCTGAATCAACGTTTCGGCTTTACGCCCGAACTGGGCGCGACCATCGTCGGATGGTGCGAAACCCTGGCGCAATGGAGCGATGACGAAAGCGGCTTGACCTGTACTTACTTGAGCCATAGCCATCGCCGCTGCGCCGCCTTGTTGCGCCGCTGGATGGAAGAAGCCGGGATGCAAGCGCATATCGATGCCATCGGCAATGTCGTCGGCCGTTATCGCTCGGACCGGCCGCAGGCGAAAACCCTTTTGACCGGCTCCCATTACGACACGGTGCGCAATGGCGGCAAGTACGACGGGCGCGCGGGTGTGCTGCTGCCGATCGCGGTGATCGGGGAGTTGCATCGGCGCGGTGAAAAACTGCCGTTTCATGTCGAGGTGATCGGCTTTGCCGATGAGGAAGGTGTGCGTTATCAAAATACCTTCCTCGGCAGCAGCGCGATCATCGGTGAGTTCGACATGAGCTTGCTGGAACGCACAGACGCCGACGGCATCACCATGCGTGCCGCGTTGCAAAATGCCCGCGAAGCGGCCGGCGAAATTCCGCGGGATACGGCCGGCGCAACCTCGACCTACGCCGCCGAAGCCATTCCCGGCCTGGCGCGCAACACCCGTGAAGTGCTGGGTTTTGTTGAGGTGCATATCGAGCAAGGCCCGGTATTGCTGGAGCGCGATCTGCCGGTCGGCATCGTCAGTTCGATTGCGGGAAGCTGCCGCTATTTGATCGAACTGACCGGGGTCGCCGGACATGCCGGCACCACCCCGATGGCCCTGCGCCGCGATGCCGCCACCGCCGCCGCCGAAATTATCCTGCTGGTTGAACAACGCTGCGGCGCGGCGCCAACCCTGGTCGGTACGGTGGGGCAATTGCAGGTGCCCGGCGGCTCGATTAATGTGGTGCCCGGCCTGTGCCGTTTGTCACTCGATATCCGCGCCGCCGACGACGGCACCCGCGATGCGGCACTGGCCGATATCCTGCTCGGGGTTCAGGCTATCTGCGCCCGGCGCCGTATCGACCTCAAGCTCGAACAGGTATTGCAAGCGCAGGCGGCACCCTGTGCGCCGTGGTTGATGCAGCAACTGGGCGCCGCCGCCGAACGCGCCGGCATTGACGTGCTGACGCTGCCGTCGGGCGCCGGGCACGATGCGATGGCAATGGGCCGTCTGACCGATGTCGCGATGTTGTTTGTCCGCTGCGGCAACGGCGGCATCAGTCATAACCCGCTGGAGACCGTTACGGCTGACGACATCGATGTATCGGCGCGGATTTTCGCTGATTTTTTGCAGCATTTCACCGCTGAGCAAGCAAACCGCTAGAGTGATGCAACGCCTTGCCGAACGGCCCTCAAAACGCCGCCGAGGCGTGGCCCCGAGCGTCAAGTTCACCCCCGAAATATGAAACGAGTATCCCCTGAGTCAAACACATGAGTCAAACACATGAGTCAAAGCCGTGAGTCAAACTTTAGATAACGTCGTCGGCACCTGCACCTTGCAAGCCCGCCCTTTACAGGCATTTCGCGCCAGCTTGCTGCATTTCACCGGCGACCCCGCGCTGGATCCGCATGCCTGTGTCTGGCATGCGGACGGTTTGCTGCTGGTGCAAGACGGAAAAATCCAGGCCCTGGGCGATTACGCCAGCCTCAAGGCCACCCTGCCCGCGGGCGTTACCGTGCACGACTACTCCGGTAAAATCATCACGCCGGGTTTTATCGACACGCATATCCATTACCCGCAGACGGATATGATCGCCTCGCCCGCTCCAGGCCTGTTGCCCTGGCTGGAAACCTATACCTTCCCGACGGAACGCAAGTTTGCCGATATCGATCATGCGCGCGAAGTGGCCGGCTTTTTTATCGACCAGCTATTGCGCTGCGGCACCACCACGGCAATGGTCTATTGCACCGTGCATCCGGAATCGGTCGAAGCCTTTTTTGCCGAAAGCGAAGCGCGCAATTTACGCATGGTCGCGGGCAAAGTATTGATGGATCGCAACTGCCCACCCTTTCTCGCCGACACGGCGGAAAGCGGGGCGCGCGAGAGTGAAACGCTGATCAAGAAATGGCACAAGCGCGGCCGGCAACTTTACGCCATCACCCCGCGTTTTGCGCCCACCTCCAGCGAAGCCCAATTGCAGCTTGCAGGCGAATTGGCCCGCGCCTACCCCGACACCTATTTACAAACGCACGTGGCGGAAAATACCGACGAGGTGGCCTGGGTCAAGTCGCTGTTTCCCCAAGCACGCAGTTATCTCGACGTCTACGACAGCTACGGCATGCTGCGTCCGCGGGCGATGTACGGCCATTGCATCTGGCTCGACGATAGCGACCGCCGGCGCATGGCGGAAACGCAATCGGCCGCGGCCGTCTGCCCCACCTCCAATATGTTTCTAGCCAGCGGCTTATTCGACTTCAAGCAGGCCGATGCGCAACGGGTGCCGATCTCGCTGGCGACCGATGTCGGCGGCGGCACCAGTTTCTCGATGCTGCAAACCATGAATGGCGCGTACAAGATGGCCCGTATGGGTGGGGTCTATTTGCCCGCCACCCGGATGTTTTACCTGGCTACGCTGGGCGGCGCACGCAGCATGCAGCTCGAAGGCACCATCGGCAATTTCCTGCCGGGCGCCGAGGCCGATTTTATTGTGCTCGATCCGCAGGCAACGCCGCTGCTGGCGCGGCGTTCGGCGCGCACCGAGAGCCTGGAAGAATTGTTGTTTGTGCTGTCGCTGTTGGGCGACGACCGGACGATTGCCGCGACCTACGCGGCGGGGGCGGCGGTTTATCGACGTTAATCGATAGGCGGCGCGATACGGCCCCAATCGCGGGTAAGATCACCCGGCAAACATGCCCGGCCCGGCAGCCGGCCGGCACCGTGCCGCGCCTTATTCATTGCGTCCGGCACACCAGGCTCACGCCGGACCGTAGCGCGCCGCCATCTATGCATAGTCAAAATCGATCCAAGCAAAATAATAGTGATCGATTCACAAACGGCCAAAAGCTTGCTATCGTCGCAGCGCACCCTCCGGAAATGCTGCGCCTGCCGGTCGTCACGCTGAAATCCTATCGTAAGCTTTCTGCTCAGACACCGCGCGCGGCATAGCCCGCACACTTTTTCAGCAGAAGGTAATCAATGAATTCCCGTTTCATTAGCCTGCTGGGCGGCGTTTTGCTGTCTGCCCATATCGCCCATTTTGCCTGCGCCGCCGTCGATCCGTCGGCTCACCCGCTACCGCCCGGCATCGCCTGGCAACAAGGCGATGTCAGCGCGGCATTCGCCAAGGCCAAAGCCACCAACAAACCGCTGTTCCTGTTCTGGGGCGCAGTCTGGTGCCCGCCGTGCAACCAGGTCAAGGCCACTATTTTTAATCAGCAAGCGTTCAAGGAACGTGCTTCGTTTTTTATTCCGGTTTACCTCGACGGCGATAGCGCCAGCGCGCAAAAGCTAGGCGAACAATTCAAGGTCCAAGGTTATCCGACCATGATCCTGTTCCGCCCGGACGGCACCGAGATCACCCGTTTGCCCGGCGAAGTCGATGCGGCGCGTTATATCCAGGCCTTGTCGCTGGGCATGAATGCCATCCACCCGGTGAAACAGGCATTGGCCCTGGGCTTGAAAGACGGCGCTCATTTGAACCGCGACGACTGGCGTTTGCTGGCGGATTATTCGTGGGACACCGATGACGGCGTACTCTCCGTGACCAGCGAAAAAAATGCCGTCACCTTGCAAACCTTGGCCAATCACGCGCAAGCCGATCATGCACCGGCTGAAGCCTTGCGTCTGGAACTGAAAGCCGTCGCTGCTGCTGCCACCGAGCCGAAGAGCGAACCTATCGATCGCGCCGCGGGCCTGAAAGCGGTGCAGCAGGTTTTGGGGAATGCCGCCCTGGCGCGCAGCAATTTCGACATCATCGTCAATTACCCGGCCGAAATGACCCACTACCTGAGCACCGCCGGCACGCCCGAACGCGCCGCCCTGACGGCTGCCTGGGACCAGACGCTGGTGACCATGACAAGCGACACCAGCTTGTCGACCACCGACCGTATTTCGGCGGTCTACGGCCGCGTGGTGCTGGTCAAGCTCGACGCCCCCGCCAATCAGCCGCTGCCCGCACCGCTGCTGGCAACAGTGCGTGAACAAGTGGCGCTGGCCGATAAAAACACCACCAACGGTTATGAACGCCAGTCGGTGATCGACAATGCCGCCGAGACCCTGACCGCCGCCGGCCTGATTGGCGAATCCGACACCTTGCTCACGGCCGAACTGAAACGCTCACCGGCACCCTACTATTTCATGTCGGGGTTGGCTAGAAATGCCGCGGCCCGGGGCGACAAAACCGCCGCGCTGAAGTGGTATCAACAAGCCTACGATACTTCGAAAGGCCCAGCTACCCGTCTGCGCTGGGGGGTGAGCTACGTCAAAGGGGTGATCGATCTGACGCCGCAAGACGATACCCGCGTGACGCAGGTAGCCGACAGTGTGCTGAGCGAAGCCGGAGCCATTCCCGACGCGTTCTATGGCCGTAATCGAGCGGCACTGGAACGGCTGGTGACTCGCCTGGACGCGTGGAATCAGGGCAAACAGCATGACGCCGCGGTGAAAAAAGTGCTGACGCAACTTGAAGGCGTATGCGCCAAATTGCCGGCAGGCGATCCGCAGCATGCAACCTGCCAGGACTTGTTGAAACCGTCCAACGCTTAAGGGCCCGACATCTGAGGCGGCCAACGATTGAGTGTATGTATGGCGGCGGCGCACCGGCCACACCGGCGCGCCGCCCGCGTCAACCCGTCATGTTCAGCGGTGACGTCCCGGTAATGCCGCGGCGCCGGGTTCGTAACATTCCCAGGGTATATCGCGTACGGCTTTGCGGCTTTTAACGATATACAACGCGTGATCGGCATAACGCAGTAAATCCTCCCCCCTATCATGATCCTGCGTATGCACGGCTACCCCGACGCTGCTTAAACTTTCCACCGTGACACCCTCGGTCAGCCGATAAGGCTGGTCGAGCACTTGGCATAGATGGGCCAGGAAGTCCTGCAAGGCGGCGGTATCGGCCATCGGTTTAAGCACCAGCACAAACTCGTCGCCGCCCAGGCGGGCCACCACATCGCCCTCACGCAAGGTGGCTTTGAGCCGGTCCGCCAGTTGCTTTAATACCTGATCGCCGGCGAGATGGCCGTATTTGTCGTTGATCGGTTTGAAGTCGTCAAGGTCGAGCACCGCCACCACGATGCCGCTGGGCGGCGCGGACGAGAGCGTATCGTCGAGGTATTCGGTCAGGTAACGCCGATTGGGCAAACCGGTCAGAATGTCGTGCTGGGCTTGCCGTGCCAGGTTTTGTTCGAGCGACTGCCGGTATAAGGCGCTGTGCATCAAATCCGTCAGCAGCATAATCAGCGCCAGCGTGGCTTCGCTGGGGGCCGCCACCGGGTATTGACTGAACCAGGCAATCGCCAGCACCCCGCTGCGCTCGTCGGCCGGGCCGATCGGCACCACCAAGTTGGCTTTCAGGCCCGAGGCGACAAAATCGGCCATGGCATGCGCACTGTTGGGATAATCGGCGGTGAAAATCGCCGTTCCATTGACCAGGGCCGCCCCGGCGGTGGTGTTTGCCGCAGGAAAGCGATAGCCCGCGGCCAGTTTCAGGTGAAGCGCGGGCAGCCCCTGGAAAAAACGGTACTGCATGTCGCCGCCTTCCAGCACCTCGATCAAGGCCGCGCCGTCCGCGCCCACCAGTTTGGCGGCTTCGGCTGCGGCTTGTTCGAAGAACCTGCCGAAATCGCGCTCACTGACCAAACGGCGAATCATGGTTACGTCAAAGTTCGCTTGGGCATCTACCATGGGTCATCCTCTTTGACGGGCCGTCCGTACTTCCCCCGCCGATCGATCCATGATTGATCCACGAGTGATCCATCACGCCGTCAGCGGCGAGCGGCAAAGACGCGGGCCTGAAGCTTCGGCCATCCGCACTCAATTGGTGCAGCGACGGATGACCCAACTCTCAGGGGAGCGAGTTTAGCGCGTTCAAAATCTTTTTTCCTGATTGTTGCGCACCAGTAGTTAGCCATAGCCGCTACAGCAAAAGGAGAGCATGGATCATGCCAACGGTTCATGCATCTCGCTCAGGCAGGTTGGAGCATGCAGGGGGATTGGGCAATGGCAGAGATATGGCATTGCGGCATCGCCATCATGCAACAAGCGCGGCGCCACCATAAATATCACGGACAACGAAAGAACATGCCGCGCGGGTCAACGGTCAGGCTCAGTCCGCCATTGACCCCGCGCATAACATTTACTTCGGCAAGGCCCCATCCACACCTTCAACGTACCAATTCAGGCGCTGCAAATCCGCATCGCCCAGCGTCTTGCCCTCCTCGACTTTGGCTACGCCCGACTGATCCTTGATCGGTCCGGTAAACACATCCCATTTGCCGCTTTCAAGCAGTTGGCGCTTGGCCGCCAGTGCTTGTTGCGCCGGTGCCGGGATCGCCGCGTTATTGATGTCCTCCAGGTCGACCGCGTGCTGCGGCAAGCCCCACCAGATCGGAGCCGGGGTCCAGGTATGGTTCAGCACCTGCTGCACCGCCGCCGTGTAATAGACGCCCCAGTGGCCGACCACCGAGCCCAGATGAGCATCCGGGCCGAACTTCTTCATATCCGAATCCCAGCCGAACGCATGCACATGTTTTTCCGATGCGGTTTGCAAGGTCGCGCTCGAATCGGTGTTCTGCAGCAATACGTCGGCGCCTTGCGCGATCAGCGTTTCGGCGGCCTGTTTTTCCTTGCCTGGGTCAAACCAGCTATTGATCCAGATAACCTTGGTATGGATTTTCGGATTCACCGAACGCGCGCCCAGCGTGTACGCATCGATATTGCGTATCACCTCGGGAATAGGCACCGACGCCACAAAACCCAACACATTGCTTTTGGTGGTGTAACCCGCGACCACGCCGGCCAGGTAAGCACCCTGATACATGCGCACATCGTAAGTGCCGAAATTGGCCGCATGCTTGTAGCCCGTGGCGTGCAGGAACACCACGTCAGGAAAGTCCTTGGCGACTTTCAATTCGAAATCCTGGTAACCAAAGCTGGCGCCGATAATGACCTTGTTACCCTTATTGGCGAGATCGCGAAACACCCGTTCCGAGTCTGCCGATTCGGGTACATTCTCGACCCGCGTCACTTTAACCTTGTCGCCGAATTGGGCTTCGACGGCTTTCGCCCCCTGTTCATGGGCAAAGGTCCAACCGGCATCGCCCGGATTGCCCAGATACACAAATGCTACCCCGGGCGGTCCGGCGACCGCCGCGGCGTTTGCCGGTGCCGTTGCGGCACACGCCAGCGCCGCAGCCACTGCGGCCAGTTTTTTTAAAACTTGAACATGCATTGTGATGCTCCTCTTGACGGGTTAATCGGACCAAACAGAACGAAGAATTGGAACCACTCAGGCCAAGGATGAAAACGGTTTGCCCAACGAGCCGGGCGCATTCAACCTGGTCAAGTTCGGATTACGCGAAATCAACACCAGCACCAGTACCGTGGCGAGATAAGGCAACATCGCGAGAAACTGGGTCGGCACCGGCACGCCGATAGCCTGCGCATAAAACTGCAACGCCATCACCGCACCGAACAACAGCGCCCCCACCATCAGCCGCCCCGGCCGCCAACTGGCAAACACCACCAGCGCCAGCGCAATCCAGCCGCGACCCGCGGTCAGTTGTTCCTGCCACAGATGCAGATAGACGATCGAGTAATAAGCGCCGCCCAAACCGGCCATCGCGCCACCGAACAAGGTTGCGCCATAACGGATGGTGAGCACGGGAAACCCCACCGCATGCGCCACTTGCGGCGACTCGCCCACGGCGCGCAGCATCAGGCCGGCGCGAGTGCGGTAGAGAAACCAGCCGACCAGCAGAAACAGGATGAAACTCAGATAACCCAGCAGCGTCAGGCTGAACAGGGCGGGCCCCAATACCGGGATCTTCGACAACCCAGGCAGCGGCAGCATCTCGACCGTCACCGGCAAGGTAAGCGAGGTAAAAGGCTTGCCGATATACGCCGAGAAACCGGTGCCGAAAATGGTCAAGGCCAAGCCGGTGGCAACTTGGTTGGCCAGCAGGGTCAAGGTGAGAAAGCCGAATAACAGCGCCATTGCCATGCCCGCACCGATGGCCGCGGCAAAACCCAGCCACGGGTGGCCGGTACTGGCCGCAACCGCATAGCCGGTCACCGCCCCCATCAACATCATGCCTTCGACGCCGAGATTGAGTACCCCCGATTTTTCCGTCACCAATTCGCCGAGACCCGCCAGCATCAGTGGAATCGCGGCAATCACCGCGCTTGAAAGCAAATCGCTCGCTTGGCTCGCATCCATAACGTTCTCTCAGGATAAGGTGGAAGTTTCAAGCGGCTGGGCGGTCGCCGCGGCCGCGGCCGTCACGCCGCGCCGGCGCAATCGATAATTGACGAACAGGTCGCAACCGAGCAGGCAGAACAACAGCAAGCCCTGAAATACGCCGCTTAAGGCCTGCGGTAGTTGCAGCGAGGTTTGTACCGCTTCGCCTCCCAGATAAAGCAAAGCCATCAGCAAGCTGGCCAGCACGATGCCGATAGGATGCAAGCGCCCGACAAAAACCACGATGATGGCGGTAAAGCCGTAACCCGGCGACCAGGTCGATTGCAACTGCCCGATCGGCCCGGCGATTTCACCCATCCCGGCCAAGCCGGCCAAGGCACCGCTGATCAGCATCGCCGACCAGATGGTACGGCGTTCGGAAAACCCGGCGTAGCACGCCGCCAGCGGTGCCAGGCCGCCCACATTCATCCGGTAGCCGGCAAAGCTTTTTTTCATGAAGAGCCAGATCAGCGGAATCGCGGCCAAGGTAATAAACACCGACGCATTGATCCGGGTGCCATGCCAGAAGGCCCAATGCCAATCGGCATAAAACACCGGATACAAGGCATCCGGCCCGAACATTTCGGACAAGGGAAAATTCATCCCCTGCGGATCGCGCCAAGGCCCGCTGACCAGGTAAATAATCAATTGCGGCGCGACATAGGTCAGCATCAGGCTGACCAGAATCTCGCTGGTATTAAAGCGGCTGCGCAAGAATGCCGGAATCGCGGCCCAGACCATGCCGCCCAGCATGCCGGCCAACATCATCAACGGCAAAATCCACCAGCCGCTGGCACCGTCGAAGTAAATCGCCACCCCGCTGGCGGCGACACCGCCCAGCAACATCTGCCCTTCGGCACCGATATTCCAGACATTGGCGCGGTAAGCCAGGGCCAAACCCAGACCGATCAAACAAATGGGCGATGCTTTCAGCAACAGCTCGGCCCAGCCGTCGACGCTGGACAAGGGTTCGACAAAAAATGCGGCCATGGCGGCTCCCGCATCTTTGCCGACCAGGCTGAAAATCAGCCAGCCTCCAGCCAGGGTCAAGAGCGCGGCTAACAGCGGTGCCGCCAGTTGCATGGTACGCGAGGGGGCGGGACGCGCTTCAAGTTGATAAGGAAAATTCATAGCGGCAGCGTGGTCAAGTCTTAAACGGTCCAGGGAAAAGCGTGCGCCAACGTGAAGGCGCGGCTCAATGCTCTACTGCAAACGATGCCGCCGGGTTGCCCGGGAACAAACCCGCCATCCATAAGCCGATTTCTTCGGCATTGGTGTCCTGGGTCGCCCGCACCGGCGACAAACGGCCGCCCGCCAGCACCGCGATCCGGTCGCAGATATCGAATAATTCCTGCAACTCCTCCGAGATCACCAGGATGGCGGTGCCGCGCGCCGCCAGGTCAAGCAACTGCTGGCGGATAAAACCCGCGGCACCGATGTCGACACCCCAGGTCGGTTGCGCCACCACCAGCACTTTGGGTTCCTGCAAAATTTCCCGGCCGACAATAAATTTCTGCAGATTGCCGCCGGACAGGCTTTGCGCCAATGCGTCCGGGCCGCTACAGCGCACGTCGAAAGCGGCAATACAACGCTGCGCGAAAGCCTGTACCGAAGCGCGCTTGATCCAGCCCGATCGCACCATTTGCTGGCGATGGGCGGTAAGCAAACCATTGTCTGCCAGCGACAACGCGGGCACCGCGCCGCGCCCCAAACGTTCTTCCGGGACAAAGGCAAAACCCCGCGTGCGTCGCGCGCCGGCGCCAAGCCGTCCCACCGGCTGGCCGCAAAGCTGGATCACTTGGTCGCCGGCCTCGGCCGGCAGCGGCATTTCACCCGACAAGGCGGCCAATAATTCGGCCTGGCCGTTGCCCGAAACCCCGGCAATGCCCAGCACTTCGCCCGCACGCAAGTCAAACGAGACCGCGGACAATGAGGTGCCGAATGGGTCGCGGCTGACCAGCGACAAATCCCGCACCGCCAGCAAAGTATCGCCCGGCGTATGTTGACGGCGCGTGTAGGCGGGCAAAGCGTGGCCCACCATCAGTTGCGCCAAGGTGGCCTGGGTTTCCTGGCTGGGCGTCACCTGGCCCGTGATGCGGCCGCCCCGCATCACGGTGGCGGTGTCGCAGAGTTCCTGGATTTCGTCGAGCTTGTGACTAATATAAAGAATGCTGCAGCCTTCGGCGGCCAGTCGGCGCAGTACGATAAACAACTTGCGTACCGCCTGCGGCGTCAGCACCGACGTCGGTTCATCCATAATCAGCAGGCGCGGGTCCTGCAATAGACAACGCACGATTTCGACACGCTGCCGTTCGCCCACGGTCAAGCTATGGACATGGCGCTGCGGGTCGAGGTCCAGCCCATAGTCGGCCGATACCGCGCTGATGCGGGTGCCCAGTGCCTTGAGGTCGAAGGCCTGATCGAGCGAGAGTGCAATATTCTCGCCCACCGTCAAAGTCTCGAATAAGGAAAAATGCTGGAACACCATGCCGATACCCAGCTTGCGGGCGGCGGCGGGACTGTCGATTTCCTGCACCCGGCCCTCCCAGCGGATTTCACCGGCGTCGGGCCGCACCGCGCCATAGATGATTTTCATCAGCGTACTTTTACCGGCGCCGTTCTCACCCAGCACCGCATGGATTTCACCGGGCGCGACCTCCATGCTGACGTTGTCATTGGCGCGCACCAGCGGATACTGCTTGGTGATGCCCGCCAGCGACAAGCGGGCTAACGAGGCCACCGGGGCCGATGGAGCCAATGAGGCAGGCGTACCGGCTGGTCCGGATGGCGTTGCAATAGCTTGATGACTCACGTTTGCGTCCCTCTCTGTGCCTTCCGTCTGCATATTCCGGCCCTCTACGGACAGGTGAACTTGCTTGACGGCGATTTATGTCTATATTAAAAGCGATATACAGAAAGCCACCAACATCATTCATTCGATATATTAGGATCACCCCATGAGCCAGCAGCGCGAGGCGATCGACACCTATTTACTTAGGGTCATGCATACACTCCTGATGGAATGTAGCGTGACCCGTGCCGCGGTCAAGCTCAATCAGTCGCAGCCGGCCATCAGCGCGGCCCTGCGCCGCCTGCGCGATATCACCGGCGACCCGCTGCTGGTGCGCGGCAAATCGGGCATGGTGCCGACCGACTACGGTTTGTGGCTGCTCGAGCCGGTGCGTAACGCACTGCACGAAATCGACCGGATCCGTTTCCAGCAACATAATTTCGATCCCGCCACCTCGACCCGCTGCTACCGCATCGGCAGCCCCGACTATTTGAACGTGCTGTTCGTCCCCACCGTGGTTGAGCGCTTTCGCCGCGCCGCGCCCGATGCCAAACTCGAATTCCATTCCCTCGGCCCATCCTTCGACTACGAACTGGCGCTCGAAGCCGGCCAGCTCGATGTGGTGATCGGCAACTGGCCGGAACCGCCCGAACAACTGCACCTGTCGAATCTGCTGACGGACGAAATCGTCTGCCTGATGAGCGACACCCACCCCTTTGCCAAGCGCGGCGAACTCACGCTGGACCAGTATCTCAAAGCCCCGCACCTGACCCCTTCGCCTTATTCCGTGGGGCAGCGCGGCGCGATCGATACTTTCCTGGCGCGCGAGCGCCTGAAACGCAACGTGGTTGTCACCCTGCCGTACTTCAACCTGGCCCCGTATGCTCTGGTCAAGTCCGACTTGATCTTCACCACCACCCGGCTGTTTGCCGACCATTACGCCAAACTGCTGCCGCTGGTAGTGCTACCCGCCCCGCTGGACTTCCCGCCCATGCCCTACTACCAGTTGTGGCACGAGCGCGTGCATTATTCCGACGAAGTGCGTTGGCTGCGCGGGCTGATTGCCGACGCTACCCGCACGCTGCTGGAACAGAAACCAAGCCAGCCGGCCGTCTGAGTCCGGGGGGCGCTATATGAGCGCTATATGAGCGCCACCTGAGTTGCCCCTGAATTAGCGCCCTCCGACGCCAGGCCTGTTGACCCAGCGTCCGCTAACTCAGCTCAGCGCAAGTTGGCGCGCCAGCCGATTATGCCGCTCGATCACCGGGCCCAGTTCCAACCTCGCCAACTGTCCCTCGCGCACCACCACACGGCCATCGATCACACTGGTCGTGACCTGCGACGGGGCGCAAAATACCAAGGCGGCCACTTCATCGTGATGCGCTCCGGCAAACAGCGGCTGGCTCAAATCGAAGGCCACAAAATCGGCGGCCATCCCCGGCGCGAGCGCACCAATATCGGTCCGATTCAGAACCCGCGCCCCGCCCAGCGTGGCAATTTCGAGCGCCTCACGTGCCGTCATCGCCGCCGGACCAAAACCGACGCGCTGCAGCAGCAACGCTTGGCGCATCTCAGCCACCATTTGCGCACCGTCGTTGGAAGCCGAACCATCCACCCCCAGACCGACCGGCACACCGGCGTCGCGCATGGCCCGAATCGGCGCGATGCCCGACGCCAAACGCATATTCGAACATGGGCAATGCGCCACCCCGGTACCGGTCCGGGCAAACATGGCAATGCCCGCCGCATCGAGTTGCACGCAATGTGCGTGCCAGACATCACGTCCGACCCAGCCCAAATCTTCCGCGTACTCGGCCGGCGTCATGCCGAATTTTTCCCGGCTGTAAGCGATATCGCTGCTGTTTTCAGCCAGATGCGTATGCAGAGAAACCCCGTAGTGCCGGGCCAGCCGGGCGGATTCGCGCATCAGGTCACGGCTGACTGAAAACGGCGAGCAAGGCGCCACCACCACGCGCAACATCGCGTAGACGCCGTCGTCGTGATACGTCTCGATCAAGCGCTGGGTATCGGCCAGAATAAAATCTTCTGGCTCCACGACCGAGTCGGGCGGCAAACCGCCCTGCTTTTGCCCCACACTCATACTGCCGCGACTCGCATGAAACCGCATGCCGATCCGGGCGGCCGCTTCAATACTGTGGTCGAGCTTGCAGCCGTTGGGATAAATATAAAGATGGTCGCTGGAAGTGGTGCACCCCGAGAGCATCAACTCGGCCATCGCGGTCAGAGTCGAGACTTCGATCATTTCAGGCGTCAGGTGCGCCCACATCGGATAAAGATTCGACAGCCAGCCGAACAGCTCGGCGTTTTGCGCGGCCGGCACGGCGCGTGTCAGGCTCTGATACATATGGTGATGGGTGTTGATCAGGCCGGGCACGACCAGTTGCCCGCTCATATCGAGTATTTCATCGGCCTCGGTGGGCAAACTATCGGTGCTGCCCACGGCAACAATCCGGTTGTCTTCCAGGTACAAACCGCCGTCGCGGATCTCGCGCCGCGCCTCATCCATCGTCACCAGCACGGTCGCATGTTTGACCAGCATGGTGCGGCCACGGCGTGCGCCGGGCTGCGGCGTCACGGTGTACGGTATCGGTTCAGCCACGCTTTGCACCCGCTATCGAGAATATGCCGTTGAAATGATGCCGGCGCCGACCAAACCTCGGCGCCGCGCGGTAAATGCAGCTCGACCAAGCCAGCCCAGGCTTGGTGCCGCCATGCTGTAATCCCAAAATACCAACGGATGCACGGATCGAACACCGTAATTTTTCGCGGCAGCAATGAAGCTCAACGTTGAGGGCACAAAATTACGCTGGCAACACGTAAACGAACCATAGTCCCCCTCAGGCTGGCGATATAGTAGGTATTTTTGACGCGGTTATGATGCGGCGACCTGCCTCCGTCTTGACCGCCGTTGGTCCGACTCTATCGGGTAATCCAGCGGATAAGCGCAGTCTTTATGTGCCAGGCATTATTCTTGTTATTCCGGCCGTTATGCGTGGCACATCCTTTCTACAATGGTGAAACACGGCGGAACATGCCCACTATGTTCCGCTCGATACTTAAAACAGGTCCGGACCCATGCGGCGAATCTCGGCTTGGACCCGATTCGTTTTATCTACCGGACTGCACTCAAACAAAGGAGACGCCATGGGCAAACTCACCACTCATGTCCTGGACACCGCACACGGTCAACCGGGCTCGGGCATTCGCATCGAACTGTTCCGCCTCGAAGGCGAAGTTCGACAGGCATTAAAAGAAACCCTCACCAACGCCGATGGCCGTTGCAGCGAACCCCTGCTGGAAGGCGCGGACTTCATCAACGGCGAATATGAATTGCTGTTTCATGCCGGCGACTATTTTGCCGCCGCCGGCGTGACGCTGCCGGCGCCGCGCTTTGTCGATCGGGTTGTGCTGCGCTTCGGCGTGGCCGACAGCCGCGCGCATTACCACGTACCGCTGCTGGTTTCGCCCTGGAGCTACAGCACCTATCGCGGCAGTTGAGCCTCGGCATATCGGCTGGGCAACGCCCTCATCTTTTTATCGGATTCGGAGAGTTTCATGGAAGGTTTTATTGTCGACTGGTTGAACCTGGCGCTGCGCTGGCTGCACGTGATCACCGCGATCGCCTGGATCGGCGAGTCGTTTTATTTTGTGGCGCTCGATAATAGCCTGAAGCCGCCGGTCGATCCCGTGTTGCAAAAACGCGGTGTGTTCGGCGAGTTATGGCATGTCCATGGCGGCGGTTTTTATAACATGCAGAAATACATGGTCGCGCCGGCCGAAATGCCGGAAGACCTGCATTGGTCAAAATGGCCGTCCTATACCACCTGGATGTCGGGCTTTGCCTTGTTCACCGTGCTGTACCTGTATTCGCCCGGCACCTACCTGATCGACAAAAACGTATTGGATATCGGCCCTGTCGTCGCCGTTGCCTCAGCCCTGGGTTTTCTGGCGGCCGGCTGGGTAGTGTATGACACCTTGTGCCGCCGCCTCGGGCACAAAGATACGCTGCTCGGAATCTGTGTCGGCCTGTATGTGCTGGCCGCCGCCTGGCTGAGCTGCCATATATTTGCGGGACGCGCGGCATACCTGATTACGGGAGGGATGCTGGCCACCATCATGTCGGCCAATGTATTTTTTGTGATCATTCCGGGCCAGCGCAAAGTGGTCGACGCACTGCTCAAAGGCGACCAACCCAATCCGATGTATGGCAAGCGCGGCAAACAGCGCTCGGTGCACAACACCTATTTCACCCTGCCGGTCGTATTCGTGATGATTTCCAATCACTATGCGATGACCTATACCAATCGCTATAACTGGGCGGTGCTCGCGATCATCATGTTGGCGGGCGCACTGATCCGCCAGTTCTTTGTCATGCGTCACCGCGGTCGCGTGTTATGGTATCTGCCACTGACTGGCGTGGCCTTGATGTGCGCGGCCTTCGCCTGGACCATGCCGAGGTCGGCGCCGCAAGCCGTATTGGCGGCAGGCGCGGCGCCGGTAAGTCTGGCGACGATCCAACCGATTCTGAATCAGCGTTGTGTGCAATGCCATGCGGCGCACCCGACCATGATGGGCAGCGCCCCGGCGGGTGTGCTGCTGGACACACCGGATGAAATTATCCGTAACGCCCAGCGGGTCTATCAGCAAACGGTGCAATTAAAAGCCATGCCGCTGGGCAACGCCACCCAAATGACCGATGCCGAACGCGCGAGCGTCGCACTATGGTTCGAACAAGGGGCGCATCGCTAACCTGCTGCATCGGTCACTTGCACGAGTCACGTACCTGAGTCACGTACCTGAGTCACGTACCTGAGTCACGCTATACCAGGCCGGTCGTCAATAAATGCCGACCGGCCGTGCCAGACACTCGGTTTTTTACGTTGCTGCGAGAGGCGCGTAACGGTGCACATCCTGACGGGCGTGCACCGTTTTTTATTTAGAAGGTATGACGCAAACCGGCCCCCACGGTATTGCCGGACCCCAAAGTGGCACCGGCCACGGCGGCGGATTGCGGACCCGAGTAACGATCGGAGAGGAAGGCGGCATACACGTCGGTACGCTTGGACAGCGGATAGTCGTAACCCAGGGCCCAGGTGTTATGCGTTTGGTCCAGGCCGCCCTGATCCTTGGAATACGCATATGAGGCCATGATATTGCCGACACCCAGCGGGATCGATGCGCCCAACTGCCCCGTGTTGACCTTGTAGTTCCCCAGCGTATCCTTGTTATAGGTATACATATACTGGCCGTAAAACTTGGCAAACTTCATGTCGTAGCTCACCCCGAGCTGCGCCACCGATTGGCTGGTCAAGCCCGAAACGTAAGCGCCCTGGCTCGTGCTCGAGCTCATGTCATTCGCTTCGTTATTAAAATTGACATACTGGTACACGGCCGTCGCCGCAAACAGTCCATTGAAGTAGAGCAATTGCGCACTATCTTTATGCGCGCCGTTGCTGCCGGCCGTATTGCCCAAGCCGACCATCACACTGGCGCTCAGGCCGTTGAAACTCGGCGCGGAATATTCCACCGCGTTGTTCCAGCCTGAGTCACCCACCACCCCCTGGTCAGTGGTGTAGGTGGGAAAGGTGCCGGTGCCGAGAAAGACGTGATACACCATCGGCGAAAACACATAAGAATCGATAAACGGATTAAATAAGATGGTCGAGACAAACAACTCGGTGGTCAAACGACCGGCCTTGATCGTGCCCCACGGTGCCTGGATACCGACATATGAATTGCGCGAGAAATAACTGTCGCCCTGAAAACGCCCGCTCGCGCCGGTCTGCGGCAAGAAGAAATCCTCCAGGCTGAAAATTGTCGAATAACCGCCGCCCAGATCTTCCGTGCCTTTCATGCCCCAATAAGAGGTCGACATCCCGCCGCCCTGCTGCACCGCTGCACTTTGACTGCCCGGAAACTTCAGACTTCCGGCCCAGACATCGACTTGTCCATACAAACTCACGCTGGATTGCGCAAAACATGCACCGCTGAACCATGCCGTGCCCATCGCCGCGGCAGTCAAGGCGCATTTGATTCTGTTATTCATAGGACTCCTGTCGTCAAAAGGCGGCCGCTGCGCGCACTGCGCAGGGATTGGCACCCCGGCTTTATAGATTTCGAGTCGAAAACACGATCAGATCGCGGTTTTCGCTCGGCGAGAAAATTTTTACGACAGGGCTAGTGTGAGAGGTGCGATTTGAGAAAAGAATGACGCCTTGTTATCGACGTTATATCCAAATCCATAAGTCCCCGGAAGGAGCACCCGCGACTCGGTAATGAACGCCTGACAGCCTTGCCTGACAGGCCTCTTGCCCAGCTACAACCGGACCAGGCCACAAGCCGCGCAGGGATAACCGCCGTCATTCATCCAAATCGACGTTGTTTTTTTGGGATGAACCGTCCGGATTAGGGTTACTGAACTATTTTTCCTGCTGCATCTGGATTGGCAGCCACGGCGGGTGCGGCCCGCGTGTTTGTTACGAGCGGTCACAACTCTCCCTGAACTCGCCCCGGAAGAACTTATCTCAGTAATACTGGGAGAAAAATGATGCTTAAGATAATTGCGGTTTTAGCGTTGGCAGCGAGCCTGACAGGTTGTGTCGTGGCACCGGCATATGGCCCTTATGGCTACGCCCCGGCACCGGCATATGGATATGCGCCCGGCTACGTGGTGGCACCCTCGATCGCTATCGGCGTCGGTGGCGGCGGCTGGCATGGCCGTTAAGATGCAGTCGCCTGGATGTAATGGGCTTGGGGGTAATCGATAGCCCTGCGTTTAAAAACCGATGTGCCTGAACAGGATGCACCCCGCAGGATGCACCAGGAGAATGCGCCTGCAGGACGTACCCAACAGGATGCATCCAGTGCGCCGGTAACAACCCTCCGTTACCGGCGCACCGTCCGTTGCTTTGGCGGGCTCACAGAACTCGACGCAAACCCACCGGTACAGGCACTATCGCTCGGCCCTCGCGGTTTCGCGGTTGGCATCGGTCACTGTCAGCGCCGTCATATTGATGATCCGCCGCACGGTCGAACTGGAGGTCAGAATGTGGACCGGGGCGTTCGCGCCCAGCAATACCGGGCCGACCGCCACATTGCCGCCGGCCGCGGTCTTTAACAGGTTATAGGCAATATTGCCGGCATCGACGTTGGGGCAGACCAGTAAATTGGCCGACCCCTGCAGCCGGGACATCGGCAGAATACGCGAGCGCAGAGCCTCGTCCAGCGCGCAGTCGCCATGCATTTCACCGTCGATTTCCAACTCGGGCACGCTTGCAGTCACCAACTCCAGCGCTTGCCGCATTTTGGTACCGGATGCAGCACTGCCGGAGCCGAAATTGGAACGCGACAGCAATGCAACCTTGGGCGCCAGATTCAACCTAGTCATGCTTTCCGCTGCGGCGATGGTGAATTCGGCAATTTGCGCCGCGCTCGGATCGTCGTTGATATGAGTATCGACCAATGCCACCGTACGATCGTCGAGCAGCAGGATATTCATCGCCGCATAGGTTTGCGCGCCGGCTTTGCGGCCGATGACCTGATCGATAAATCGCAAGTGGTCGTGATAGGCCCCCACCGTACCGCACACCATGCCGTCGGCATCGCCGAGCCGCACCATCATCGCGCCGATCAGCGTCAGGCGGCGACGCATTTCGACCCGGGCCATTTCCTTGGTGATGCCGTCGCGGCACATCAATTCCCAATAGGTGGTCCAGTACTGGTGAAAGCGTTCGTCATAGCCCGGATTTGTCACTTCCACATCGTGGCCCAGGCGCAGGCGCAAACCATATTTTTCGATACGGGCCATCAACACTTCCGGGCGCCCGACCAGGATCGGGTGGGCGAGCTTTTCGTCGACGATAACCTGTACCGCGCGCAGCACCCGCTCTTCCTCGCCTTCGGTAAACACCACGCGCGCCTTACCGCCATCACGCACAATCTGCTTTGCCGTGGCAAACAACGGCTTCATAAACGCGCCGGAACGGTAGACAAATTGTTGCAACTGCGCGGCATAAGCGTCCAGATCCTGCAGCGGGCGAGTGGCCACGCCGCTTTCCATCGCGGCCTTGGCCACCGCCGGCGCAATGCGCACAATCAGACGCGGATCGAACGGCTTGGGAATCAGGTATTCGGGACCAAACGAGACGCCATAGGCCCCATAAGCCGCGGCAACCACGTCGTTCTGTTCTTCCTCCGCCAATGCCGCGATGGCGTAGACCGCCGCTTTTTCCATTTCAGGCGTGATGGCGGTGGCGCCCACATCCAACGCGCCGCGGAAAATATAGGGGAAACACAGGACGTTGTTAACCTGGTTGGGATAGTCGGAACGGCCGGTCGCGATGATGGCGTCGTCGCGCACCGCCAGCACCTCTTCCGGGAGGATTTCCGGCGTCGGATTGGCCAAGGCCAAAATCAGCGGACGCGCGGCCATGCGCTTGACCATCTCGGGCTTCAACACGCCGCCCGCCGAAAGACCGAGAAAAATATCCGCCCCGTCGATCACCTCGTCCAGCTTGCGGGCTTGGGTTTTCTGCGCAAAACGTATTTTCTGCGGGTCCATCAAGGTGGTGCGGCCCTCGTACACCACCCCTTCAATGTCGGTTACCCAGATATTCTCCCGCGGCAAACCCAGCTCCACCATCAGCTCGAGGCAAGCCAGGGCGGCTGCGCCGGCGCCGGATACGACAACCTTGACCTGCTTGATATTCTTGTCCGCGACCTTCAAACCGTTGATAAAGGCGGCGGATACGGTGATCGCGGTGCCATGCTGGTCGTCGTGGAAGACCGGGATTTTCATGCGCTGGCGCAATTCGCGTTCAACGGTAAAACATTCCGGCGCCTTGATGTCTTCAAGGTTGATCCCGCCGAAAGTCGCTTCGAGGCCGGCGATGATATTGATCAGTTTGTCGGGATCGGTTTCGTTAATCTCGATGTCGAACACGTCGATGCCGGCGAATTTTTTGAACAGCACGGCCTTGCCTTCCATCACCGGCTTGGACGCCAAGGCGCCGATATTACCCAGCCCCAAGACCGCGGTACCGTTGGTAATCACACCCACCAGATTACCGCGTCCGGTATAGCGAAACGCATTGAGCGGGTCGGCGGCGATTTCTTCGCACGCGGCGGCAACGCCCGGGGTATAAGCCAGCGCCAGATCTCGTTGAGTGACCAGGGGTTTGGTGGCGGTGACCGAGATCTTTCCCGGTACCGGAAATTCGTGGTAATCGAGTGCAGCCTGCCGATCTGTCGTGTTCATATTTTTCCCTATCTCCGAGCGCCTTTGCGGCGCGAGTCAAATGACAATCTCGCCACACCGTTTTATCCAGCGAGGCCGTTTTTTTGTACTGCATGCCAACAAATGGGCAGCGTAGATGCCGGAAAATGAGACCGGAGGCCGTTGCCCTGGCCCCTACGATTTTCCTGATAATTCTCGTCGCCACCCCAGACATGCACTTATTCTAGGCAGGATTCATAACAAGAACATTTGGATTTGATATGATCCCATTACCTTTTTATGATGGTGAGGCACGTTATGGCAGTCTTCGACCCCAACGCGGTTGTCCGAAAACTGGCAACACGTCTAAAAATGCGGCACCTCACGCTGCTACTGCAAATTCAGCAACACGGCTCGCTGACGCGAGCGGCGGAACACCTGGCCAGCAGTCAGCCTGCCGTCACCAATGCCCTGGCGGATCTGGAAAACATGTTTGGGGCGCCGCTGTTTGATCGCTCCGTGCGTGGCATGGCCCCCACGGCGCTGGGTCAAGTTGTCCTGGCCAGAGCGCGGGCCATGACCGAAGATCTCGATCATTTGGTGCGGGATATGGAGGCGGTCGCGTCCGGGCACGCCGCGCACCTGCATCTCGGCGTCACCTCGTTTATCCCCGGTCAAATGGTATCGGCGGCCATTCAACGGGCGCGTTCGGAAGAAAATCGGCGCTTGAGCGTGACCATCCACGAAGGAACCAGCGATCAACTGCTGTCCCAATTGCAAGACCATAGCGTGGACATTGTCGTGGGACGAGCCTCCTCCGCCATCGATCTGCAGCAAGTCGCCGTCGAAGTGCTATACCGCCAGCAACCGCGCCTGATTGCCAGCCGCCGCTTGGCCGCGCGACTCGCACGCTCGCGGCTGGACTGGCACACACTGCTGGAAATGGACTGGATCCTGGGCGCGCCGCACACTCCGATGCGCGAGCAGGTAGCCAATATTTTTCTGGGCGCGGGCCTTACGCCGCCCACACCCGTGGTCGAAAGCTATTCATCGAAGCTGATCGGCGAGATGATCGTTGCCGGCGAGAAATCGGTCTCTATCGTTCCGGCGGATATCGCCGAAGAATTGGTGCGCATAGCGGGCGTCGCCATCGTCCCCTACTCGTTCGAGTGGACCTTGCCGCCGATTGCCATGTTTATGCGCATCCAGGAACCGCGCCGCCTGGCGGATCGATGGTTCGCCGATGCGCTGCGTCATGTGTGCCAGGAGACATATGCCAGAGCGTTGGTGTAATGGCATACGACTTCCCGTGTCACCTCACACGCGATAGCCCTTAATAAATCTTCGGTGATCGGCCGGTCCGACGACATTGCCGCGTGCCGCAAGGTTGCGTTGATCGTTGTCACGCATCGACCATCCATGCTGTCGTCCCCGGGGATTAAAGCGGATAGCAAATGCTTGTGAAAATGGCGAGAGGCAGTTGTCTTTGCGAATGCCACCTCAGTCCCTCATCTCGCAAACCGTTGCCGATACTCCAGAGGCGTCAGCGAGGTCAGTTCCTTGAACATGCGGCGCAGATTGGAATCGCTACTGAAACCCAGTTCTGTGCTGAGGCTGCTGACTGGCGACGAGGTGCGAATAAGGCGTTCGCTGACCTGGTTCAGTTTGATACAGCGGGCATACGCCGCAATCGCAATCCCAGTTTCGCCGCTCACCTTGCGTGCGAGCGTGCGCTCCGACATGCCAAGTTGCTCCGCCAGTCGTTGCACCGTAATCTGTTCGGCCGGCAATTGCTCGACCAGCGCATGCAACTGGCGCAGCAAACTGCTGGACTGCTCAATCAGACTCATTGCCTGAAAGGCCCTGTGAGGTTGAACGGGACGGGGAAGTACCATCAGATTAACCAGATCGCGCATCACGTCAGGGCTGACATGCTGCTCGATCAGCGCATGGGCAATCGGCAGATAGCCGTTCACGCCAGACGCCGTGGCGGTATGCGCGGTGAAGATGCAATTTCGCTCGCTTTGCCATTTCACCTTCTCGTAGCGCTGCGCCATCGCCCCTGCCAACCACCATGTGACGGTTGCGGGCTGCTCATTCAGTTGTCCGCTTGCGGCTAGCAGACAGACGCCACTGCAATAACTCCACAGCCGCAATTTTTTGGGGCGCGTCGCCAGAATCGATATGAGGCTTGCGTTGGCGACGATGGTGCTCTCCACCTGTTGCGCCGATTCGGCCCAGAAGCCGGGTAACAGGATTGCGTCAAGATTGGCGTGATCCAACGACTTGGCAACATGCAATGACACGCCCTGAGCACATTCAATAGCACCGGCGCGCAGCGCAACGTAATGCGTTTCGAAGAGCATACGGTTCGCCCGACGATTGGCCGCATGGAGCATGTCGGAGAACGCGAATAACCCTGCCGGCATACAGCCCGGGAACAGAAGCAAACCAACTCGAAGTGGCTTTTGCATGGCAGAAAAAGAATTGATTATGTCTAATCTCGCCATTCTCAACCGGTTTTCACGTCGACACAATAGAGTCTCCTCCCAGAGGCTTGATCATGAAAATTCACCAGCTTCGCAACGCGACAATCATTGTGGAAATCGGGCCAAATCGGATTTTGATCGACCCCATGCTTGCGCCGAAAAATGCACTTCCGCCATTGCGCGTATTCGGCGCAATGCAACGCAACCCGCTAGTCGAATTGCCCGGCTCAGCGGCGACAGCGCTTGAATCGGTCACTCATTGTTTGATCACACATTGTCAGAAAGGTCATTTCGATCATCTGGATCGCGTGGGGAAAAAATGGCTACGCGACAAGCAGATTCCTGTCATTAGCACGCCGCACGATGCAGGTCATTTGTCCAAACGAGGATTGAATGTCCAGCCCTTACCGGAACAGCATGAACAACCGAACCCTTTCCTGGGAGGGCAGATTCGCACGGTCCGCTGCACCCATGGCCGAGGCTTGATCGGGAGGCTAATGGAACATGGAGTCGGCTATCTGATTGAAGCACCGGGTGAGCCCAGCCTCTACCTGAGCGGCGACACGTTACTCACACCCGTTGTTCGAGAGTTCGTGGCTCGCCATCGTCCACAAGTCTGCGTCGTACCCGCCGGAGGGGCGCGATTCGATTTGGGAGGCGACATCATCATGGGCATTGATGAGGTCATCGAGTTCACTCGCCTGGCGCCTGGCACCGTGGTTGCAAATCATCTGGAGGCGCTCAGCCACTGCCCGGTAACACGCTCCGCGCTAGCGCTCGCCGCAAGGAAGGCTGGTGTCGAATCTCGGTTACGCGTTCCGCTGGATGGCGAGGTGTTGCACCTGACGGTTTCGGGGTCACACGCGCAACGGCCGGAAGGGGCTGTTGCGGCTGGTGGTCGCTAAACAATGTGGGCACAACGCGCCTGGCAGAGACCGAGCACGATCCTTTCGCAGCCGTTACGACTCCTGTTCCGCGACGTGCAATTTGAGGTCCAGTGGCTGCAGGGCGCGGACTGCGATCAGCTCCGTGCCGTATGAAAGGTGATCGCGTAGCCATCGGGGTCCCCGGTGACGAAGAAGCGACCGAAGGGGCCATCGGCGAGCGGGCTGAGGATGGCGCCGCCCCGCTTGACAATGAGATCGTGCAGCGCGTCGGCGTCGGCGCAGGCGATCCAGAGCACCATGCCCACGCCAAGCGGCCCCGTTTCGGGAAGCGCACGCAGAGGCTCCCGCAGCGCCAATGGGATCGGCTCGGTCTTGAAAATGACCGCTCCGGGAGGACAGTGCGCCGAGGCTTCGAAACCGAAGATTTCGACGTAGAACTTGCGGGATGCGGCGAGGTCGCGCACCTGCAAGGCGATGAAGTCGGGGCCGATTGGCGTTGTCATACTCGCTCCTATCAAGTAATATCAGTGAGCTGATATTAATATAAGGGCACTGATATGTCAACTGCGAAGCAGGCGCCTCGACGCGGAGTCGACTGGATAGGCTACAACCTGAAGATCACGCAACATCGATTGCGGCTACGCCTGGATGCCGAACTAGCGCGGTTCGGCATCACGGCACCTCAGAACGCAGTCCTGCTTGCCGTCGCCGGCAATCCGCGAATCTCGAATGCCGAGTTGGCTCGCGCGGCGTTCGTGACGCCCCAGACCATGCAGGCGATCCTGGTCAATCTCGAACGCGGAGGCCTGATTGTGCGCAGCCCACACCCGGAGCATGGCCGGGTCATCATGACCGAGCTGACGATGGCCGGTCAAAAGGCCGTAGCCGATGGCGCGAAAGCTGCCGACGCGGTGGAACGGCAGATGCTCTCCATGCTGTCACCTGAAGAGGCCCGGCTTCTTTGCGAGTTCCTCAAGCGTTGTGCCGCCGCCCTGGACGACGAGCCGTACGACAGCCAGGGATTGTCTACGGCTAAGAGCGAGCGTCAGGCCTCTACAAAGACGACGCTAGCCTGAAGTCCGGCGCTTCTCAAAGACGGCGCATTCGCGCACGCTGGGCCGGCCGCTCACAACCGCTCGGTACGGTTCTTGAGCGACTGCTTCCGGGAAACTCGACCGACTTTTGAGGGTCGACAGTTCGCGTCCGCAAAATTTGGAACCGGAAGATACGATCGTGCTCCAGCCGCTAAATACGACCGGGAACAAGCGTACGTAGGCGGTTTCTTTTCCACGTCTAAATCGTGATGACCAGTTCCGAATATGCGGCCAAGTGAACATCAGCAGTGATTAGCCGAAGCGGCTCGCTCATGGCCTGCGCCACCAAAATCCGGTCGAACGGATCGCGATGAATCTCGGGCAAGTCGCGAACCAGCGCGGCATGCACTGCCCGCACCGGCAATTCAACAAAGCCGCTGCCTTCAATCTCGGACACCAAGCGATTGACATCGACATCCAACTTGCCCAAACCCACCTTGATCGACGCTTCCCAAATGCTTGCGCTACTGACAAATACCTCGTCCGCATCGACAATCAACTTACGCGCGGCTTGGGTTAATTTGCGGGAGTCCATCACAGCCCAAATATAGACGTGCGTATCGAGAAGCAGGCGCATTAACGACCCTCGAACGAATCGAGCACGTCGTCGGGCAAAGGTGCGTCAAAATCATCAGCAATGCGGATCTGGCCTTTCAGCGCACCAAAGCGACGCGTCACTTTCACACGCTCCATGGAGACCAGCCTTGCGGTGGGTTTGCCCGCTTTCGCGATAATAATTTCTTCGCCGGCGGCGGCGGCATCGACCAAGCGCGAGAACTGAGTCTTCGCATCGTGGATATTGACTGTTAGCATAGATACCTCGCTGAAGTTAGTCCATGTTAGTCCACACGAGGCTTTTGGTCAATTAAAACGCCATCTCATTACGCTGCTGCTTGACGGTTTGATCTGGTCGTCGGGAACCACACGGGTCAGACAGTACATGGCCGGGCGATTCATTCGCCGCCGATTGGCGCGCTTTCATGGTACGTCCCGGATTGCGTTGCCGGTTACCGCGCCGTGCGTTTAACCGTGGTCTGACCCGTGTTGTTTCTCAATCGAAGCAAAAAATAAAAATCGACTTGATTTATTTCTCCAAATAGGCGAAAAAGTCTTTTCCTTTTTATTTTAATTAAAATGTTCCCTCTCTCGATTAAATCAGCATTTCTGGCTTGTGCTTTTTTTTGTATCTCGCTGGAAAGCATTTCCGCTCACTCGCAAGATGTCGAGCGCAACCGGCTAATTAGCGCGCTGGTGCAAGCTCAACAGGGCGGTAAATCAGGCAATGTCGAAAAAAGCACGGCTGAATTATTATTACAACAAGCCAGGCAAATTAATCAGGGGGCTACACCAGATCAATGGAAAGAAGTGCAAACCGAAGTGTTTCAATCGGTTTCTCAAATGGCCTCGCATGGCGGCGGGATGGTCGACACCTTGACTCGGCTTGGCGTAGCCGACCTTAGTAATGCAGAGATCGCTCACCTGATCACCATTATCGGAGATCCGGTCCTGGCAAAATATACAGCTGCCTCGTCGTCCCCCGCGGCGCAGGAGGAAGTTATGAAAGCCGCGATGGTGGATGGGCAACACATCAACGCGCTTATCAATACGGTCCTGGCCAAGGAAGGCTTGCGGGAAATGCATTGAGATAAATAGTCAATACAACTCTCCCGTTTGACGTCAAAGGTAGCGCGGAGGGCAATCAGGGACGCACCACGAAAATGCGTAAATCAGCGGCAGATGAACCGGCTAATCGGGGGGGCCGTCCACGATTGTTCCCTCTAGCCATCTCGCCGTCACGCACGGCCCGCCCGTCGCAAGCAACACGGAGAAAGAATCTTGAAAAGCACACTCATCCTGGCTGCGCTTGCAGGCTTGTTAGGCGTACCCGTGGCGCATGCGCAAAGCAGCGCGACGTTCATTGGACTGAGCAAGGCTTATCTGAGATACGTGGCCGACCCGAACGGCGAGCAGGGGTGGTTCAGTTACGACGTGCCGCATTGTCGGCAGTTTGGAATGGGAAATATGGAGGATCTCGGGCCACGCTTCCTCCTGCATTTCGTGTTCGAGACCGATCCGATGTCGTCGACCGATCGCCGGGTCGGTGCGATGACCACTATGCACGCGCAGCAAGGGTCCAGCGGTGCTGATCCGGCGATGTTTTTCAAGCTCCCGCTACCGTGGCGCTAGACAGCGCCTATGCCACGTGCGACGGCTAACGTCGTAACATGTCCGATCGTTTAACCGTCGTCTGACCCGTGTTGTTATGCCACTGCACCAGGATAACGATGTGCTGATGGTCCGACTTTTCGGCCCGCTTCAATTCGATTTTACGGCCGTCATCGCGGGCGTCGTCACGTGTACTTCGCGAAGGCGTTTTGCGAACGCCTCACCCATTTGCTGTCCGCATGACGCAGCGTCATTCTGGGGATTCAATATGCTGTCCATGCACACCGGCCCCGACAACTGAACGCGATAGACCGCCTTATAGACAAGGCGGAACTTGCCGGGATTGGTCAAAACGTCCAGTGGCTCCACCTTCACGTCCATTAGGTCGAGTTGCCATACCAGCGTAAGGGGCTGCTCAGATCGGGATATCACGGAGACGACGTGCAGTCGTATTAACTGGCTTGGCTTTGCCGAAATAACTGCCTTTGCGACTTCATCCTGCAGTTGCATCGCATTGGTCGTGACAAGCGACACGGGGATATCGCCTTCGCTGCTTTTAAGCGCGGCTTCCATAGCATCTACGTAAACCTTGCCATTGCGCCCAAAGCGCGTTGGCGAGATTATCGAGTCGTCGACTGCGATCACAAGGCTACGAACCTGGACAGTATTTTCAGGGACCGCTGATTCCCGAACAATTTCAGGCTGCATGCATCCCTCGAGTAACAATCCCATTACCGTTGCTAACAACCAGCGTTCTATCTTCATTCCTCCCCCTTTAGTTATTATCTGAAAAGACCTTGCATGCGTTTTGTCGAGAGATTAAAGCACATCTTCCCTTCATGTCGCCAAAAATCGGACGTTGACCCATCGGTATTTCAACACCGAATAATCAGTCACCTGGGACCACCGGTTTAGACATTACTTCTGTTCAATACGCTTCCGATAAGCAGTGACGCGACACGTGCGGGATTCCTGCGTACCACGAGCGAACTGGTAATTGCGAACATGCCGATTTTGATTTTTATCTATGCATGGTTCGATGACCAGTTACCGGATATATGGCCTGCGACGCAACGGCAGCACCCCAACAAACGGTAATGACTAACGCCGCCCCAAAAAGAAAAAGGGCTACAGACCGAAATCTGTAACCCCTTAATTCTTTGATTCTTGTGGTCGGGGCGAAAGGATTCGAACCTTCGACCCTCTGGTCCCAAACCAGATGCGCTACCAGGCTGCGCTACACCCCGACGAGCCAAAGAATTTAACATGGTTGTTTAACGAAGTCAATCATGGACGTTCGGCCTATCATCGGGCTGACACGTGGCTGGCTTACACTACTCTCTTCTGAATAGGTCATCCCTCATCTATGAATTTGATTTTGTGGCGCCATGCCGACGCTGAAGATATGCCCGAGCGGGCCAGTGATTTGCAAGCCGGCGATATGTCGCGTCCGCTGACGCAACGGGGCAGGAAGCAGGCCAAGGCGATGGCGGAGTGGGTCTTGGCGCGCGTCGACCCGCAGGCGCAGATACGCGTTAGTCCAGCGGTGCGGGCGGTCGAAACCGCACAGGCGCTGTCCGATCAGTTTCAGATCGTGCGCGAATTGTCTCCCGGCGCGGATGTAGCGGCCGTGCTGGCCGCCGTGGGCTGGCCGGATGGCTTGGGCGGTGCGGGCGACACCGTTATCGTGGTGGCGCACCAGCCGACGCTGGGCCGCGTCGCCAGCCTGTTATTGTCCGGCACGGAAGCCGACTGGGCGGTGCGCAAAGGCGGTATTTGGTGGTTGTCCAACCGGCGCCGGGAAGGTGAAGCCCAGGTTGTGCTGCGTGCGGTAGTGAATCCCGATCTCGTCGCTTAAAAACATCACGCCGCCCTGAGCGCAAGCCAGGCCAATTTTGCCGCCCCGCCGCCTCCGGCCGGGCGAGGCCACCGGCGTCTGCATGCAACTTACGCCATCTCCACGCTAAGCACCTCAATCCCCCATCAACTTTAAGTCATCTAAATAGGGTGTCATTGAATCATCATGTGAATGTCATGGCGACGTCACCGCATATTTCTACATTGTGATTGAAATAATTTGTCACTTTTAGAGGAAATAAGCCATGCGAGAGCTGCCGAATCCGACTCTGCCCTTAGCGTCGATTTCGCTTGATTCCCGGAAGCGCCGTCCTCGCGCCGAAGAACATACGCCGCAAAAAAATTTCAGCGTGGCCTGGGCTCGCAGCGAAGATGAACTACGCGAAGCACAGCGCCTGCGTTACCGCGTCTTTGCCGAGGAAATGGGCGCGCACTTGAATGGCCCGGCAGGGCTGGATGTCGACCAGTTCGATGCGTATTGCGATCATTTGCTGGTACGCGATGCGGATACCCTGGCGGTAGTCGGCACCTATCGCGTACTGCCGCCGGATCAGGCGGCACGTATCGGGCGCCTGTACGCGGAAAGCGAATTCGATATCAGCCGTTTGACCCATCTGCGTAGCAAAATGGTCGAGCTGGGCCGTTCCTGCGTCCATCCCGATTATCGCAGCGGCGCCGTGATCATGGCCTTGTGGGGCGGCTTGGCCGGCTACATGATGCAACATGGCTACGAAACCATGCTGGGTTGCGCCAGCGTGCCGATGGGCGACGGCGGGCATTACGCCGCCAACCTTTACTGCACCTTGCGCGACACGGCGCTGACCGCTCCGGAATACCGCGCCTTCCCCCATACGGCGTTGCCGATCGAGGAATTGTCCACCGGCGCCGCCGCCGCGCCGCCGCCACTGGTCAAAGGTTATCTGCGCCTGGGCGCGAGGATTTGCGGCGCTCCGGCATGGGACCCCGACTTCAACACCGCCGATTTCCTGACCTTGCTCCATCTATCGGATATCAACGCCCGTTATGCACGCCATTTCCTCGGCGAAGCCAGATGATCCAAGGTGACGGCACGCCGGATTCCGGCATGGCCGGATGCAGGTCATATGCTTTACCGCGATAGCCGGCTTTTTTGTTTGCCCCCTGTTTGCCCCCTGTTTGCCCCCTGTTTGCCCCCTCTTAGACCAACATGGCGATCATGTTGGTCTTTTTTTACGCAGGGGAAAAGAAACGCACTGGAGGGAAAACGACAGGCGCGGCGTCGGTCGGGCGAGATCGATGCGGAGAAGGAACGACGGGAGCCCTATGCCGGTCCGAGGCAGTCAATCTTCGGTATACACCACGCGGTAGGCACGCCCGATCTTTTCCCATTCGGCCGCTTCCTGGATCAGGCTGTAGTCGGTCAAGGGATTGTCATTGACCCAGGACTTGGGCACGCGGACTTCATAACTTTGCCCGTCGGCCACGGAGATTTCAGGCAGATCCAGAACCGCCCGGCGGCGGCACAACAACACCGCCAGCCGCAGGCAGAACAATACGCGCCACTCCACATCGCGTGCCTGCGACAACTTGCCCAGCTTGCCGGAATGCCCCAGCACCAGCATCGCCAGACGCGCCTGGTCGGTGCGCGAAAAGCCCGGCATGTCGGCGTTGCTGGCGATATAGGCCGAATGTTTATGGTAGGCGCTGTGTGAAATGGTCAAGCCGATCTCGTGCAACGCGGCAGCCCAGGCGAGAAACCGTTTCGCTTCGACGTGCTGCGGCGTGTCCGAAGGGTCCAGTTGGGTATAAAAGCCGATGGCCAATTGTTTGATGCGGTCAGCTTGGGCGCGATCCACGCTATAGCGGCGCGCAAACCCGTCCACCGTCACGCTGCGCATATCTTCATGGTGCGAGCGCCCGAGCAGGTCGTACAGCACGCCCAGACGCAAGGCGCCGTCGGTGGTATCGGCATAGTCGATGCCGAGTTGATCGAACACCGCCAGCATGATGGACAAACCGCCCGGCAGCACATCGATACGATCCGACTTGAGTGCGACCAGCTTCAGGCGATTGGCGTTTTCGGCCTTGATCAGCGCCCGCTTCAAACGCTCCAACCCGCCCCGGGTGATGCCATGCGTCACCCCCGGATCATTGAAATTATTGGCTTCGAGCAATTCGGCCAAGGCTCGGGCGGTACCGGATGAACCGATGGCCTGGTCCCAACCGGCCTGCCGATACTGGCTTGAAATAATCTGGATTTCGCGGCTGGCGGCCAGTTCGGCCTGACGCATCGTATATTCGTCAACATTACCGCTGGGGAAAAATTGACGGCTATGACTGACGCAGCCGATATACAAACTTTCCATGATCAGCGGGTCATAACCCGAGCCGATGATAAACTCGGTCGAGCCTCCGCCGATATCGACCACCAGCCGCTGACCCGGGCTGGCAGGCACGGAATGCGCGGCACCGGCATAGATCAGGCGGGCTTCTTCGCGTCCTGCGATCACTTCAATGGGAAAACCCAAGGCCTGCTCGGCTTCACCGAGAAAGTCAGGTGCATTTTTTGCTACGCGCAGGGTATTGGTCGCCACCGCGCGCACGTTGTCGGGATGAAAATCGCGCAGCCGTTCGCCAAAACGCTTCAAAGCGGTCCAGCCGCGTGCTTGAGCCGCGCGATCCAGGTATTTGTCGCGCGACAGACCGGCGGCCAGACGCACCGATTCGCGCAACGCATCGACCGGATAGATCTGGCTGCCGGCCGCGGTGTCCTCGACCCGGCCGACGATCAGGCGAAAGCTATTCGAACCTAGATCGACCGCGGCAAGAAGTTTGGGATGATTGACCATAGTTCATAGAGAGAAAAGTTTCGCCCAAGCATCAGAACGTCATCCTGATTAGAACGATACTTTCATTTGGAGAACGGAATGTGACAATATAAGCGTCACTGTCCCGTAATGATACTGTGAGAATGTTGAAACACCACATCAAATATAACTCAAGCCCAACGGAATCCATGCATTACCCACTGCTGAACCGAGAGCTTGGCGTGCTGAGCTTCAATGAGCGCGTCCTGGCACAGGCAGGCGACCCGCTGGTCCCCTTGCTGGAGCGTCTGCGCTTTATTTGTATCACCAGCAGCAACCTCGACGAATTTTTCGAGGTGCGCATGGCCGGGATCCAGGAACAGATGCGCGACAACCCTGGGGCGCTCGCGCCCGACGGCATGTCCTTGCAGCAGGTTTATGCGCTGGTGGTCGAACGGGCGCAAAAAAGCGTGCAGAAGCAATATGCCACTTTGCAGGATATTGTTTTGCCGGCGCTGCAGCAGGAAGGCATCTTTTTCCACATGGCGGAAACCTGGAACCAGGCGCAGACCGATTGGGCCCGCGACTACTTCATGCACCAGGTCTTGCCGGTCCTGACCCCGATCGGACTGGACCCGGCCCATCCTTTTCCGCGGGTGTTGAATAAAAGCCTGAATTTTGTGGTCGAGCTGGAAGGCAACGATGCCTTTGGGCGCAAAGCGGTAATGGGCATTGTCCAGGCCCCGCGAGCCTTGCCGCGCCTGGTGCGGATGCCCGAGGAACTGTCCGGCTATCCGCACGGCTTTGTGCTGCTGTCTTCGTTTATGCAGCGCTTCGTCAATAAATTGTTTCCGGCCCTGACCGTCGTCAGTTGCACCCAATTTCGGATTACGCGCAACAGCGAATTGTTTGTCGACGAAGACGAAATCACCAATTTGCGCGATGCCTTGCAAGGCGAACTGCCGGCACGCCATCTGGGCAATGCGGTACGGCTGGAGGTGTCGGCCGGCACGCCGCTGCATCTGGTACGGCGCCTGCTCGACGAAAGCGGCTTGAGCGAACGCGATTGCTACCGGGTCAACGGCCCGGTCAATCTGGTGCGATTGATGTCGCTGCCGGATATGGTGGACCGTCCCGACCTCAAATTTGTGCCGCACGTCCCGGCCACGCCCAAGGTGCTGCTCAACAATCCTTCGATGTTCGACACCATCGACCAGGGCGACCTGCTGCTGCATCACCCTTACGAGAGCTTCCAGCCGGTGCTGGAACTGCTGATCCAGGCCGCCAAGGACCCGCATGTGGTGGCGATCAAGCAAACCATCTACCGTACCGGTTCCGACTCGCCGCTGATGGACGCGTTGATGCAGGCAGCGCGCAACGGCAAGGAAGTGACGGTGGTGGTCGAGTTGCTGGCGCGTTTCGACGAAGAAACCAATATCAATTGGGCGGCGCAGCTTGAAGCGGTCGGTGCCCATGTGGTGTACGGCGTGGTCGGCCACAAATGCCACGCCAAAATGATGCTGATCGTGCGCCGCACGGTGCGTGACGGCCAGCCGCAATTGCGGCGTTATGTGCATTTGGGCACCGGCAACTATCATCCGAAGACTGCGCGTCTATATACCGACTTCGGCTTGATGACCTCGGAACCGAAGATCTGCGAAGACGTGCATTATGTGTTCCAGCAACTGACCGGCATCGGCGGTCAGTTGCACTTGAATCAATTGTGGCAATCGCCATTCACCCTGCACGTCAAGTTGGCCGAGGCGATCCGCCGCGAAGTCGCCAATGCCAAAGCCGGCAAAAAAAGCCGCATTGTGGCCAAGATGAACGCCTTGCTGGAACCGACCGTGATTGCCGAGTTGTATGAGGCTTCGCAAGCCGGGGTAAAGATCGACTTGATTGTGCGCGGTGTGTGCGCCCTGCAACCGGGCGTACCGGGTTTGTCGGAAAACATCACCGTGCGCTCAATCGTCGGGCGTTTTCTGGAACACCATCGTATCTATTATTTTTATGCCGATGGCGAAGAACAGGTTTATCTGTCGAGTGCCGACTGGATGGATCGCAATCTGTTCCGGCGCATTGAAGTGGCCTTTCCGATCAATGACCGCAGGCTCAAGCGCCGAGTGATTGCCGAAGGGCTGTCGGCGCTGCTCGGCGACAATCAGTCGTCATGGTTGATGCACACCGATGGGCAATACCATCGGCGCCGCGCGGGCAAGACCTTGCGTAATGCCCAGTTGAGTTTGTTGAGCAAATTCTGCGGTTGATCTCACCGCTGGAACCAACCTTGCAACCTTGAACCGGCTGGGGCCGGTTCAAGTCGGCGCAGCGGCTGCCAACGCTGCCAAGAGGCTTGAGGACGCTACGCCGTCGAGTCGGCGCCCGCGGCGGCACCGGCCAGCCGTTGCGTGCGATGCAACGGAAATTTCACCGAAAACTCGCTGCCCCGCCCTTCCTCGCTGGTCACCACCAACTGCGCTTCATGGCGTTGCAGCACATGCTTGACGATAGCCAAGCCCAAACCGGTACCGCCGGTATCGCGCGAGCGGCTGCCGTCCACCCGGTAAAAACGTTCGGTCAAGCGCGGGATATGTTCCGCCGGAATGCCCACCCCGGTATCGGTCACGCTGAATAAAGCACCATCGTCCAACGCCTGCCAGCGCACCGAAATCTTGCCGCCTGCGGGCGTATAACGTACGGCATTGCCCACCAGATTACCCAGGGCCGAGGTAATTTCGGCTTCCGAGCCCATTACGGTGACCCGGTCGTCGCTCTCGAACACGATCTGATGCGCGCCGCCCGACAACACGCGTAAATCGTCATCGACGTGGCGCAGTACCGCTCGCATATCGACCGGCGTATCGTGCGGCGGGCGCGTATCGCCTTCCAGCTTGGCCAGCACCAGCAAATCGCTGACCAGGTACTGCATGCGTCCGGCCTGCTGCTGCATGATATCCAGATAGCGAATCCGGTCTTCTTCCGACAAGCTGAGCTCACGCATGGTTTCAAGAAAACCCGAGAGCACAGTCAGCGGCGTTTTAAGTTCATGCGACACATTGGCCACAAAATCGCGGCGCATCGAGTCGATACGCTCCAGTTCGGTAATGTCCTGTGTCAGCAGCAGTTTGCGATGATCGCCGTACGGCACCACCTGAACCGAGAGCACGTTCTGGCGTTTTCCGCCCATGCCGCGCATACGCAGTTCTTCATCGTATTGATTCGCGTGCAGATACCGCACGAAGTCGGGCTGGCGAACCAAATGCGTGATTTGCTGGCGCAGGTCGCGCCGCGCATCGATGCCGAAGTGCTGCTCCGAGATGGCGTTACACCATTCGATCTGGTTCGAGTCATCCAGCATCACCACGCCGTACGGCGAAGCCTGCATGGCCTGGATAAATCGCGAATGTTGATGTTCCACTTGCCGTACCTGGGCATGCCAGCGCTTGGCCAGCTTGTGCAAGCGGTAATAGATTTCGCCCCAGACCCCGGGGGCACTCGGCACCTCGCCATATACCGGCGCATCGAGCAAGCGCCACAGGCGCTGCGTATGGAAGGTATTGAACAGGGTATTGGCCACCAGCAACAGCACCGCGAAAATGAGACCCAGCCGCACACTGCTGGTCACCAGCGCGATGACTGCTGCCAGCGCTGCCAGCAGGAGCAAGGACGCGATCGAACGCGCCCAGATAATGTTCATAGTCAGGACAACCTGCGGAGTGCGATCCGTGTGCTGATTAATGGACTGAATAATGGACTGAATAATGGACCGATCAATTGACCGAATAACGGCCGTCCCATCTGTCCACTAAGCCGTCTTGGCGAGGCGATACCCGCTGCCTCGCACGGTTTCAATCATAGCATCGCAGCCGGCGGGCTTGAGCGCTGCCCGCAAACGCTTGATATGCACATCGACCGTGCGCTCCTCGACGAACACGTGATCGCCCCAGACCTGGTCCAGCAACTGGGTCCGGCTATGTACCCGCTCCGGATGCGTCATAAAGAAATGCAGCAGGCGGAATTCGGTCGGGCCAAGCTCAAGCTTGACCTCTGCGCCTTCGTGCTGAGCCGCCACGCGGTGGGTCGCGGGGTCCAGCCGCACGCCGTTGATCGCGACCACATCTTCAGTCAGTTGCGGCGCGCGGCGGCGCAGTACCGCCTTGATGCGCGCCATCAACTCTTTCGGCGAGAACGGTTTGGTGACGTAATCGTCGGCGCCGATCTCCAGTCCCAGCACTTTGTCCTGCTCATCGCCCCGCGCCGTCAGCATGATGATAGGGATATGCTTGGTGCGTTCATTGCTGCGCAAATCGCGCGCAAAGTTGATGCCCGATTTGCCCGGCAACATCCAGTCCAGCAGAACCAGATCCGGCAACACATCGCTGATCAGGTTTTGCGCCTGCTCGGCGTTGTATGCGCGAATCGCACAGTGACCCGCATGTTGAAGGTTGACCGAAATCAATTCGGAAATGGCGGGCTCGTCTTCGACGACGAGAATACTGCTGGGCATCGGCACCTCGGTCTCTTTTCTAAAAATTCGTGATCAACCGAGCGCTTCGCGTTCGAGTTGTTCACGCGGAACGTGACGTACGTCAGTTCCCTTGACGATGTAAATGATCAGCTCGGCAATATTCTTCGCATGGTCGCCGATACGCTCGATCGCCTTGGCAATAAACAGGTAATCCAGGCCCACGGAAATGGTGCGCGGGTCTTCCATCATGTAGGTCACCAGCTTGCGCACAAAAGCCCGGAATTCTTCGTCGATGGCTTTATCTTCGCGCACGATTTGTGCGGCAGCCACTGTGTCGAGCCGCGCCAGGGCGTCCAATGCATGACGCAGGATATTCACGGCCATTTCACCGGACATCTTGATCTCGGTAATATTGACCGTGCGGGCATTGCCGTCTTCGAGGATACGTTTGGTCCGCTTGGCGATTTTTTCCGCTTCGTCGCCGGCGCGTTCGAGATTCGCCACGGTTTTCGAAAACGCCATCAGCAACCGCAGGTCGCGCGCGGCCGGCTGGCGCCGCGCAATGATGTTGCTGCATTCTTCGTCGATTTCGACTTCCATCGTGTTCAAACGATTTTCGGTTTCAATCACGCGATCCGCGATCTGGACGTCGAAGGTATTCAAAGCCTGCATCGCCGTAATAATCTGCGATTCAACCAAACCGCCCATTTCCAGCACCTTCGAACTGATATCGTTCAGGTCTGCATCGAACTGGCTGGACAGATGTTTATCGGACATGGTTTTTGCTCCTAACAAATTCTTTGGTTACTCATACGGCAAAGCGCGGCTTGACGTGCTTTGTGCGGATCAACCAAAGCGTCCCGTGATGTAATCCTCGGTTTCCTTGCGCACCGGCTTGATAAAGATTTTTTCGGTTTCACCGAACTCGATCAATTCGCCAAGGTACATATATGCAGTGTAGTCCGAGCAACGCGCAGCCTGTTGCATATTGTGTGTCACGATCACCACGGTGTAATCGTCTTTCAATTCGGCGATCAGCTCTTCAATGCGGCCGGTCGAAATCGGGTCGAGTGCCGAACACGGTTCGTCGAGCAACAGCACTTCCGGGCGAATCGCAATCCCACGGGCGATACACAGGCGTTGCTGCTGACCGCCGGACAGGCCATAACCGCTCTGTTGCAGCTTGCCCTTCACTTCGGTCCAGAGGGCGGCCTTGGTCAGCGCCCATTCAACCCGATCGTCCATTTCCGAGCGCGACAGCGTTTCGAACATCTTCACGCCGAAAGCAATATTGTCGTAAATCGACATCGGAAACGGGGTCGGCTTCTGGAACACCATGCCGACACGGGCGCGCAGCAGCGAAATATCCTGTTTGGCGGTCAGCAAGTTCTCACCGTCCATCATGATTTCGCCTTCGGCGCGCTGCTCCGGATAAAGCGCGTACATCTGATTGAAGGTGCGCAACAAGGTCGACTTGCCGCAGCCGGACGGGCCGATAAACGCCGTCACCTTATTCGCCGGAATCCGCAGATTGATATTCTTCAGCGCGTGATATTTACCGTAGAAGAAATTGAGGTTGTTGACCTCGATTTTCGGTGTCGTCGCAATCACGGGTTGCTCAGTATCAAGATTGCGTCGGGTCGCCGTAAAGGCAGTTTGCGCTTGGGTCATGGCTCCGGCCTCTTACTTTTTCGAGAAGATTGCGCGCGCCAGGATATTTAATCCAAGCACACCGATCGTGATCAGGAACACCCCGGCCCAGGCAAGTTTTTGCCATTGCGGGTAGGGGCTCATCGCAAATTGATAAATCGTCACCGGCAAGTTGGCGATCGGCTGGCTCAGGTTAAAACTGAGAAACTGATTCGACAGCGAGGTGAACAGCAACGGCGCCGTTTCTCCGGTAATCCGTGCAATCGCCAGCAAGATACCGGTCATGATGCCGCCGACCGAGGCTTTCAGCGTCACCGATGCGACCACTTTCCATTTGGGCGTGCCCAGCGCAAAGGCGGCTTCGCGCAAGGCATTCGGCACCAGCTTCAACATATTTTCGGTGGTGCGGATAATAATCGGAATTTCCAGCAGAGTCAGGGCGATCACCCCGGCCCAACCGCTAAACCGGCCCGTCCGCGCCACTACCGCGGTGTAGACAAACAAACCGATCACGATCGACGGCGCCGACAACAAAATGTCGTTGATAAAGCGCGTAATGCTGGCCAGCCATTTACCTTGACCATACTCCGCCAAATAAACCCCCGCCATCACGCCGAGCGGCGCGCCAAAGACGGTGGCCAAGCCCACCAGCATAAAACTGCCGACCATCGCGTTGAGCAAACCGCCGCCGTCAGTATTCGGCGCCGGGGTCGACTGGGTGAAGAGTTCGATCGACAGTCCGCCGACACCGAGCCGCAAGGTGGTCCAGAGGATCCAGATCAACCACAACAGACCGAACGCCATCGCCGCCATCGACAGCGCCAGCGCAACCGCATTGGTACGCCTGCGACGGCGCTGCAAGCGCAGACGCGTGGCAATCAAGCTCTCGGACTGTTCAGGCATGGCCAATTTCATTGCCTGATCGTTCATTTTCCGCCCTCCGCTTGTTCCAGGCGCATCAGCATAAATTTGGAGAACGCGAGCACCACAAAGGTGATGACAAACAAAATCAAGCCCAACTCCATCAATGCCGCCGTATGCAGGCCATCCGATTCGCCGAATTCGTTGGCCAGCGCCGAGGTAATACTGTTGCCCGGCGAAAACAAGGACACGTCGTTGAGCAAATTGGTATTGCCGATGACAAAGGTCACCGCCATGGTTTCACCGAGCGCCCGGCCGAGGCCCAGCATCACCCCGCCCACCACGCCGGACTTGGTATAGGGCAACACCACTTTCCACATCACTTCCCAGGTGGTGCAGCCAATGCCATAAGCCGACTCTTTCAGCAGTACCGGGGTCACTTCAAACACATCGCGCATCACCGACGCGACGTAGGGAATAATCATGATCGCCAGAATCACCCCGGCGCAAAGCAAGCCGATACCGATCGGCGGCCCGCTGAACAAGGCACCGATAATCGGCATCGAACCGAGTACGGAACCAAGCGGTTTTTCAAACCAGTCCGCAAAAATCGGCGAGAACACCAGCAAGCCCCACATGCCGTAGACAATAGACGGGATTGCCGCCAGCAGCTCGATCGCCGTGCCCAGTGGACGGCGCAACCATGCTGGAGACAATTCGGTGAGAAACAGGGCGATGCCGAAGCTGACGGGAACCGCAATCGCCAGCGCAATAAAAGAGGTGACGAGCGTGCCGTAAATCGGCACCAGCGCGCCGTAGTGGTCCGCGGGCGGGTCCCACTCTTTGTGCCACAAAAAGCCCAGGCCCAATTTGTTGATCGTGGGCCATGAGGAGTAAATCAGTGAAGCAATGATACCGCCCAGCAACAGCAAGGTCACCAGCGCGGCCAGGCGGGCAAAGCCACCAAAAATGACATCTGCGCTGCGGCTCGGCACACGCCGCGAAGCCGCCGCAGTTTGTTTCATTTGAATGTCGACGTCAGACATATCAGCCCGTTTCCATTACTGCACATTGAGAAAACCACATACTGCGACACAGCTTGTTTGATTCGAACAGGCCGAGGTCCGGGGACCTCGGCCTGCCGCGAAAAAGAGCGGAGCAGTCCGCCCTCCTGATTCATCACTATACTTTACGGCGCCAAAGCCTTGCCGCTGGCGTCTTTGATCTTCGCGGTCCACTGCGCGCGAATTTCCTTGACCACCGAGTCAGGCAAGGAAATGTAGTCCAGCGAATCGGCAGCGCCGCCGCCGTTCTTGAACGCCCAGTCAAAGAACTTCAGCGTTTCCGCGCCCGAAGCCGGCTTGTCTTGCTTTTCATCCATCAGCACGAAGGTCGCGCCGAGGATAGGCCAGGCATTCTTGCCCGGCTCATTGGTCAGGATCTGGTAAAAGCTCTTGGTCCAATCGGCACCGGCAGCAGCGGCTTTGAAGGTATCGACCGTCGGGGCCACCGTGACACCGGCGGCATTCTTCAAGTCCAGATAAACCATCTTGTTCTGCTTGGCGTAAGCGTACTCGACGTAGCCGATCGCGCCCGGCAGGCGTTGCACGAATGCGGCAACCCCGTCGTTACCCTTGCCGCCCGTACCGACCGGCCAGTTCACCGTGGCGCCTTCGCCGACCTTGCTCTTCCATTCGCCGTTCACTTTCGACAAATAGTTGGTCCAGATAAAGCTGGTGCCCGAACCATCGGCGCGGCGAACCACGGCGATATCGGTATCCGGCAACTTCACGGTCGGGTTCAGGGCGGCGATTTCACCGTCATTCCACTTCTTGATCTTGCCCAGATAGATGTCGCCGAGCACCGCACCCGTCAGCGCGATCTGGCCCGGGTTGATACCCGGCAGATTCACCACGGGCACCACACCGCCGACCACTGTGGGAAACTGGAACAGGCCATTTTTTGCCAATTCGTCGTCTTTCATCGGTGCATCGGAACCGGCGAAATCGACCGTTTTGGCCAGAATCTGCTTGATACCGCCCGATGAGCCGATACCTTGATAATTGATCTTGCTGCCGGTCGATTTTTGGTAGGCGTCAGCCCACTTGGTGTAAATCGGCGCGGCAAAGGTGCTGCCCGCACCGGTAATGTCTGTCGCAAAGGCAACCGTGGTCAGCAGCGCGCCAGCCAAACCGGCGATTGTCGTTTTAATCAAGTTCATGGGTTCTCCACCTGGGGTTGACAGAATTCATCTAGCGTCACGAAGCTTAAGGACCCAACATGACATTCATATGACAATGAGGCGCTCATAGGCCCGACATCTTACAGTTACGCTTCAGTTTCCGCATCCAAATCGGCACCTTATCCAAGCCGGCAGGGGCGCGCCGCAGGCCAAGCGAGGTTGCTGAAACACGCGTTTTCCCACAACAAAAATTCAACTAAATCAAATATTTAGATGGTTAAACAAGGATTGCCGGGAGGGGCCGCGCAGGACGGGTCTGCCGCCAGGGTAGTCCCCGGATCAAGCGGGGCAATATGCCGCACTTAAACGGGGTACGATTGTTAGCCAAGTGACTTGATAACAACTTCAAATTGACTTTATTTTGTCATGAAACGAGGCTGAGCACCTCGTTTCACGCTGTGAATCAAGATTCGCGCCCCATTTTTGGCTGACTTCAAGCCGCGGGGTCGAGCGCCGGCTCATTGCGGTTCAAGCCGCGCTTCGGCCGCGCCGTCAAGCCGTCGAGGCGCGCACCACCGCAGCGATCGCCTCGGCATGCAACACCGCGTCAGCCTGGCGGCTGGCTTCAACCATCACCCGCAGTACCGGTTCGGTACCCGAGGCCCGGATCAGCACGCGCCCGGTGCCGGTCAGCGCGGTCTCGGCCTGGCGAATCGCCGTCTGGATCGCGGCATTGCCGCGCCAGTCGGCGTCGGGCCGCATCCTGACGTTAATCAGTTTTTGTGGAAACAGTTTGACCTCATCCAGCATATGTTCCAGGCGCACACCCGCCCGCTTGACCGCGGCCAGCACCAATAACGCCGAGACAATGCCGTCGCCGGTGGTGTGCCGATCCAGTGAAAGAATGTGTCCCGACCCTTCCGCGCCAAGTTGCCAGCCGCGCTCGCGCAACTGCTCCAGCACATAGCGGTCGCCGACCGAGGCGCGCACAAACTCGACGCCCAAGGCCCTGATCGCGACTTCAACCGCCAGATTGGTCATCAGCGTGCCGACCACACCTTCCACACGGCCATCCGTCAGGATGCGGTCACGTGTCAGAATATAGAGCAGTTCATCGCCGTTAAACAGGCGCCCCGAGGCATCGACCACCTGCAAGCGGTCGGCATCGCCGTCGAGCGCAATGCCCAAATCGGCGTGGTTGGCCCGTACCGCGCGCACCAGCGCATCGGGTGCGGTCGCACCAAAACCATCATTGATATTAAAACCGTTCGGCTGAACGCCGATCGGAATCACGTCGGCACCCAGTTCATGAAAAACTTTAGGCGCGACGTCATAAGCCGCGCCGTGGGCGCAATCGATCACCAGCTTGAGCCCGCGTAAATCGAAATTGACCGGGAAGGTGCTTTTACAAAATTCGATATAACGGCCGGCCGCGTCATCGAGCCGGCTCGCCTTGCCCAGTTGCTCCGACGGCGAACAAATCATCTCTTGTTCGAGCTGACGCTCGATGGCGGTCTCAACCTCATCGGGCAGTTTGTTACCGTCGGCCGAGAAAAATTTGATGCCGTTGTCGTAATAGGGATTGTGCGAGGCGCTGATCACCACCCCGGCGGCAAGACGCAAGGCTCGGGTCAGGTAAGCCACCCCCGGCGTCGGCATCGGCCCCGCCAGCATGACGTCGACGCCGGCCGCGGAAAACCCGCTTTCCAGTGCCGCTTCCAACATATAACCGGACACCCGTGTGTCCTTGCCGATCAATACAGTAGGACGCGCGCCGTCGACATAAGCGCGATCGGCGCCGGCCAGCACTTTGCCCGCGGCATAACCCAGGCGCAACACAAAATCAGGCGTAATCGGCGCTTCACCGACCTTGCCGCGGATCCCATCAGTACCAAAATAACGACGACTCATACTTGCCTCACCTGTTTTTATGAGCCCATCCCGCGTTTCAGGATGGCGCTCCGCCTTAAGCTGTCCACTGCCGGCGATTTTTTATCTGTCACGGTTGTTACCGCTATCTCATCCCGCCCGCCTCACGGGTCGCGCGCCAGACCTTGAGCGCATCGACCGTGGCTGCCACATCATGCACCCGGATCAAGGTCGCACCGCGCTCCGCCGCACATACCGCAGCGGCAATACTCGCCGCCACCCGCTCGGGCGCGCTATGGCGGCCGGTGACGGCTCCCAGCATCGATTTGCGCGACAGGCCGGCCAACACCGGCACACCCAGCGCCGTCAACTCGCGCAACCGTGCCAGCAGGGCGTAATTATGCGCGACACTCTTGCCAAAGCCAAAGCCGGGATCAATACTGATACGCGCTCGATCCACGCCGGCACGCTCCAGTTCGACCACGCGAGCAGCCAAAAACGCCGCAACCTCGCCCACCACATCCGGATATTCGGGGTGAGCCTGCATGGTCTGCGGGTCGCCCGCGGTGTGCATCACGCACAGACCGCAAGCCCGGCCCGCCACCGCCTCAATTGCACCGGGTTGGCGAAAGCCCCAGATATCGTTGATCAGGTCGGCACCGGCCGCCAAGGCAGCCTGCATCACGGCGGGTTTGTAGGTGTCGATGGAAAGCGGCACGCCGCAGTCGCGCAAGGCTTCGACCAAGGGCACCACTCGCTCCAGTTCTTCAGCCAACGGCAAGGGCGCGGCACCCGGCCGGGTCGACTCGCCGCCGATATCGATCAGATCGACCTGGTCGGCCAGCATCTGTTCCGCATGCCGTAACGCCGCATCGCGGGCGAGAAATTTGCCGCCATCGGAAAAGGAGTCGGGCGTGACGTTCAAAATACCCATTACCAGCGGCCGGTCCAGCGTCAGACGATAACGGCCACAGCTAAATTCCAGGGGGGTGCGGGATGGAGTGGCGTCAGCGAGTTGAGATGCCATGGTGGTAACCATTGAGAGCGAGATTCCAGGAGCGGCCCAGATTATCCGCGGCCATGCCCGCAGGCGAATAATAAAAAACGGGCTGGTGCCTGGCACCAGCCCGTTTATCTTTCAGGGTGATTCACCCTTTGCTCATCCGACGGCCCGGTTCAGGCTGGCGCCGTAGCGCTGTCTGGCTTGACGTCGGCCGGCACCGGCGTACCGCCGCTCGAAGGCGGGGGGGTATCGCTGGATGCGGTACTGGTCGAGACTTTCGGCGGACGCGGCGGTTTGCCGGCCATGATGTCGTCGATCTGGTTGGCGTCGATGGTTTCCCATTCGAGCAACGCATGGGTCATGGCTTCGACCTTGTCGCGGTTTTCTTCGAGCAGGGTCCGGGCGCGGTTGTACTGCTCGTCGAGAATCCGGCGAATTTCCGCGTCGACTTTCTGCTGCGTGGCTTCCGACACCGTCTTCGATGACATCGCGCCAAACATGCTGTTTTGCTCGGTATCGACGTAGACCATGGTGCCCAGCGAATCCGACATACCGTAACGCGTCACCATGTCGCGCGCCATTTTGGTGGCCCGCTCAAAGTCGTTGGACGCGCCGGTGGACATCGAGTCGAGGAACACTTCTTCCGCGGCACGGCCGCCAAACAGGATGGCGATTTCTTCGAGCATCTTGGTGCGGTACAGATTGACGCGGTCATGCTCCGGCAGTTGCCAGGTAATACCCAGCGCCCAGCCACGCGGCATGATCGAGACTTTGTGTACCGGATCGGCGGTCGGCAGCAGCTTGGCCACCACGGCATGACCGGACTCGTGATACGCCGTATTGCGACGTTCTTCTTCGCGCATCACGGCCGAACGGCGTTCCGGACCCATGAAAATCTTGTCTTTCGCGTCTTCGAAATCTTCCATCTCGACCACACGCTTGCCGCGGCGTGCCGCAAACAAAGCAGCTTCATTCACCAGGTTGGCCAGGTCGGCACCGGAAAAGCCCGGGGTGCCGCGTGCCACCACAGAGGCGTCGACATCGTTCGAAATCGGCACCTTGCGCAGATGCACTTTAAGAATATGCTCGCGGCCGCGAATATCGGGCAGCCCGACAAACACTTGACGATCGAAACGGCCTGGGCGCAGCAAAGCCTTGTCGAGGACATCGGAGCGGTTGGTCGCGGCAATCACGATCACGCCCGAATTGGCTTCGAAGCCGTCCATTTCGACCAGCATCTGGTTCAAGGTCTGTTCGCGTTCGTCGTTGCCGCCGCCGGTACCCGCGCCACGATGACGGCCGACCGCGTCGATTTCATCGATAAACACGATACAAGGGGCGTGCTTCTTGGCCTGTTCGAACATGTCGCGCACTCGCGCGGCGCCGACACCGACGAACATTTCAACAAAGTCCGAACCGGAAATGCTGAAGAACGGTACTTTGGCTTCACCGGCAATCGCACGCGCCAGCAAGGTCTTACCGGTACCCGGAGGGCCGACCAGCAACACGCCGCGCGGAATACGCCCGCCCAGCTTCTGGAATTTTTGCGGATCGCGCAGGAAATCGACCAGTTCCGAGACTTCTTCTTTCGCCTCGTCGCAACCGGCCACATCGGTGAAATTGATCGCATTGTTGTTTTCGTCGATCAGCCGCGCGCGCGACTTGCCGAACGAAAACGCCCCGCCCTTACCGCCGCCCTGCATCTGCCGCATCATGTAGAACCAGAAGCCGATCAGCAGCGCAATGGGACCGAACGAGAACAGGATGGACATCAACGGATTGGGTTCGTCGTCCGCCTTGCCGCTGACCTGAACGTTGTATTTCATCAGGTCGCTGACCATCCAGATGTCGCCTGGCGAAACGATCTGATATTTATTGCCGTCAGCGGAAGTTACGGTCAGATTCCGTCCTTGAACGGTTACCGCCTTGACCTTGCCCGCCTTCGCGTCATCCATGAACTGGGTATACGGCACGGCTTCTTGCGCGTGCGGCCTGTCAAACTGCTTGAACACCATGAACAGCACGAGTGCTATGACAAGCCACACGGCCAGCTTAGAAAGCATATTGTTGTTCAAAGCCACACTCCTTCACAAATATTGCAGCGCTTTTGCATGCCAATAATCCATTCTAATCCAGTCCGCCACCCCCTGCCATAGCGATTAACTAAGGCAGGCATAGGCGAACCGGGCAATCCGGGGTCCCGCAGCAGGGTTAAACGCAGCTGTTATGGACAGCGGCGATCTAGCCCTGCTTTTTCAGGCCCCGGCCCAAAATAAACGTTTCCGCGGATTTATCGCGTGACGCTTTAGGCTTGCGCGGTGCAACCACTTTAAATTGCCGCTTGAATTTCTCGACAATCTGGCTGTAGCCACTGCCATGGAAGCATTTGACGAGTAAAGCGCCCTCGGGTTTCAAATGCTTTGCCGCAAATTCGAGTGCGAGATCGCATAAATGCTCAATTCGCGCCGAATCGGCAGTCGCCACTCCTGACAAGTTGGGGGCCATATCTGAAAGTACAAGGTCTACTTGTTGAGAACCTACCACCGCTTCGAGTTGACTCCAGACTTCTTCCTCACGGAAGTCGCCGAGGATAAAATGCACGTCGGCAACCGGCTCCATCGGCAGCAAATCGAGGGCGAAAATAGTCCCATTGAGCGAACCGTCTGCGCGTCGCGCCCCCAAGGCCAGCTTGTTGCGCACGTATTGCGACCAACTGCCGGGCGCGGCGCCCAGGTCGACCACGATCTGGCCGGCCTTGATCAGTTTGTCCTGCTCGTCGATTTCCTTGAGCTTATAGGCCGCGCGGGCACGATAACCCTCGCGCTGGGCCAGTTTCACGTAAGGATCGTTGATATGATCGTGCAGCCAGGAATGATTGAATCTATTTTTTGCCATTAAAATTAAGAAAACCTGCGTTTTTACCGAAAACTTCGTTTTTGGCGGATAATGCGGACTTTCGCTGCTCGTCCGCTGCGTGTGCCGTGTTATATGGTGAAAAGCGCGGACGGCACCGGACCATGTTGACCCGTGGAGTTTAACCTCCCGGCGCTCTTTCCCGCCGTGCTTATTTGCCATGCCTTGTTTGCCATGCCTTATTTGGCAGGCTTAGGTACCGGCTTCATTTTACGGCAACCCGTCGCGCCCCGAGCCGGCAGCCCTTGCCACCGCCTTTATTTTAGTTGAGCCAGAGTTTCCCGATGCCAGCCTTATCTTTCACTCCCGCCCAGCGCGCCGCTTTGCGCGCCCAAGCCCATGCGCTCAAACCCGTCGTCATTATTGGCGCGGAAGGTTTGACCGAGCCGGTATTGGCCGAGATCGAACGCAATCTCGTGTCCCACGAATTGATCAAAATTCGCGTATTTGGCGACGATCGCGACGAACGTATCGCAGTCTACGGCACCATCTGCGACCGCCTGAATGCGGCGCCGATCCAGCATATCGGCAAGCTGCTGGTGATGTACCGTCCGGCCCCGCGCGCTCATGCCGAGCTGCCGACCGCCGGTCGCGCCAAGGCCGGTACCGCGGCCGAACCGCTGGATCCGACCACCCTGAAAGGCCGTGCGCCGCGCGTGGTCAAGATCGTCAAGGCCAGCGACATTCCGCTACGTACCAAGCCCAAGAAAACCAAAGTCGTGGTGCGCGGTAACGAGCGCGTAACGGCAGGCGGCACGGTCAAACGCGCGAAAGTGCGGCAAGCCAGCGCCAAGCGCCAGTATCAAAGCAGCAAGTAAGTCGCGCCCGGCCAAACCGCCGGGTGCTGAGCCAGCCGCCCTGTCAGATCGCGACAGGGTGCGCCTGGAAGCCGTGGCAGACCGCGCACTGCGGCATGGAACCCTGAGAATGTCCTAGAGGTGCCGCGCCACCATCGGCAAACGCCACACCAATATCAGCGCAAACACGCTTTGCAAGCCGTAGAAAACCGTGGATACGGCGTGCAGCATGCCAAACCGCGCCGCATAAATCGAATGCCCGACGTCCGTGCCGTGCGCCTCTGCCGTGCTACGCAACACGTTCATCAACGGCTCAAGCGCAAAATACCCGATCAAGGTACAGACCAGCATGGCCAATAAGGGCCAGCGCAGGCGCCGGTACGCGATATCGCCGCGGCGTACCATCTGGTTGCCCAGCGTCAGCAGCAAAATACCGCAGATACAGCCCAGAATCGCCTCGTAGTAAAACAGGCGGCCGGCCACATGCCCGGCATTGATGCGATCCAGCGTCATAAACAACACGGGGGCCACCAGATAACCGATAGTCCATTGGCTACCCGCCCAAATCAGGGCCAACAAGCGAAATAGACGATGGGGCATCAGGGGGATCCGTCAGGCAAACGCCGAAGCGAGCCGGGATTTAAAGCGGGCAAACCCGGCCTTAAGCGTGGTTTGAGCCCGGCTTTTTAAATCGGGGTTTAAATATACCGAACCGCGATAATTTCGTATTCACGGACACCGCTGGGCGCCTGGACCGAAGCAATGTCGCCTTCCGACTTGCCGATCAGGGCACGGGCGAACGGCGAACTGACCGAAATCAGACCGGCTTCCAGATCCGCCTCGTCGTCGCCGACGATCTGATAGGTCATTTTTTCGCCCGATTTCAAGTCTTCGAGGTCGACGGTAGAGGCAAACACCACCCGGCCGTCGGCATCGACCAGCGCCGGATCGATAATCTGGGCTCCGGACAACTTGGACTCAAGCTCGATAATGCGCCCTTCGACAAAAGCCTGCTTCTCTTTGGCCGCGTCGTACTCGGAATTCTCGGACAAATCGCCCTGCGCACGTGCTTCGGAAATCGAATTGATGACGGACCGCCGTTCCTTGGTTTTAAGCTGATGTAATTCTTCTTTCAGCAGATCGGCACCGCGTTTGGTCAGGGGGATGGTACTCATGGACGACTCTTCTAAAGCATTACAGCCGGCGTGCAGGCAGCGCATCCGGCCAACAAAAAAATCGCCGCAGCCCGGTTGCATTCGAAATGCATAAACGCAACCGACCGCGGCATGGTTGTGAGATCCGGCCCATCAATTAAACAAGCGACAACCGGTCTCGGACTGCTTACTAGCCCCTAGTTTAGGCGAGCGTGCAGTCCTTGTAAATCATACACTTCCAGATCGCGCAGATAGCGCAGGCCTTCGACCGCCGCCCGCGCACCCGACATGGTGGTGTAATAGGTCACCCGATTGGCCTGAGCGCTGATCCGGATGGAACGCGAGTCGGCAATCGCCGTGCGGGTTTCGTCGACGGTGGTGAAAACCAGGGCAATTTCGCCATTTTTGATCATGTCGACAATATGCGGACGCCCGTCCTTGACCTTGTTGACCACCTTCACCGGCACCCCGGCCGCTTCAATCGCGGCCGCCGTGCCTTTAGTGGCAACCAGCGGATAACCCAGCCCGTGCAGCAGGCGCGCCACTTCGACCGCCATCGGCTTGTCGGAGTCTTTCACCGTCAACAGCACGGTGCCGCTATCCGGCAAACGTGAGCCCGCGGCCAATTGCGACTTGAACAGCGCTTCGCCGAAGGTCTGGCCCACGCCCATCACTTCGCCGGTCGACCGCATTTCAGGTCCGAGCACCGGGTCGACGGTGGGGAATTTATTAAACGGGAAAACCGCTTCCTTGACGCTGAAGTACGGCGGATTGACTTCTTCCGTCACGCCTTGTTCGACCAAGGTCTGGCCGACCATGCAGCGGGCTGCGATCTTCGCCAGTTGCAAGCCGGTGGCTTTCGACACATACGGCACAGTGCGCGAGGCGCGTGGATTCACTTCCAGCACATACACCACGTCGTTGATCGAGCCGTCGACTTGCACATGCTGCTGAATCGCAAATTGCACGTTCATCAGGCCGATCACGTTCAGCGCGCGCGCCATGGCGGCGGTCTGGCGCTTCATCTCGGCAATCGTCGCCGCGGACAGCGAATAAGGCGGCAGCGAGCAGGCCGAATCGCCCGAATGCACACCCGCCTGTTCGATATGCTCCATCACGCCGCCGATAAACACATCGACGCCATCGGCAATACAGTCGACATCACATTCAATTGCATCGTTCAGGAAGCGGTCCAGCAACACCGGCGAATCGTGCGACACCTTGACCGCTTCGCGCATATAACGCTCGAGATCGCGCGGCTCATGCACGATTTCCATGGCGCGGCCGCCCAGCACATACGAGGGACGCACCACCAGCGGATAACCGATTTCTTCCGCCAGGCGCAAAGCTTCGTCTTCGGCGCGCGCGGTGCGATTAGGCGGCTGACGCAGGCCCAGCGTGTGTAACAATTTCTGGAACCGTTCGCGATCTTCGGCAGCATCGATCATGTCCGGCGAGGTGCCGATAATCGGCACGCCGTTGGCTTCTAGATCGAGCGCCAGCTTCAACGGAGTCTGACCGCCGTACTGGACGATCACCCCTACCGGCTTTTCCTTGTCGACGATTTCCAGCACGTCTTCCAGGGTCAGCGGCTCGAAATACAGGCGGTCCGAGGTATCGAAGTCGGTCGACACGGTTTCGGGGTTGCAGTTGACCATGATGGTTTCGTAACCATCGGCACGCATCGCCAGCGCCGCATGCACGCAGCAATAATCGAATTCGATGCCCTGCCCGATCCGGTTCGGGCCGCCGCCCAGCACCATGATCTTCTTGTTGTTGGTCGGCTGCGCCTCACATTCCTCTTCGTAAGTCGAGTACATGTAGGCGGTTTTGGTCGGAAACTCGGCGGCGCAGGTGTCGACACGTTTGTAGACCGGGCGCACATTCTGCGTCAGGCGCAACTGGCGCACCGCTGCCGGCTGGGCATTGAGCAACTTGGCCAGACGCCGATCCGAGAAGCCGCTTTGCTTCAGGTAGACCAATTCGGCCCGGGTGATGCTGTCCAGCGCACGGCCGGCCAGGGCCTTTTCCTTCAGCACGATTTGTTCGATCTGGGCCAGGAACCACGGGTCAATCGAGGTTTCTTCGTGGATTTCATCGAGCGACATGCCGATGCGGAACGCATCACCCACATACCAGATGCGATCGGGACCGGCCGCGCCGATTTCCTCGACGATGGTATCGCGATCCAGGGTTTTTTCGTCCAGCCCGTCGACTCCGACTTCCAGGCCGCGCAAGGCTTTCTGGAACGATTCCTGGAAGGTGCGGCCAATCGCCATGACTTCGCCGACCGACTTCATTTGCGTGGTCAGGTGCGAATCCGCTTCGCGGAATTTCTCGAAAGCAAAGCGCGGGATCTTGGTCACGACATAATCGATGGACGGCTCAAACGAAGCCGGCGTCTGACCGCCGGTAATTTCGTTTTTCAGCTCGTCCAGGGTGTAACCGATCGCCAGCTTGGCCGCGATCTTGGCGATGGGGAAGCCGGTGGCCTTGGAGGCCAAGGCAGATGAACGCGATACCCGCGGGTTCATTTCGATCACGATCATGCGCCCGTCGGCCGGATTGACCGAGAACTGCACGTTGGAGCCGCCCGTATCGACACCGATCTCGCGCAGCACCGCGAGCGACGCGTTACGCATGATCTGGTATTCCTTGTCCGTCAGCGTCTGCGCCGGGGCTACCGTAATCGAGTCGCCGGTATGGATGCCCATCGGGTCCAGATTTTCGATCGAGCAGACGATAATGCAGTTGTCCGCCTTGTCGCGTACCACTTCCATTTCGTATTCTTTCCAGCCCAGCAGCGATTCCTCGATGAGCAATTCGCGCGTCGGCGACAGGTCGAGACCGCGCTTGCAGATTTCTTCGAATTCTTCGCGGTTATACGCAATGCCGCCGCCCGAACCGCCCAGGGTGAAGGACGGGCGAATCACCACCGGATAACCGCCGCTGCCGGTTTCCAGCGCGATCTCGGCCTGTACCTTGAGCGCTTCCTCAAGGGAATGAGCGATACCCGACTTGGCCGAACCCAGGCCGATACGCGTCATCGCCTGCTTGAATTTCTGGCGGTCTTCCGCCATGTCGATTGCCGCCGGCGAGGCGCCGATCAGCTCGACCTTATACTTTTCCAGGATGCCCTGGTGATGCAGATCCAAGGCGCAATTCAGCGCGGTCTGCCCGCCCATGGTCGGCAAAATTGCATCCGGCCGTTCCTTGGCGATGATGCGCTCGACCACTTCCCAGGTAATCGGCTCGATGTAGGTCACATCGGCGGTGTCCGGGTCGGTCATGATGGTGGCCGGATTGCTGTTGACCAGGATCACCTTGTAACCCTCTTCGCGCAGCGCTTTGCAGGCTTGCGCGCCGGAGTAGTCGAACTCGCACGCCTGGCCGATGATGATGGGACCGGCGCCGATGATGAGGATGCTTTTTATGTCTGTGCGCTTCGGCATTGAGCTCTCGCTTATTTGTCGCTTTGATTCAGCTTATTTGTCGGATGAGCACCGCGCGCCAGGCGCGTGGCCCCATCACATTCTGTATTTTTGACTAAAAACTTGCGCGCCCGTTAGCGGGCGCCCGCCTGGCGCGCATCCATCAACGCCGTGAAACGGTCGAACAGGTAAGCCAGGTCATGCGGCCCCGGCGACGCTTCCGGGTGACCCTGGAAGCAAAATGCCGGTTTGTCGGTCAAGGCAAAACCTTGCAACGTGCCGTCGAACAACGACACATGCGTCACCCGCGCGTTGGCCGGCAAGGTCGCCGCATCGACCGCAAAACCGTGGTTCTGCGAGGTGATGACCACCCGCCCGTCATCGAGGTCCTTGACCGGATGATTGGCGCCGTGGTGACCGGTTTTCATCTTGACGGTTTTGGCGCCGACGGCCAGACCCATGATCTGATGTCCCAGGCAAATGCCGAAGGTCGGCACGCCTTGCGCGATCAATTCACGGGTCGCGGCAATCGCGTAATCGCAGGGTTCCGGGTCGCCCGGGCCGTTCGACAGGAACACGCCGTCCGGTTGCAACGCCAGCGCTTCGGCCGCGCTGGCCTGGGCCGGCAGCACAGTGACGTCGCAGCCGCGGGCGGCCAGCATGCGCAAAATGTTGTATTTGACGCCGAAGTCGAACGCGACCACTTTGTATTTCGGCTGTTCCAGCCGGCCGTAGCCGCTGCCCAAGGCCCATTCGGTCTCGGTCCATTGATACGGTTTGTTGGTCGACACGACTTTCGCCAGATCCATGCCGGCCAAGCCGGGGAAGCCGCGCGCCAATTCCAGCGCACGCTCGGCATTGTCGTCGCCGGCCAGGATGCAGCCGGCTTGCGCGCCCTTGTCGCGCAAAATGCGTGTCAGGCGGCGGGTGTCGATCCCGGCCAGCGCGACAACGCCTTGCTCGCTCAGGTAATCGGTCAGGCTTTGTTGCTTACGGAAATTCGAATCGCGTACCGGCAGATCGCGGATGATCAGCCCGGCCGCGTGAACCCGCGACGATTCGACATCTTCGGCATTGACGCCGACATTGCCGATATGGGGATAAGTCAGGGTAACGATCTGGCGCGAATAGCTCGGGTCAGTCAGGATTTCTTGGTAACCGGTCAGGGCGGTATTGAATACGACCTCGCCAACCGTATGGCCGGAGGCGCCTATCGAATAGCCACGAAAAATCGTGCCGTCAGCGAGCGCAAGCAGGGCGGGAGAAAAAGACGGCAACACGGGAGACTCCTTGCGGGAACACCCTGGCTGCCTAATCTTTTGTCCGGGCCAAGCCCGCGCATGGACTCGCAAACAGGCGAATCGCGGCAGGCCGGGCGGCATCCACGCGACACGGCAAGGACTGGGTACGTTGTCGGACACATCCGATCTGACGGTGGATAACCGGATCGGGACGCGGGGCAAGTACAGTCTTGCGGTGAGCGCAGGACGAACGATATTAGAGTCGGTAGGCGCTAGGGTGCAGGTTGAATGGCTTAAACCTTTCAATTATACCCTGCAAGACCCATTCTTTCCAGTCTCAAGCGCAAAAACCAGCCAAGCCCTGGCCTGGAAAGGCCGCTGGACGGGGCTCTACGGGAAACCGGCCGGATCGGCCGGCCGATCTGAAAAAGTCTGGCAGCAGCAGCGTCAGGTGTCGCCCCGCTTAGCCGTCCTGGCGGTTTTTTGCCTTGTCGGCGCTGGCCACCGGCTTGGCGTGGCTGTCGGCGTTGGCCTTGAGTGGAGTCCGTCCCGCGGGTTTCGCTCCAGCTTGGCGCGATACGCCCTTGGGCGCATCCCCGGCTTTGACAGCCGAGGTGTGAGCAACCGGCTTGGCGCTTGCCAACTGAACCGTTTTATCCGTCCTCAACGGTGCCCGGACGGCATTTTTGCCGGTCGCTTGGGCCGCCATTTTGGCGCCGGCTGCCGGCTTCGCGCCGGCATTATTGCCCTTGGCGGGCAGCACGGCGACCACCCGATTATGTGTCGCGCCCTTGAGCGGCTTTTTATCCTGCACGGCGACCGGGGCGGACGCGACACTGACCGGGTCGGATACCCGGATAATCCCGCCGCGCAATGGCGAGGCCTCGCCATGCGAGGCTTGCGCCTGAATCAGGCGCGGCGGATCGGCCGGCAAACTCTGATTAACCGGCAAATGCAGCAATACCACCTGCCCCGGCTTGAACATGGTCTTGCGGGTCCGGTTCCAGTTCTGCACTTGCGAAATCGACACGCCATAACGCAAAGCGATCTGCGCCACGGATTCGGTGCGCTTCACCCGCAAAAATACCTTGTGCGTATCCGGCAAGTCGGGTTCGACCGACAATACCGCGTTCTCCACCACATCGGCACTGATATCCTCGTCGCTGTCGGCGTTTTTCGGCACCAGCAAAGTCGAACCGGAGCGCAAGCGCATGCCGGTGGGAATCTTGTTGATCGAGACCAGCGTTTCCACATCGACGCCAATGCGCTGCGCGAGCGCCGCGGGCGTCTCACGATTGGTGACCGTATAGGTGGTCCACGACGACAACTGGCCATCGTACGATTTCAGGTTCTTTTCAAAACTTTGCGCATTATCGAATGGCAGCAAAATCGGCGACCCGCTGGAGCCGACAATCAAAGGCTGCTTGAAAGAAGGATTGAGCGCCTTGAATTCGTCGAGCGACAAGCCGGCGAGCCTGGCCGCCACGTCGACGTCGATATCGTGCGAGGTCTTGACCGTGACGAAGTACGGGCGATTGGGGATCGCCGGCAAGGTCAGGCCATACAACTCCGGGTGCGCAATAATGTCTTTGACGGCCTGCAGCTTGGGCACGTAATTACGTGTCTCGGCGGGCATTTTCAGGCTCAGGTAATCGGTCGGCAAACCCGCCGCCTGATTGCGTGCGATGGCGCGCTGCACGTTGCCCTCGCCCCAGTTATAAGCGGCCAGCGCCAGATACCAGTCGCCGAACATATCGTGCAAACGCGACAGATGGTCGAGCGCGGCATCGGTCGAAGCCAGCACATCGCGGCGCTGATCCTGGAACATGTTCTGCTTGAGCTTGTAGTCGCGCCCGGTGTCCGGCACAAACTGCCACATGCCGGCGGCTTTGGCCACCGACAGGGCCTGCGGGTTATACGCGGACTCGACGAAAGGCAGCAGCGCCAATTCGGTCGGCATATGCCGCGTCTCAAGCGCGGCGACGATGTGATACAGGTATTTTTGCGACCGGTCCGTCATGCGCTGGACGTAATCGGGCCGCGAGGTGTACCAATTCAACTGGGTCTGCACCAGGTCGTCGTCAAGATCCGGCAACTGGAACCCGGCGCGGATACGCACCCACAGATCGGCCTGTGCGCCGGCCAGCGAGTCGACCGAACTGTGATCGAGGTCGATGGTATGTTCGGCGGAAACCTGTCTTAAAGTGGGGTCAACCTCAGTCGATGAGTTGGCGGTAGTAGCGGCGCCTGGCGCGTTACCGGCGTTCTGCGAACCCTGGGTGGCGCAAGCGGCCAGCAAAAGGGTCAAAAGAGCGGACAAAATCAGACGCATCGAATGTCTCGGCTCCCAAGATGAAACCGGCGCGTAACCGGCGTAAAACTGAACAAATTGGGCTGATCGTAAGGGAAGCACAGACGAACGTCAATGTAATACCCGGCAAAAGCACTTAAAAATTCGATAGATGGCGTGCTTTTATCGTCTTACACCTGAGGTATACGAGCATGCCGCCCGTTTTGGGTCCGACCCCTAACTTTAAATCGGATTAAAACCGGTCTTTCCAGGCGCGCATCGCGGTAAAAGTTTTCAGCCGGTCCCCGGCCAATTCCGCTGCTGGCAAACCCAGCGCCTGAGCCAGATCGGCCTGCACCTGGGCCACCCCCGAGCGCAAAAACGGATTGACTTGCAACTCGTGCGCCAGGGTGGTCGGCACGGTCGGAATAGCCGCTGCGCGCAAACGTTGAGCCTCGACTTCCCAGACCTTCAGCGCCTCGTTATGCGGCTCGGCCGCACGCGCAAAGCGGATATTCGACAGCGTGTATTCGTGGGCGCAATGCACCCGCGTCGCGCCCGGCAAGGCCGACAAAGCGTCGAGCGAAGCCAGCATCTGCGCCGGGGTACCTTCGAACAAACGGCCGCAGCCGGAGGCAAACATGGTATCGCCGCAAAACACCCGTGGCGCCTGCGCCCCGTCAGCCGCCAGAAAATAGGCAATATGCCCGCGCGTATGCCCCGGCACATCCATCACGGTGAAGCTGATGGCGGGTGCCGCCAATTCAATTTGCGTCCCGCCGGCAAGCGCTTCGGTAAGATGCTCGATGGCCTCGCCGGCCGGCCCGTAAACGGGAATATTCCGCGTGCGCAGCAAATCGGCTACTCCGCCGACATGGTCGCGATGATGATGAGTGAGTAAAATAGCGCTTAGCTGCAAACCGTGGGCTTGCAAATAAGCCTCGACGGGCGCCGCGTCGCCCGGGTCAACCACCGCCGCGGCATGGCCGTCGCTGAGCAACCAGAAATAGTTGTCCTGGAACGCGGGAATCGAAACGCAGCTGATTTTTTGCATGGGAATCATGATTCAAACAAGTGAGGTCCGGCGCCAGATCAGATACCACCCCGATCGGATACCACTCCATATGGAGTGCCCGGTCGCGGACCGAATCGGGTATCGTACTGCTAATCTGGAAGGCGCGTGCATGGCCTGCTTGAACGCCGGGCCGGCCGCACCTGTCAGCCTGCCCCACCCTGAATTACCGAACGGCGCATCATGCCAGATCAAACAATTATAGATTGGCCCGCATGGACCGCCTCACCGCCGGGGCGGTATGTGCTCGAATGGGAACAAGCGCAACTCGACCTGATTGTCTCCGACCTGTTCGGTTATCACGCTTTGCAACTGGGTATGCCGCAGCTCGATGCCTTGCGCGAAAATCGCATGCCGTATCGCGGTATCGTGCTGGACACCGAATCCGGCACCAGCGCCCCGTTTGCGGTGCCCGGCATCAGCGTGCATGGCAGCGTTCACCCTCCCGCATCCCGCACCCCCGCGCCGGCGGCTGGAGCGCCCGGGCGCAACGGCCCGGCGCGGCCGGCCGCGGGACCGCTCGGGCGCAGCACCATCTGGTGCGACATGCTGGAGCTGCCGTTCGAAGCGCAAAGTGTCGATTTACTGGTTTTGCCGCATACCCTGGAATTCACCCGCGACCCGCATGGCCTGTTGCGCGAAGCGGAACGTGTCTTGATGCCGGAAGGGCAACTGGTGATACTCGGCTTCAACTCGCTCAGCCTGTGGGGTGTACGGCAGTCGCTGAGCCGCATGACGCAGGCCCAGTTTGTGCCGTCGGCACACGACTTGATCGCCTTTACCCGGCTCAAGGACTGGATCAAATTACTCGGTTTTGAACTGGACCGCGGCCGCTTCGGCTGCTATCGTCCGCCGCTGCTGACCGATAAATGGTTAGGCCGCTGGAATTTCCTGGAAGCCGCGGGCGACCGCTGGTGGCCCATTTTCGGGGCGGTTTATATGATTACCGCGATCAAGCGGGCCAGCGGTATTCGCCTGATTGGGCGGCCGTGGGCCAATAAACCCGCCTTGACCCCGCCGTTGGCCCCAGTAGCCACGCCGAATGTGCGCCAAGCGGGCATCCGTCGCACCCAACCTGCTCACTCTACCGAATCGAAGAAATAATGGAATCCAAGACTGTCGAGATTTACACCGATGGCGCCTGCAAAGGCAATCCCGGCCCAGGCGGCTGGGGCGCCCTGCTGCGCGTCGGCACCCAGGAAAAAGAAATGTTCGGCGGCGAACCCGTCACGACCAACAATCGCATGGAACTGATGGCCGTGATCGCGGCCCTCGAAGCCCTGAAGCGCGCCAGCGTTGCAGTGGTCTACACCGATTCGCAATATGTGCAAAAAGGCATCAGCGAATGGATCCACGGCTGGAAAGCACGCGGCTGGATGACGGCCGCCAAGGCCCCGGTTAAAAATGCCGACCTGTGGAAACGCCTCGACATCGCAGCTCAAGCGCATACGGTAGAGTGGCGCTGGGTCAAAGGACACGCAGGTCATCCCGAAAATGAACGTGCCGACGCGCTGGCCAACAAAGGCGTCGAATCGATCAGCGCTTGATCCGCTTGATCCGCCTGATCTTTACCCGGCTCAAGCTCGCAGTCGCTTGACCACTACGGCGCGTGCCGCCCTGTCATCGGCGCGCCACCCGCTTTTATCTCATCACGTTTTGATGCTTCAAGGAAGTCACCCGCATGCGCCAGCTTATTCTCGATACTGAAACCACCGGACTGAATCCACGTACCGGCGACCGCGTAATTGAAATCGGCTGTGTCGAAATGGTTCAACGCCGGCTCACCGGCAACAACCTGCATTTTTACGTCAACCCGGAACGCGACAGCGACCCCGGCGCCCTTGCAGTGCACGGCCTCACCACTGAATTTCTGAGCGACAAACCGAAATTCCGCGAAATTGCCGATCAGTTGCGCGATTTTGTGCAAGGCGCCGAATTGATTATCCATAACGCGCCATTCGACTTGGGCTTTCTCGACGCCGAATTCGCTTTGCTTGGCCTCCCCTCGTTTCGCAGTCATTGCGGCGAGGTGATCGACACCCTGGTCAATGCCAAAGCCATGTTCCCGGGCAAACGCAATTCGCTGGATGCGCTATGCGACCGCTTCGGCATCAGCAACGCACATCGCACCTTGCACGGCGCATTACTCGATTCGGAGTTGCTGGCCGACGTTTACTTGGCCATGACTCGCGGCCAGGAAAGCCTGGTGATCGACATGCTGGACTCAAACAGCGCCGGCTCATCCTCTCCCGGCGAGACAGTTCTGTCTCTCGATCGCTTCAAATTGACCCTGCTACAAGCGAGTCCGGACGAACTGGCGGCTCACGACAAGGTGCTCGGCGAAATCGACAAAGCCCATAAGAAACCTTGTGTTTGGCGCACCGAACCGGCCCCCGACGAAACGCCGGCCGCATAAAAATAAATCACGCGCATAAACCCGCGCCCCGGCGCAAATACTTTACTAAAGGGGGCGCTCGAATGTTGCGCGGGTGCCGCTTGCAGGTCCGGTATCGCGCACATCGGTTAAAACACTGACACTACGGCATTTTGATTTGGTAATCTAATGTTACGCACCGGCATAGTGTTAGTACCGTGCGATTTTGCCCGACCACTTGCTGCATCGAGCAAAACCTTGAAACCCGGCCGTGCAAAGACGCCGTGCTTTCAAGGCTGTAATGAACCCACCCAGGAGCCGTTAGTGAAAAAACTGTTAGCCGCTGCAACCATTGCCCTGCTTGCCGTATCAACCGGCGCACTGGCAAAAGATTATTCGACCATCCGTTTCGGCGTAGATGCCAGCTACCCCCCTTTTGAATCCAAAGCACCCGATGGCCACATGGTCGGCTTCGATATCGACCTCGGCACCGAAATTTGCCATCGCCTGAATGCAAAATGCGAATTCATCGAAAACGATTTCGACGGCATGATCCCCGCGCTCAAGGGCAAGAAATTTGACGGTATCCTGTCGTCGATGTCGATGACGGCTCAGCGCGAAGAACAAATCGCCTTCTCCAGCAAACTGTTCAACACGCCGACCCGCCTGGTCACCAAAACCGGTTCGGGCGTCCTGCCGACCGCGGATTCATTGAAAGGCAAATCGGTGGGTGTCGAGCAAGGCACGATCCAGGAAACCTATGCAAAAACCTACTGGGCGCCCAAGGGTGTCAACGTAGTGTCCTATCAGAACCAGGATCAGGTCTACGCCGACTTGCTTTCCGGCCGCCTGGCCGCTTCGCTGCAAGACGCGGTGGAAGCCGATATCGGCTTCCTCAAAACCCCGCGCGGTAAAGGTTATGCCTTCGCCGGCCCGGCATTGGTCGACGAAAAAATCCTGGGTAGCGGCGCGGGTATCGGCATGCGTAAAGAAGATACCGACCTGAAAGCCAAGATCGACAAAGCTATCGCCGACCTGATCAAGGACGGCACGTACAAGAAGTTCGAAAAGAAATACTTCGATTTCGACGTGTACGGCGGCTGATGTCGCTTGCGTGAGCCTGCATGAGCCGGATATGCTCGGCTCATGCGGCGACCGCGGCGACGACTGCAGCAGCAACTTCAGCCGCGACTTAAATCGCGGTTCAAGCAGCAATGCACACCACAGGCTCCTTATGGGAGCCTGTGGTGTTTGTAACACGTCAACCGTATCGCAGACAGCCCGGCCAACACCGGAACTGGTTTTCGGCTAAGATCAGCAAGCTTGTAGATTGACCTTATTGCGGGCATCTCGAACCTGCCGAGCAGCGGTGTTGAACGCGTCCGGCATGAACGACATAGCCTGCCCCGGTTTCGAATCGCACTTCTCCAGCGACGCTCGCGACACTGAATATGCAAATCCAGACACATCCGCTGATTTCCCCGACACTGGGCACCGCCCGCCACCTGACCAGCTTTCACTACGGCCCGTCCGGTGGACAGAAGGTCTATATCCAGTCGTCGCTCCATGCCGACGAATTGCCGGGCATGCTGGTGGCGTGGCAATTGCGCCGGCAACTCGCGGCGCTTGAAGCCGCCGGCCAATTACGCGGCACCGTGGTGATTGTACCGGTGCCCAATCCGATCGGATTGTCGCAGCACTGGCTAGGCCAATCGGTAGGACGCTTTGATTCCGCCACCGCGCAAAATTTCAACCGCAACTTCTACGATCTGGCCGCCCTGATCCTGCCCAGCATCGAAGCCATGCTCGGCGACACCTTGGAGCACAATCGGCAAGCAATCCGCACCGCGATGCGCCTGGCGCTGGATCAACAAAGCCCGCGTACCGAACTTGAATCGCAGCGGCTGGCATTGCAAAAATTGTCCTATGACGCCGACGTGGTGCTCGACCTGCACTGCGACTGGGACGCGGTAATGCACCTCTACACCAACCCCGATCTCTGGTCCGAAGTCGAACCACTGGCCCGTTATCTCAACGCGCAAGCGTCGCTGCTGGCGCTGAACTCGGTCGGCAACCCATTCGACGAAATCCACAGCTTCTGCTGGTCGGACCTGCGCGCCCGCTACGGCGAGCGTCACCCGATCCCCAACGGCTCGATCTCGGTTACCGTCGAATGCCGCAGCCAGCGCGACGTCTCACATGAATATGCCGAGCACGACGCCGCCGCCATCATCAATTACCTCAAGCACCGTGGCGTGGTCGACGCAGCCCCGGCGGCCATGCCGCCGCTGGCCTATCCCGCCACCCCGCTGGCCGGCTCCGAGCCGATCACGGCAAGCGCCAGCGGCATCCTGGTATTTCTGACCCCGATCGGCAAATGGATCAACGCCGGCGACAAAATCGCCGACGTCGTCGACCCGCTGACCGACACCGTCACCACCCTGGTCAGCACCACCTCCGGCGTGCTCTACGCTCGCCATATCACCCGCTTTGCCACCGCCGGCATGGTGGTCGCCCATGTGGCAGGCGCCACGCCATTTCGTAGCGGGGCATTGTTATCCGCCTGAACCGGGCGCATTCAGGGAGCGGCAGATCGAAATCGAATACCGCGGCTTAACGGGTTCATAAAGGGATTCATAAACTAAAGGCTTCACAAACGCACGCTGCACGGCTATAATCGCTGACTTCGTTTGGCGGTGGTTCGAAGTTGATGCACTGCCAAGTCGGCTTGCCTCGAAACTCCGGTTCGGGTACAGTTCGATCCGAAAGTTGAGTTGCGAAAGTTATGTGTCAGCGGCAGGCGGCGCTGATCAAAGATTTCGGGTGGTTAGCTCAGCGGTAGAGCACTGCCTTCACACGGCAGGGGTCGCAGGTTCAAACCCTGCACCACCCACCA